>Ga0209425_10003145_pt1 | contig 17801 bp, 12 predicted proteins | sample COG_05_FD_184749 | JGI IMG/M metagenome (GOLD analysis project Ga0209425, IMG submission 184749) | Pelagic Microbial community sample from North Sea - COGITO 998_met_05 (SPAdes) (version 2) | ecosystem: Environmental > Aquatic > Marine > Neritic zone/Coastal water | place: Helgoland, sampling...
CATCGGGCAGCTGAGCAAAACGGAGGCGGCGATGACGCACCCGACGCCGAGCATGTCCAGGTGCAAGCCACGACCCGCTCCCTTGACCAAACAATTCGCGTGCGCCGCGGTTAAAATGGAAGCCGCGTTTGATTCGACGAAGACCTGCGCCGCGAAAGCGAAGCCGGGAACCGCCGCGAGCGCCCCGAGCTTCAGGGACAGGTTACCGAGCGACGTCCACAGCTGTGCGCGGGGCATCGGCGTACCGTCCGTGATGTTCGCGCGCTTGACGTCGACGTCGGGGGACACGACGTACGACAGCGCCGTGAGCGACACCAACGATATAGCCGGAGCCATATCAGCGAATACGGTCCTCGTCGTCTTTGACATGAACACGGACCTCTGTATCCCCAGCACGGCGCGAGCGACGTAGAAGGTACCGAGGAAGAGCACGAGGTGCTTGAGGAAGAACGCGGGGTGATCCTCAACCTCCACGTCATCCATCTCGTCGGTGACGAAGGAAGCGGCCACCACCTCGCCGACGCCGCCTCGGATGAAAACGCCCGACACCAACGCCGCGAGGATCTCCTGCGTGAAGCTACCCGCGTGCCTCGCGAGCCCCGCGCCGCCGACGGACGCCGTGATAACCACGAACGCCGCGCACCACGCGCCGACCGCGGCGTGGAACGCGAGGAAATCCTCGCCCTCGAACATTCCGCCTCGACCGAACCACGTGGAGAGGATTTTCACCCAAGCCACCGCGGTGCCCGTGACCCTCAGCACCAGCAGCGGGGACCCGGCGATGAGCGAGAACGCCATGTTACCGACACCCTCCGCGAGTAACACCTCGGTCGGGCCGATGGCGCCGTTCGTTTCCTCCCGGAGCACCACGCCGAGCGCCAGCGCGGGCGCCAGGGTGGAGAAATAGAGCCAAGCGGTAGCGTTTACCGTCTTGGAGAACGAGTATGTGTCCTTGAAGGCGTCGGTCCAGTCGCTGACGTAGTGGGGCGCGCGGTACCTCACGTCCCTCGCGACGGACGCGAACGGCCACGTGTAGAGCCCCGTCATCGATGCGCCGGGCGTGGGGTGGAGGGGCGGCGGGGTCCGTCGTCTCGGGTCCACCTCGCCCGGACCCGCTTTCGGGTCCGAGGTTGACGACTTTCGGTCCACGAAGGTGAGCACCGCGGCTCGCATGTCGCGCGCGTCGCTGGCGCGCAGTGCGGTGGAGAAGAAGGCGTCGTCGTTGAGTAAGGTGGCGACGGTGTGCGCGGTGGCGACGCAGGTCTTAGCGGGCGGTGGAGGAGGCGCGTCGGCGCCCGACAGCGCGAGCGCCACGAGCCGAACTCGAACGCAGCTGTCGACGCCGAGTAAGGAGGGCGTCTTGAGCCTCCCGACGATGACGACGCGGCGTGTGAGGTTCGGGACCTCGGCGACGGCGACGATGAACCCGCGGCCGTTGATGGCGCGTTCCCACGGCGACGCCGTGCCCATGTCGCCGCGCGGGGCGAGCCTCGCGGTGGAGGCTGACGACACGAAGCTGAGGTCCATCAGGGCTGCGGCGGAGGAGGTAAGGCTTCCTTGCCGTTCGAGCTCCTCGTCGTCCGCGTCTTCGCGGAGCATCGCGTCGACGCACTGCTCCTTGAAGCGGTGCGACGTCGGGACGAGGCTGTGCTTCGCGGCGCGGCAGATCAGCTCGCGCACGATGCCGCCGGGGCTCGTGGCTTTGACCCCCAGGCAGAACAACGACCCGAGGCTTTTATCGCTTCGCTTCACGATGGCCGCGAAGGACGCGGGCGACTCCGGGTTGGCGTCGTCGTCGTCGAGGGATAAGGCGACGAGGTCCTTGCGCGCCTGGATCTCGAGCGCGATGCACTTCTCGGGGAGCACGCGCGTCTCCGCCCAAACCAACGCCCGAGGGTTCGCGGGGGCGGTCAGCGATATTCGCGCCGAGAGCGCGCTCAGGCGGCGGAACAAAGAGACGCCGCCGCTGGATGTGCGGCGTTTGACGGGCGGGGTTCCGTCGGAGGTGGACACGGGTGTGACGGGGGTGTGGTGCTCGGGGTTGTCATCGGAGCTGAGGCTGTCGTCATGGCGCAGCCGTGGGACACTCATGGTGTCACGAAGTGTGAGAGAGCACACACAGCTGTGTTTCAAACGGGACGTACCACGACTTTTTTCAAACCTAACTCGCGCCCGACCGCATACTATGACGAAGAAGAGGAAGGCCGAAGATCCCGACGCCCCGCCCAAGCCCAAGTGGATCACTCCCGTGGATGACCCCGCGTGGGAACCCTACATGTACGACTGCTTCTACAGCGGCAATGAGATGTTCAAAACCACGCTCCCAGCTTGGACCCCCAAACGTCTGGCCTGGCCGTTCAAGACGCTTCCTGACCGCTCCAAGCTCTCTAAGAACGCTGAGGAATCTCTCGTCCGTGCTATCGACATCTTCGAGGATCGTCTGCGCACCATGGACGACGCTCCTCTCATCAGAGATCTCGTCGCGCCCGACGAGCGTGAAGTATACGTGAAGGACTCAAAGTACCCGTGGTCTAACCAGAAGGGCTACCTCATTATGATGAGGGTAACGAAGCCAGACGATATGACGCAGTACTACAAGGATAAGATTCGGCACCAACCTGTCTACAACAGCTACTCCGACGATGCGTACAAGCCCCTCCTCGACTTCCACCTGCCCCAAGCCGCCTTTAAGGTTCTCGCTTCCATCGTCTCCACGTACCCAGGCTGCGACGTTCGCCAGGTCAAGCTGACCGATGAGGAGAAGAAGGACAAGGGCTTCACCGGCAAGACTACCATCTCCCTCACTGACGTCGCCATCAGCAGCGAAGCCTGCGACGCGTTCCGCGCGGGTCAGGTTGAGGAGGCCACTGCCGGTCAGCTCGCTGCGGCCAAGTTCTTCGAAGACCGAGTCAAGGTCGAGGGCCCGCCCAAGGGATTTGACAGCTTCAGGCTTTGCATCCCCAACAAGACTATCTCGGTCGCGAAGGAGAATCCGGGCCCGGGGTACGAAGATGACGATGGCTTTGACTACTGATACCCCTGGGTCCAGTGAGCACTCATTCGAAGGAACCGTGGGACGAACGAACGATCATCTCACCTACGCTACACCTCTTCTACTTGAACATCAGCAACTTCCTGACCTTGAGCACGTTGCGACACGTCACCGACACCCGTGTACCCTCCCGCCTCCTCACCTCCCCGCACGAATCCACAGCGCACCGCCAGTTCACCACCGATTCGTCCACCGCGTCCTCGGTCACCGACTCGATCCCGTGCAGGCATTTAGTGTACGCGGCGCCGTCGAAGAACAGCAAGCTCCGCCTGGGCAGCCACACGCCGAAGGGTTTCATCGCGGTCTCGGCACCCCCCTCGGCACCCCCCTCGGCACCCGGTGACTCACCGACGTGCGGCGTGAACCTCATCACCGCGGATGCGCCCAGCGACGCGATTGCCACCGCGGGGAAGTAGAGTGGCCCGTCCTGGTGTGGCATGATGCCGCCGCCCGGCTCGTACTCGTTCACCAGCGCGTGGTTCAGCTGGACGTTCGCCGGGAACGCGTCGTCGCCGCACGTCTCGCGGACGGATTTCAGCAGCTTTCCAAGCCAGTCCGGGATAGGCCGGGCTATCATCCCTTTCTCGTGCACCTCGCCTCCGTGCGCCTGCACCCTCCGCCCCGATACGAGCGCCCACGGGTCGCCCACCGCACCCGAGGGGCGATACACGCGCCCTAAGAAGTACTCCTCCTCCGCGGGGGTGCACCAGTTTTCCATGACGTAAACCCTCGCGCCCTCGGGAACGCCATCATGTAGCCGGTGTCGGGCGTCCATTGGTGATGTGGGCGCCCTAGATTCTGAGCAGAACTTTCGCGCCGGTTCGAGCGTTACGACGTCCGAGGTCGAGGAATCCCAGGAATCTGATCTCGGTTTCGCCTGGCCAATCAGCGTGCGTTATTGGAACTTGTTAGATAAAAAGCACCGACATCGACCCCGGACGGGCACAAGTAACGCGGGCGCCTCCGACGCACGTACCCACCCTTCGCCGTTCCTGTACATACACGATGGCTCCCGAGGCTCCCAAGGGCATGGTCGCCGACCTTCCGGTGCAGAAGAAGAAGGGAGCGAAGAACGCCGTCGCGTCCGACGCCGCGTCCATTCCCAACTGGCCCCCCGAGGCTCTCAGGGAGCAGGGCAACGAGCTGTTCCGCAAGGGCGACTACGGCGCCGCCGCGGCTCGCTACGCCGAGGCGCTCAAAGTCAAGACCGACGATGCCGTCACCCTCGCCAACCGCGCCGAGTGCTACCTCCGCGTCCGCCAGTTCCACCTCGCGCTCGTCGACTCCGACGCATCGCTCGCGGCCGATCCGAATCACACGAAGGCTCTGTACAAGCGCGCGATGGCGCTCAACGGCCTCGGGCGATACCCCGACGCCATCAAGACCATCAAGGCGTTACTCGAGAAGGAACCGGAAGATCCCGCCGCCGCCAACGCCCTGGCGGAGTGCGAGCTCCTCCAGTCGCAGGCGTTCGCGGGCGATTTCCACATGCCCGCCCTCCTCTTCGGCAGGCTCGCGACGTCCTTTCGAAGGTGCGCGGACTACGTCGGGCCGGTCAAGATCGCCGAGGGCATGAAGTTCGGCCGCGGCGTCGTCACCACGCGCGCCATGAGAGCCGGTGAGCTCATCTGCGTCGCGTCACCGCTCGCCGTCGCGCCGTTGACCTCGGGCGCGGAGGCTGCGCTCATGGGCGGGTTGGTCGGCGCGGCCTCCCGCAACCCCCAAGACCTCGCCGTCATCCTCGCCTTACCTTCCAGCGACGCCGACAACAAAGCCCCGGCGCCGGACATGTCGACGTTCCGTAAGCACCTGAGCAAGGGCGACGAGGCGCTTCCCGAGCTCCCGCCGCAGGAAGTCTTCGCGAGGCGCGCGGCTAACGTGGTGAAGACGTCGGCGATTCGCAACGCGAATTCCGTCGGGATTTACCCGCTGCCGTCGTTCTTCAACCACAGCTGTGCGCCCAACGCGTGCAAGGTGATGATCGGTCACACCATGTTCATCCGCGCGGCGCGTGACCTCGGCGCGAACGAGGAGGTGTTCGTCAAGTACTTCGACGTGACCATGCCCAAACCCGAGCGGGCTTCGGTTGCCAAGCGGTGGGGCTTCGACTGCGCGTGCCCCCGGTGCGGGCTCGAGGCTGTGGGCGAGGACAAGGCGCTCGAGGCTGCGGAGAAGGCGTCCAAGGCGGCGAAAGCCGCGCGCGACGCCGCCGTCGCCGAGTTCAACGCGAACAAGAAAAAGGGTGGCGACAAGGATGGCGAGAAGGCGGCGGCGAAAGCCGCGGCGGATTCGCTCTCCGCCGAGGACACGAGCTCCGTCGCCGTGCTCATCGCGCAGCTCCGCGCCAAAGCCAAGGTTCTCCACGGCGACATCTCCCGCGAGATGGCGGAGTACAAGCGAACCAAGGGTAAGTCCGCGGCGCCGGATCCTAACCACCTGGTGGAGCTGACGGTTTGGTTCGAGTCCAAGATGGACGCGCTCGGGCTGAGCGAGACTCAAAAGTCGTGGGCGAGGACGTCCGTGATCCAGGTGTACTCCAACGTCCAGCTGTGCCTGAACGCGGCGGGGCAGCTGGAGGCGCGCGCGGAGATGCTGACAAAGGTGGCGGCGACGCTGCGGGACACGGACCCGTGCAGTTACGACCACGTGAAGCAGACGGCGATCAAGGTTATCCATCAGCGGGTCGCCGCGGGTGGCGCCGGGAAGGAGAAGATCATCGCCGCGGCGGAGGCTGAGGCGGCGGCGGTCCACGCGCTGAGGTACGGGTGCGGCGGCGGGGACGACGAGGACGACAAGGAGCTCATGGCTGAGATGATCAAGTTCACCGGCCATGCCGTGGAGGAGGGTGCCCAGGAGTTTTGCGAGGCGTGAGCGCGCGACGACGAAAGCGCGTTGTCCACTGTTCGATGAATTTTATCTGTATTCCCGAGTAACTCTTACCCGCAATCGCCCGAGGACCCTCAATCGAATGAACGTCACGCACCCTCGATGAGCGCGCCCTGAAGCTCCGCGAGCATCGCCGGGACGTCCGCCAACCGAAGCGACTCCGCCGAGGACACGTGCAGGAACCTACCGCGGCTGACACTGTTTACCCCGTCGATGTGTTCGTCGGCGCCCGGTGACAAGTCGGGCGGGGATCCGAGCGCCTGCGCCCCGACGGCTCGGCGGTACTCATCTAAAAACCGCCCCATGTCGCCAATCTTCAGATCCTCCGCGTCGCACGACGCGTAAAACTCGTGCATCCACCCGGGGGTATCGTCCAGGCCTCCTTCGTGTCTCTCAGCTCCTTCGCGAGCCAGCGCCGAGTCGATGGACCGCGCGAGGTTTTTAATCTTCTCCTCCGCCGTCTCGTGTGGTCCCTCGGATAAATTGGCGGAATCCCGACCGGCGCGGCTGGCGCGTCGTCCCGTGAACGCGTCCCCAGCTAGGGACGTGAGCTGGCCGAACATGGAGGACTTGGCTCCATCCGGGGAACCCGCGCCGACGCCTAGGCCCTTAGCGTCTTCGCCGGTGGGGCCCCCGAAGAGCCTGTCGAAGGGCGAGCTCAGCCCGGACATCGTGTTGGACACTATGCTCATGGGAGCCGACAGCGCCGCCATCGCGGAGGTATCCATCCCACCGAGGGAGTCCCCGCCGATGCCACCGCACCCGTCGCTCTCGTCGAGTTCCAGCCACCACGCGTCGTTCAGCGCCTCGGAACCGGTGAAACCGCCAAAGACCAAAGCGCGTTCGCCGACGGCGCACGCGGCGTGAAACGCCCTCGGGCCCGGCTGCGTTCGTGTGGGTGATTGACGGTCGTGATTGGGTCAGTAATTGGGTGGTATTTGGGTATTTGAGTATCATACGGGGCGGATACTGTGAGTACGGGGGGGGATAGTGCTGCTGTTCGGACTCTTACCTGCGTTGGTGCCAACCCGCCTCGGCCCGCTTCGCTGGGCGCTATCCCCGCCAGCCGTCTCCACCTCATGGTCTCCCTGTCGATGACGTGCACGTCGTTGCGGTACTCCTGCTGCTTGCTCATCCACCCCTTGCCGCCGCCGCCGCCGAACACGACGATGAACCGGTCGAGCGCGACGAGCGCGTGGCCGGCTCGAGCGACGGGCGCCTCACCTCGCAGCGCCAGCTTAGTCCACCGAGGACCCACGCTCGACTCACCTTTGATCGATTGGACACCCGGCTTTCCTTCAGTTTCCTGGCTCCCATCCTGGCTCCCTTCCGACTCGTCCACGCCCTTGAGCGCCCACAGGTCGTGGCACAGGGTCCCGTTGGGTCCTTGCCCGCCGAAGAGCAGGTGCCGGCCGTTCTGCGACGTCGACATGGCGTGGCCGCTCCGAGGCGACGGCGCCGGGGATGAGAATTGAATGGGTCGCCACACGCCGGCGGCGGTGTCGAGGACGTGCGCGTCGGCGAGCCACTTCTTGCCGTCGTAGCCGCCGAAGAGGACGATCTTGTGCGTGGTGCCCACGCGCTGCGCGGTGCCAAAGTCCCGGGGCGCGATGGCGTCGGATCCGACGGACCCGGGCATGCGTCCCATCGGTCGCCACTCCCAGGTGGTGGTATTGAGCACCCACGTGTCGCCGTGCTGCTGCCTGCCCGTCCTACCGCATATCACGAAGAGCTGCTTGTCCACGGCGACCGCGCAGTGGAACGCGCGCGGGCCCGGCCCGCCCACCGCCGCGGACGGGGGCCTCCACCATCGTCCCTCCTTCAGCGAGAGCACCACCGTCTCGCCGACGAAGTTGCTCGTGTGTAATCCGCCAAAGACGACGACGTCCTCGCCGTCGTTGACCACCGTGGTGGAGTGACCGCTGCGTGGGGACGGGGGCGGCTGCCCGTTGGTGAACGACGCCTCCTTCCACCTCATCGTGGGTAGCCGGCGAACCCCGCCTCCTACTAGCCAGTAGGGGCGCGGTTCGAAGTGACTCTCAGTCCTCGGGGCAAACAACGCAACGACTGGACGGAGAAATCGGGGTGTCAAGACTGACGGTCTAATTTTCTTGAGTCAGCTCCCCGAGGAAGTTGCCCGATACGGAATCCGCCTTCATCATCACTGATCTCAGGAGCGCGCCCGCGGGGAGAGGCCACTGGCGAGAAGTGGACTGATCGGCCGCCATGGAGATCTATTACATGTACACGAAGACGGGGAAGGAGTTCGGGAGGCACGCGGCGTTCGACGACGAGCCCACGGAGGTGCGACCCCGGCCCGGAATTATATCTCCCACCGTACACACAGCGATGAACTGCGCCCCGGTTGACCCGAGATGCTGACCTCTTCCCCCGCCCCCCGCCTCTTAACCCAGGTCGTCACCGACATCCGCCCCGAGCCCGATCTCCGCGACGGGTACATCGAGCGTAACCCCGTCGTGACCAACGTCCAGGTCGCGCCCGACATGTCCGAGCACGAGGTGCGCAGCAGCCCTACACACGTCCTTCAGAACCACCCTTCAAACCAAATTAGGGTGTTTTTCTCCCCGCGAACGGCTAACACGCCCATCCGCGCTCGCCTCGCCCCCCCACCCTAAACTCACCGCGTCCTTCCTTCCACCATCCGTCATACATCAGGCCAACACGCAGCAGACCCATTTCGAGAACCGCGGCTTCGCGCACACCGAGGGCGGCTGGCCCAAAGAGGTGGACCCGACCGAGATCGAGCACGTCATGCGCTACCGTAAAAAAGTTGAAAAAGACGAGGAGTACATCAAATCAATCGCGGGGATGATCGGAGAGGTGGAGGAACTGGTGAAGCAGAACAACGCGGTTGACATCTACGAGGAATACTTCGCCGGGTCCGTCGCGGATCACTCCACGGAACAGCCGTACGCCAAGACACTGACCGTCTTTCGAGATCCGTCACCGATCAAGCGAGCCGCTTCTTATATCTCCTGGTCCCCCGATCCGTCCGCGGCGAAGTGCGCCATCGCGTACAGCATCCTCGGGTTCCAGGAGCAGCCCGAGGGTATGTCCAAGCGTTCCTACATCTGGGACGTCAACGCGCCGAACAAACCGGATTTTTACCTACGATCGCCCTCACAGCTGTGCTGCGTCAACTACAACCCGAAGGATCCGCACATCCTCTCCGGCGGGTTGTACAACGGTCAGGTTGCGTACTGGGACACCCGCAAGGGCCACAACCCGGTGGATTTGTCCCCGATTGAAAAGTCGCACAGGGACCCGTGCTACGACATGGACTGGCTGCAAAGCAAGACTGGCACCGAGTGCTTCTCGGTTTCCACGGATGGGTACGTGTATTGGTGGGATATTCGCCGGCTCGGGGAACCCGTCGAGGAGCTGTTGCTGAAGGAGAGGGGCGGCGACACCGTGCTCGGCGCTGTGAGCGTGGAGTACGAGTCCATCGCGGGCCCTACCAAGTTCATGATCGGAACGGAGCAAGGTACGGTTTTGATGTGCAACAGCAAGGCGAAGACGCCCGCCGATCGGGTCGGGGCTTCGTTCCACGGCCACCACGGACCGGTGTACTCGCTGGAGCGGAACCCGTGGTTCCCGAAGTACTTCATGTCCGTCGGGGACTGGACCGCGCGGGTGTGGATGGAGGACATCAAGACGCCGATCATGACCACGCGGTACCACGGGACGTACCTCACGGGTGGCACGTGGTCGCCAACCCGCCCGGGTGTCTTTTTCACGATCAAGATGGACGGCGAGATGGACGTGTGGGACTACTACTACAAGCAGAACGACCCGACGCTGAGCGTGAAGGTGACGGACAAACCGTTGACCGCGTTCAACATCCAGGGCGACGGCGCCACGTCGGATCCTACCGCGGGAAGGCTCGTCACCGTCGGCGCCGCCGACGGCTCCGCGACCCTCATGGAGCTCTGCGAGGGCCTCAGCGTGATGCAGCCCAACGAGAAGCAGACGATCAACCAGATGTTCGAGCGCGAGGCGCGCAGAGAGAAGAACCTGGAGGCGAGGCAGAAGGAGCTGCGGAACGAGGCGAAGCGCGCGGCGGCGCGGGCGGCGCAGGATGACGACGGCAAACGGGACAGCATCTCCAACGGCGCGGTGATGGAGGCGGAGAAGGAGTTTTTGGCGGCGACCAAGCAAGGCGCGGGGTTCGAGGACATCTCGCCGCTGGAGATGCCCCTCAAGGGCGAGTGAAGCGCGTGCGTCCATACGGTGCGCGTCATCTATAGGTTTAGTTCTAGCACTGCGATTGAAAGCCACGCACGAGGCTATACCGCACACCACGGGGTCACACGTTCGCGAGTCTCACTTGAAGCCGGTTCCTCTGCACGTTTTGCAGAGGATCATGCCGGCCCCTTTGCACGCCGTGCACTCCAGCGGGTTCCGCCTGGTGAGCCCCAGTACGCTGTCGTCGTTGAACTCTCGCTTTGAGACCTTGATGGGCGCCTCCCTGCGCCCGGTCCCCGTGCAGAATATGCACTCCTCGCCGCCCCTCTGCGCGCACGCCGGGCACGGCTCGGGCTCCCCCTTCAGGCCGCTCCCGACGGCCGCGATGCCGATGAACAGGCCGAGGCCCGCGACGGACCACAGCTGAGCCGCCTCCAGCTCTTCGGGGCCCATCGCCCTGACGACCGCCGATCCACCCCGCCCGTTTCCCCGCATCGGTCCCGCGAGACGGACGCCGCTCGGAGCATGGGCGCCCTCCCGCGAGTAGTTGCCAACCTTGACTCGCGATGATGCCCCCCCGGCCCGGGTGGTAAGTCCCCGGGTTCCCGCTCGCGACGAGGCGCGCGCGATCGACGTCGTCGGTGCGATCGTCGTCATCTCACCCTGCCTTGGATTCGAGTCGACGCGGCGTGAGCGTGAGCCGACGCTGCGCGGTGACGAGTGGGGCTGTCGACTGGATAAAGTTCTGTGAAGTCAAACGGGAGGCCCCGCCACGTCGTGGTTTCGCATCTTGATGTATACATACGCGGAGTGGCCACTCCACGAGACGCGCGGGGCTCGATCGAGGGGGCGTGATGGCATCGATCGTCGCCTCTGTGTGCGTCGCGACCGCGCGCGCCGCGGCTCCGCGTCGCGCGACCTCCAGGACGCACGCGTCGACGCTCCAACGCACGCGAAGGAGGAGCGTCGACCACGTGGGCGGGTGCCGTCGCGGAGATCGGGGCGGGCTGGTGCGATGCCGAGCCGGGGAACGCGTGGACGAGGACGAGAAGCTGAAGCGGTTCCTCCGCGGCAAGGGCGTGCCCATCCCCCCGTCCAAAAAGGCAGCGTCGACGTCGACGCCGATGCCGTCGAAGCCTGACGTCGACGACGACAGCATCGCCTCGCTCCGGTTCTTCGACCTCGACACCGTCCGTCAGCGATGGGACGTCCCGTGGGGCGGATGGCGCGTCTTCTTCGGGCTCTCCGGGTGGACCGCGTCCTTCGTCCTCACCGCCGGGGTCGTCGCGCCCGTCCTCCTCGCCCTCAACGGCCTCGACCCACGGGCCTTCACGCCGACGGAGAAGACGCAGTACCTCCTCGCCATCCAAGCCGCGGAGACGGGAATCACATTCGCGGTCCTGTACGCTCTCCTACGAAACTACAAAAACGACATGGACGCCGCCGGGGACTGGTTCAACGTAGATCCAACCTCCGACGCCTTCGGGGTGGATCGCGGGTGGCTCCGGTGGGCGCTGTACGGGTACGTGGCGGTCTTCGTGTCCATCGGCGCCGTCGCCGCCGTCTTCAACCTCGGCGGGTTCGCGCTCGAGTACTTCAACGCGCACTCGATGAGCTCCACGTCATCGTTAACATCCATGGACGTTAACGCGTTGAGTGGGGGAGGCGGCGCGGGCGGTGGTGGCGTGATGGACCCGGGTGGAATGGACGCGGCGAACGTCGGTTCAAACAACATGGGAGATTCCGTGAGCGCTCAGGACCGGGTGCTCGCGAGAAACGCGGCGAGGCGCGAGAGCGACGGACCGGGGACGATCGACGCGGTCCTCCCGCTGATCGGCGGCGGCGAAAACCAGGGCGCGCGGCTGCTGTCGCTGCTCGCCGTGACGTCCGTGTTCGCGCCGGCGCTGGAGGAGGTGGTGTTCCGGGGGTTCCTGATGACGTCGCTGACGAAATGGCTCCCGACGCCGGGAGCGGTTTTGTTCTCGTCGGTGATCTTCGCCGGGGCGCACTTCAGCGCCAGGGACTTTCCCCAGCTGGTGTGCCTGGGGATGGTGCTCGGGTTTTCGTACGCGAGGACGCGGAACTTGCTGACGCCGATGACGATTCACGCGATGTGGAACAGCGGGGTGCTGGTGGTCATCGCGGGGCTCATGGCGACGGGCCAGGACATACCGGGACTGTGACCAGTGATTCGGAATGTTAGGAGTGATTCGGAACATTAGAAGTGATGGACTGAGTTAACGTTTAGGGGCAGATGTGTTCTTTATTGAATATCGCCTAATGTGCGCTACTCAACAGTCGTGTGTTTCGGTTCTCGATCGTAAGGTACAGGACGAAGCAAGCGCGCTCATTCCCCCCGCTTTGTAGTGCGGAAAGAATCGGAGCTACCAAGTCACTCCCGTAGCCGCGCCGCCAACCAGCCTTGATGCTGGGACGACTTAGGGTGCAGCTGCGGTGCGTTGGTGGTACGCTAAGTGTTCTAAGACTTAACGAGGGCCTCATACACGGTACGACTTTGGCATCTTGTGCCGCCTCTCGCTTAGAAGAGGCGGAACGGGGGGCCCATGGTGGACTTGATGTTGAGTGATTTCACGTTCTGCCAGTTCTTCTTGAGAAGGGAGACGAGGAAGTTGATGGAGGTCTGGGTGTTGACGAAGATCTCCTTCTCGGTCATCTCGACGTTGGCGACGGCGATGGCGAGGCAGAGCACCTTCTTGAGCTGGAACTTCACCTGGGAACGGATGCCGTTGACCTTGTTCTCGAGGGGCTCGTTGTGCGTGCACAGGGTGGGGAACTTGCCCGCCTTGTTGAGGCCGGGGCCCAGGAGACGGGGGATCTGCTTGATCACGGACTCGGACGCGAGGAAGTGGTTGTACTTCTTGGCGAGCTTCTTGATCAGCTTCTTGTTCTTGTTGAGCTTCTTGAGCGCCTCGACGTCCATGTGGTCGATGCCTACGCCGACGGCTTCTTCGCAGTGCTTGGCGTCGCCGAGCATGCAGAGCTTGAGCTTAGGGCGGGGGATGTGGGGGAGCGCCACGGTGCCGTTGAAACGCTTGTCCTTCTGGGGATCGTAGTTCTTGAGGCCGATCTGGAGCTCGATGGTCTCGGTGAACTTACGGGGCTTCTCCTGGGACTTGGCGAGGACGTGCGCGATGCCGTCGCGGATTTGGTCGGAGGGGAGCTTGCTGTTGGATCGAGGGATGATGAGATGGGGGGCGTGCGGTCAGTGGAATGTCGTCAAAGACGATCGGTGCAGGCATTGTGAAGCGTGTGGGGGGCAAACGCGCGTCGGATCCGCGCGTCGCGGCGCGATTCCGGCGCGCATTCGGGGCCCGGTGGGAAAAACCCGAACCCTAAGAAAAACACGCCGTCGATCCGCCGTCCGGGTCGCGTCCCCGGGCGGTGCGACCGACGCGCGGGCTGGAGGAGCCGATTAGGGACGCGTGGGCGCGACGCTCACCTCATCTTGTACTGCCTTAACAAGAGAACGAAACACACGTGCTTGTGAAAGAGGGCGAGAGCGCCGCGCTCTCCGGGGCTAAAACTCGGAGAAATGTGGGAGTGTTTGCGAAAATGGGCCCGTGTAGGTTACAGCTCTCCACCGAGACCTGGGCTCGACGCCCCTCATCACAATCACTTCGAACGAACGCACACGCGAGTATGCCGACCATCGTGGGGTCACCGTGGGGTAGGGTGACGTCCGCGTCCTCGGCGAGCACGTCCACGTCTGGATATCCTCGCGCTTCCGTGCCTCGCGTCGGATGCCGCGGCGCGGAGGGCGGACCGGCGTCGCGACGGAGGGCACCACCCGCGTCGATGGGCAAAAGCGCTTCGAAGGGCGGACGACGGACCCGTGCCTTCCATCGTCGGTCGGTATCGCGGTCCTCGTTCGCCGACGGCATGCCCCCGCCGCCGATCCGCGATACCGGCGACGACGACGGCGGCGGCCGACCGGACGATCTCCCCGTGCCGGTGCTCGTGGAGACCGCGATGCTGTCCGCGCTCACCGGGCTCCTGTTTCATCTCTCCACGCTCTTCCGCCTCGACGCGTACTTCGGCGCGCTCTTCCCGCTGCCCATCGTCATCGCGTGCGCTCGCAACGGCACCAAAGCCGCGTCCCGCGTCGCCATCGTCACGTCCATGCTCCTCTTCTTGATCTCCGGGCCGATGCGGGCGGTGAACTATTTCTGCCTCCACGGCGCCATGGCGTACGCGCTGTCGTGGGCGTGGTGGAATCGATGTTCTTGGTGGGTATCCGTCCCGCTCAGCGCCGCCGTTCGATCGCTCGGCATCTTCGCGTCCCTGACGTTCACGAGCCTTGTGTTACGTGAGAACGTGATGCAGCTGATGGTGACGCAGATGATGGGCCTGTTGGACCAGATCGCGGCTAACATCGGCATGAGTTGGATGCCCACGTTGGGGTGGGTGTGGGGCATGGCGTTGTTCTTCGTGCTGCTCAACTCGTTGTCGTACGTGGTGATCTTGCACGCGGTGTTTACCATCTTGCTGAGGGCGTGCGTGCCGCAAGGGGACGAGTTCGTCAACGCGCCGAAGAAGATACGCAAGATGCTCCTCGGTCCCAACGCGACTCTCTGATAGGATCTGACTTTCGTAGCTCTCTTAGTTTTTGCATTGATTGTAGCCATCACACGAGTCACTCCTCTTCGCGCCCATAGGTGTGGCGGGGTTCAATCGGGTGGGTGAACGTAGGATCCCGGGGAGGATGCGTCACGCGAGGAACGGGGTATACGTGCGCTGGGTGGCGATGGTGGCGCTGGCGGCTTTGACGCTCGGCGCGCGCGGGGCGGTCGCCGATGGATCCGAGGGCAAGGCGGGCAGATCTAGGCTACGATCCACGCCGGTCGATCCGAGGACGAGGCAGGGCGGGGGTCTGCACCACGACGAGCAGCTCGCGTGCGCCGCGTGCTCCGTGCTGACCCGCCGGCTTCTTCACCACCTCGACCGCCCCGTCCGCGAAGACATCTCGCGCACCGTCACCGAGCTGTCAGATCCGAACGATCCCGAATCTACCGTCGAGGTTCCGTACGTCAAGTCCGCCCGGTTCCTCCAAGACGCCATGCGACGCACCTGCGGGGACCGCTCACTTGCCACGATCATGCGCCACACCACGTGGATCGGCGACGTGACCTACGCCACCGACGACGTCCCGTGGGGCGACCCGGAGCACGCGGACCCACCCATCGTCGACGCCGACCTCGCGCTCGCGTGCAAGCGACTGATGCAGCACTACAAGCGCGAGTTGGAGGATGCGATGGCGGCACGGGAACCGTGGAGCGCGTGCGTGGCGCTGAGGTGCGATGACGTGGACACGTCCATCATCGGCGTGACCGCGCACACGATCGCGAGGATGATCGTGAAGCCGTGGCTGATGGTGAAGACGGCGCCGGTGTTTGCGGCGGCGTTTGTGTTTCCGTGGCTCTGGCGGCCCATGTTCTTCCCGCCCGCGGACCCGGACCGGATAGCGATGAAGCCCGGGGAGAACGAGAAGATGGTGGAGCGCGCGCAGGCGAGCGCGGGGCTGGAGCACTTCGGTGCCATGAAGGCGGAGTGAGTAGTCCGGAGTAGTATTGTCATAGCCGCGTGCACGAAGAATCCATCGTTGCAAGAATCTGGGCCCGGAAATTTTCCTCGCCAAGCGAATCTACGAGCCGCCCGGGTTCATCAGATCGTCACTCCCCGAGGCGCGCGACCGGAGCAGCCGCCCGTGAGCCATCGGCCGCAGGCTCGCGTCGATAACGATGGGTGAGTGACGCGACATCATCCGTGGCCCGAACCCCGCGGGGAATCCCCCCCGCGGCCGCTTCGCCGCTCGGATCCCGCCGACAATCATCTCCCGCCGACTTTAATTCTCCCAATCGCCGGGCGCCCCCGTCTGACTCCCCACTCCCCCCGCCCGCTCGCAGCCGACGATGAGGTCGCGTTCGACGTCACGTCCACCCTGGGCACCGCCCTCGTGGTGGCCGTGCCCCGGACACGGTGCACGGTGGACGCGCTGCGCAGGGCGGTGGCCGCCGAGCACGAGCAGTGCCGCCCCGAGTTTGGAAAGGTGACCGTCCGCAACCTCTACGGATTGCGCACGCACGAGGCGATGGGCGCGAGCCAGTGGGTGGCGGTCACCGACGTGGCGCTCCGTCACCGCGCGGATCAAATGTCATGGCTCATGGCGGAGCTCGAGACATCCAAGCGAGTCGCCGGCGTCGAGACGATGGATTTCGCCTCCCCGGGAATGTCACTCACCAATCGGTCAACCTGGGAGGCCATCATGGGACCCGGCCGCGCGGGCATCCTCCCGTCCCCGTTGGCCGGAACACCAAACGCCGGCGGCTACGGCGGTAACATGATGCCCACGCCCGTCGCATTCGGCGCGCCCGGCGGTGGGACCCCGATGACCGGCCCGGGCGCGGGGCTCAGGCCCTTGGCGCTGGCCAATTCCCTCAGCGTCCTCGGCAAGAGACCCGCGGATGCGAACGGCGCCACAGACGCCGGCGCCATGCCCCCGCCGCCGTCGCGCGCCAAGGTGGACGACGCCGCCGATAAGAAGGCCAGGCAGGAGCGCGCGGAGGCTGCGGCGGAGGCGCATCTGAGCGGCGGCGTGAAGGAACTTTTCAAACACGGAGGAGAAGACACCGGCTCGGTGCCCCTCCGCAACGTCGTCTTCGCCAAGTCCTTACTCGCCAACGCCAAGTTTGTCACCGCGGTGGAGAAGTTCGACACGTCCTCGCTGGACGCGCTGCTTCGCACGGTGGAACCGGCGGTACACGCCATCGTACAGACGCAGAAGGATTCCACGTTTGACATGTTCGACGATTTGTTGAGCCGGTTGAACGCGTTGAACGCGGGGGCATTGGACGCGGCGGACGACGCCCCCGGCGTCGCCGCGCCCGCCGACGTCGTCAACCTCCTCGCGGTTGGCGTGCTGTGCGCGCGCGTCCAGAAGAACGGGTACAAGACGTTCAAGACGCTGCCCACGCGCGTGACGCACGCGCTCAACGCTGCGCTGGACATGTCCCCGAGTCGATTCGGCGCGGTGGGTCGAGGCGTGGTGCGGGCGAGTCTGCGGGAGCTCGGGTACGAGGGCGGCGCCGCTCCCGCGCCCGCGTCGGTACCCCCCGTGGGTGTCCCGCCGTCGCCGGCGGCGAGTAGGTCCGCGGAACGGGAGCGGAACGAGGCGAGACGGCCCCCGCCGACGCCGACGCCGGTGTCGTCGTCCTCGGACTCCTCCTCCGACGAAGAAGAAGACGATTCGGATTCGGACTCTGAGGAGGTCGCGCCGACCCAGCCGGAGCCCGAGAAGCCCAAGCCCAAGCCCAAGCCCGCGAATAAGATCCAGCCGGATCCGCGCGCCGTCAGCATCCTGTCCAAGATCACTCTCGACGATCTGAAGCCCGCGTCTGAGAAGAAGAAAGTCGACGACTCCTCCGACTCTGACTCTGACTCTGACGGCTCCGGCTCTGACTCCGACACCGACTCGGCGGCGCCAGTGGTGGAGGAGACAAAGACGGAGACGAAGAAGACGGGCGGCTCCGACGACGACGATTCCGACTCCGAAGATAGCGAGAAGGCTTCGTCGTCCTCCTCCTCCTCCTCATCGTCATCGTCCTCATCCTCGGATTCTGACGACGACGAGGACGACGAG
>Ga0209425_10003147_pt1 | contig 17793 bp, 14 predicted proteins | sample COG_05_FD_184749 | JGI IMG/M metagenome (GOLD analysis project Ga0209425, IMG submission 184749) | Pelagic Microbial community sample from North Sea - COGITO 998_met_05 (SPAdes) (version 2) | ecosystem: Environmental > Aquatic > Marine > Neritic zone/Coastal water | place: Helgoland, sampling...
CACCTGGAACAGCTGGCCAACCTCCTTGACATCCAACACCACCTTGTTGAGCATTAGACAGTGGTACAGCAGGTGGAAATAATTTTATTTTACTATTAAAAGGCATGGTTCCAGGCCCACTAGCTAAATCAGCTAATGTTCCACTAAAACCCGCAGGAATATTATCACATTTAATAGCTAAACCACTAGCTGCACAAGCATCAGGAGGTCCTGGATTAGTCCAATCGTTAGGGGTTCTACTTTGATATGGATTACAAAGAAGTTGTTCTGTTATTATAGAAGGTTTGGCAGGTATTGGATCATAATCTAATAATCCTTTTGAGTGTTTATCACACCAAGATCCTTCATATATAAATTCTTTTGCACTTTTTCTAAGTGCTCGTTTTAATATACTTGTTATATTTTTCATTATGTATTTATAATTTCTTTTATTTTTGTGTCTATACGATTAAATCCTTCTGTTTGTATAAGTAATATACAATTTCTGTAGTCGTTCCAATTTACAGTAAATGATTTATCTATAACTCCATTATTTAAACTTTTTATTAATTCATTAAGTGCATTAATTGTGTATAAAGTATTTGTTTGTTTTTTTCTGTGTACTAATATTGTATTATCCACCATTGAATTTACTATAGAATTATTCATATCTACATTGTAGGTAATCATAATTTTCTCTTTATCCAAACTTTCTAAAACAAAAAGTTTATCAAAAAGAATAACATACGATGATTGAATAGTATTAGCTACTTGTTCATAATCATCTAATGTAGTAAAAGTACAATATAATCGATTATTCATATAGTCAGAAATTTCCGGCTATAAATATGAAATTAATTTAAAGCACCATAATGTTTTCCCGTTTTTATTTTTACTGGAAACTTATCATTAAGTATTGTTTGTAAATCAATCAATGTTTGTTTACCATCTAATTTAGCTACATCAAATATAAACGCATCATATATGTAAAGAACTAATCTTGTTTGTTTAGTTTCTAAATAATCTTGTATGATTTTTATTTTACGAATGTTAGTTTCTGTTTCAGTTGCTTGAATATAATAATTGAATAATTTTTGAGAATGTATTTTAGGATGATCTTTTTTCTTAATAGTATAACTACCACACTTGATTTCTCCTTTTTTATTAAATTCATCCCAAATAATGTCTATAAATTGTTGTGTTTTAGAAAAGAAAGGGTGATGTAAGTTCGCCTTGTCTATACCTCCATATATTTGTTTAAATGTAAGTGTTTTACTTTCCTTATATTGCGCTGGTGTTATTTTCTTGGATTTAAAGTAAATTTCCGCAAGTGTGTTGTGTACGTTGCCTTCAAATTGATAGTCGACTATATCGCCTATTAGGCGGGGATGATAGCCATCATAATCCATTTCCACAAAAAAGTCATTGTCTGGTTCAAATGTGTCTCTTTCGCCATTGTCGTGTTTTAGACCCACAAAATTTATTCCATTAAAGTTATTTACAGGTCTTCCGGTTGTGGTGTATGGATTATACCATCCGTATATATGATTTTCTTTTATGGAGAATTTTTTACACTTTGGTTTGAAATACTCGTCAAACTTATCATTGAATTTTAATGCGTTCTTTTCTAACTCATACAATACAGGTAACAATATTTTGTTAAAGTATTTATTAGTTTCCCCGTGATACTCTTGGAATATACTGTGTGTTTTTAATTTACAACGCTCTAGGTGTTTTCCAACAGGTATCATTTTATTCACCTTAGTATGTGGGAATTTTCGGTAATACCATTGGTGTGCATTGGTTGTATGTTGGTCTAATAAAGGTATTGAATGTTGTATATCCGTATAAGATAGTTGTGGGGCCGCGTGTAAGCTGCTTTTCTTATCTAAAACACAAAAATCATATCTTTCCAATAAACTAAATACAAGATCTCTGTCTTGGTTTATACATTCTAAATGACTTAAAGGTATAATAAAATCCTCACCGTCAACATCAAGATACACAGCTATAATTTCTGCTAACGCAGGATGTGTGTTATCATTGCCTTGGATAAATTCAAGATAACGTGATAGACTAGAAGATAACTTTAATTCTAGTTGGTTTAATTGATTTTTTGTTTCGATAAGATAGAACATACCTCATCAGTGTAATAAAATTTTATCTAATAACCACTTCCTCCTACAGGAGATGATGTGCTTCCTCTACTAGGTGTAGTTGTGGGAGGTGGTGTGTTTGTTCTACTAGGAGTAGTTCTTGTTTGATCTCTAGTGGCTGTTGGTCTATTAATTATATTATTTTTTCTAATTCTATTAGCTTTTTTCTTTTCTTCTTCTAAATATTGTTTATATTCTTCATCTACAGAAGTATCTCTTGCGGGAATAGGTAAATTATCAGAATAATATAATTTAGAATGTGATGTTAATATGTGTTTAGCCCCTTCCATAGGTCCTTCTGTTGGGTGAATATGATAAGAACCAATGTATTCAGTACCATCAGCATAATATAATTCTTCTCCTTCTGTTGTTAAATCTGTTTGTACTTGTAAATCAGGACGTTGAAATTCATTTAAAATAGGAAATAAATGACTTATGTTAGGGAATGATTTTTGTTTTTCTATTAAAGTTAATTGGTTTATTTTATAAACATTTCCTTTTATAGCCCAATTAATTAGTCCTACATCATGTAAATGGTGATCATATTCTCCTTGTTGTTGGTCAATAGAATTATAAGTTTTAAAACTAATTTCTTTATAACCAAATTGTTGGTTTACCCTTGAGGAAAAATATCTTTTATAATATCCTCTTTCATAATCTTTTTCCGTAGGTATTTTTTTAGTTGCTGGAATTGGTTTTGTTTTATCTAAAAATTTATAAGGAGATGGTTTTATGTTTAAATAAGTATTAAAATCTTCTCCTGTTCCAAAATTAACTGATGTTTCTGATTTTTTAAATAATTCAGCTCCTTTAGTTCTAAAATCAGTTCCTATAAAATATCTACCCTCACTTGTTTCCATGTAGGGACCAGTGTAAGGTTTATTGGGGGATAAATTACTATAAAAATTTTCTTCAAGATAACTATATTGAGCAGTTTTTACAATTATTTTTGATTTAGGTATGTATGTCATTTTAATAAGTTTCTTCTACTTGTAAAGGTATTTGACCATTTCCATTTGGACTATTATTAGAATTAGGATTAGGCCAATTAGGGTTATTTAGCATTTCTTGATACCAATTATAATCAATTTCATATTTACCATTTGTTCTGTAAAATTTAGATTTTTCTAAAGGTATATATCCATAATCATCATAAAGAGGAAGTGGTGTTGGTAAAGTTGAATTTGAAAAATCATTGTACCTTTGTTGTGATAAAGTTAAATTATCTATTGATCCAGTTAAACCAAATCCTGTTTTATTTTGTCTTCTTTCAAAACCTGTTGGTCCCCCTTCTGACCCCCCTTTTTGATAAGACACATGAAAATGAACTCCATTTGCATGTCGGGTTGGATAATTATATTCATTTAAATATCTAATATCTTCACCTGCAGAAGGTGATCCTACAAATCCTTGTATTATACTTTCAACTCTAGTAATTTCAAATTGGGCATCATTATCAAACGTGTTTTCTTTAGTACTAAATCTACCATTATTACTAGTAATTTTATAACTTGATCTTGGTGTTAATACTAAATCGATTGCATTTCCTTTAGCATGTCTACTTTGAGTATTAGAAGCATGTGCTTGATCATTACCTCCTGTAATTTCAATTTGTTGTAAAAACCCATTTTGTCCTCCTATTAAATATATTTCTGCTAAAATACTTACTGTTATAGCTGCTATTTCTTCTGAAATATCTCCTGCATTTGATATTTCGTTGTCTTTTTCTGTAAAATATGATCCAAATCTTTGTAATGCTTCTCTTAATTTATCTGCATTAGGGGTTGGTGATACTTTTGGTTCTTCACCATATAATTTGTCAGGATCTCCTGGAGACATTATAATTCCTGGTTCTGCGTCTTTTTCAGTTTCTACATCTAATAAAATTAACTGACCTGATATTTCTGTTGTCCAATCTTGCCCTGATGTTATAGTTTGGTTTTCACCATGTACTATAAAAGCTATATCTTTTCCTTGATATCCAAGAGGAAGTCTGTTTTTGTTTATTCTAAATACATTACCTATTATTATACCTCCTATACCATCTAATAAACATGTAAATTTTAAGGGAATTATTGCTGATTTTGGGGTTTTTATTTTTTTTCTTAATGCTCCCCCTAATAATTTACCATCTATTTTAAAATCTGAAACATTAGCGGTATTTGTTAATGGATATCTAGATTGTAAAAAATCTACTGCATCTACTACTGATTGATATAATTTATTTGCAGCAGACACAGATAATGTATTAGGACTATTTTCTTCATTATATATTCCTGTTAATGTTTCTAAATTATGAGCGTATAATCTTTGTGCGTCTTTTCTTAGTTTTCTTTCTTTATCAACTCTTTCATCACGTCTTTTTTCATCATAATTATAAACATTATTAAAATCTGAAAATCTACTAGTAAGACCCTTATTAAGACTATCAACTGTTACACTTTCTACATCTCCTATAGACCTAGGATCTTGAGCTACTATAGCCATTGTAGATGCTAAAGCACTAGGAATTGTAGAATTAAAATTAAAATCTCTAACTATAGTTTTATTGTCTTGAATATTAAACTGATAAAGATCATCTGGTTGTAAACCTTGATTTCCTTGATATGCTAAATCAATTACTCTTACATGTGATGTATTTTCTTTGTCTTGATGTACAAGAAAAGTATGTGAATTAGCACAGGCATTATTTGTATCTTCTTCCCATAATTTTTTTATAAAGTTTAATATTTTAAAATTTTTATTAAGAGAACCATCTTCATTATATCTTTCATTAGCATATAATTTTAATAAATATTCTACACTAAAAAATATAAGCCCAATACTATAATCAGTAGCTAATGCTACATTTCCTTTAGATAAAGTCTTAATTGAGGTATTTTTTAAATCATTTGATCCAAAAAATTGATTTAATTGATGAGGAAATAAACATTTACTAGGATCTAAAGATATACCCAATATATTATTTAAGGGAAAATCAGGAACTTTATCTAGAGTATTAGACTCATCACTTTCAGATATTTCATTTTCAGTTTGTTTTTTAATAATAGGATCACTTTCTACTTTATTAGTAGTATAATTAAGATAATCATATATACCATCTTCTATTTCTCTAGACCAAGTTATTTCTGCTACTGGTTCTTTTTCTTTATATTCTTCTAAAACAAAACTATTCATAATATGTGCTAAAAAATCCCATCTAACATATGTTTTAGGTGAACCATAATCTCCAAGACTTGAGGGAATTCTTGCGGGGTTTATATTTTTTGCTTCATTTGGAGCTACTCCACTATTATCATTTATAGTTATATCTTCTCCCTTTGATATAATGAATACATCTAAAATGTCATTTATTTCGTCTAATTCATTGTTAAACTTCTTTTGTCTATTAACCTCACCCTGTGTAGTAGCTGAATATGCCTTACTAAGTATTTTGAGTTCACTACCATAGTTTTTATCTGGTATTAACTGAGGGATATCTTGCTCCCTTCTTAATTCTTCTTTTCTTTGTAATTTATAGTATACATTCATCCCGGATAATTCCTCATCATTTGTTGCTTCAAAAAGCCGTGTTCTATTAGAATCAATAGATGATGCTAATTCTTGAAAAGCTTCAAATAATGCTACTTGTGTTTCGGTTTTAGCTTTTTTTTCTCCAGTTAGTTCATCTCTAGTAAATCCTTCAGTACCATATTCCTTTATAGCTTCTAAATAAAATTCAAAATCGTCTAATTCTCTTAATTCATTATCAAGTTCATTTTTTATTTTAAATCCACTTCTTTTTCCTTTTAAACCATCTAATATTTCTCCTGTTGATATTATTTCAGTAGTACATTCATATCCCCCATTAGTGGTTGCTTTAAAAGAGAAGTTTTTACAAAGTCCTAAAAAACCATCATAATTACCACCTGTAAGTTCTTTATATGCATGGATTTGTTTTTGCATTTGATCAAACGTTGATGTGTCATCCCAAAATATTCCATTTTTACTACTTAATGTTTTTCTTTGTTTTTCAATTTTTCCATTATTATTAATGTAGGGAGTCCATTGCCATTCTAATAATAACATAAATCCTGGTCTCATATATAACCTTTCTAAAACTTCAAGTTGACGTCTATTATGACAAACAAAATTTACTTGAGCTTCTCTAAGTGAACCATAGGCTGATTTAGTTCTTATGTTAGCATCCACAATACCAGGCATTGGTACTATACCAAAACCATCATCTGCATCTGCTAATATAGTAGGATCTCCATATGCGTTTCCTTTTCGATTACCATGTATGAATCCTTCTCTTGGTTTATTTGAATCTTTTCCGTGTGGAATTCCTGCTTCTAAAATCCAATTTTTAGCTGTGTCAGAAGAATTTTTAATGTCTACCCCTGAAGATAATCTAATAGTACATTGACGTTCTACAGTGTTAGTATAAAAAGCACCATTAGATATTCTTATATTATTAGTATTTACAGCTGTACCAGTAGATGATGTTTTATCTTTTACAATAGTACTATGAAGATGATTTGCACTTCCAAATCTATTATTAGTATTACCATGTTTTAATATGGCTTCTCTAATTTTTAATTGAAGATCTACATATGACTGAAAACTTTCTTGGAATATTGACATAACTTATTCATTTAATTTTTCAAAATCCTCTAATATACTTTCTATATCTTGAGGGATTCTAATTTCTATACCAGGTTTTAAATTAAAACTATCTCGTCTTATAACACCTGGATTAGCTGTAGTAATAACCCACCATAAATCCACATCTGCATAAAATTGATGTGCTAAATTATCTAATCTGTCTCCTGAAGTAGTAATAACATAAATGTCATCAAAAGAAAGAGATATTAGTGGATATTTTATGTTTTTATAATATCTTTTTCTATTTGGAGTAAGTTTTTGTTTTATGTTTTCTGTTCTGTATGGCATATTATTATATTAAACTCCTAAATCTGTTGGTAAATCATTTGCTCCTATATTATTAGGATTATTTGGATTATTTGGATTATATTTAATTTTATCAAATCCTAAAGGATCAAAAGTACTAAATGGTTGATTTAAATTAGTAGTATCTGGATTTAAAGATGCACCTTGAATAGGAAATGATTCTCCTCTAAGTTTTTTTACACCTAACCCACTTGCTCTGTCCCTATCTATAGCAGATCCATTTGATAACCATCTTTGTTCTTGTTTTAATTTTCCATCTCTTTGATCGTAATGAGGTAATATAAATGGTGATTCTGATACTGATTTTTGTGGTAAGAAGTTATGAATTGGTTGGAAGTTAACACTAACATCTAAAACATGAGGTAGTACTAACATATGAGAATCCATTCCTTTTTCAGGACTATCTATTGCAATTTCCCAAGGATAATCTTTTTGCCATGTTATTCCAATTGATTTTAATACTCCTGGAACCCTATTTAAATAACTACCTACTGTTAATCGTATGTAAGGAGTCATTATTCTACCTGAATTTTTATTATATTCAGGGGCTGTGTTTGATGCTAAAAAATTTAGTTTTCTATATAAAGGCATCATTTCATGACGAGATTGAGCTGCTATTTTAAAACTTAAACTTATGTCACGGTTAAATGAATTGTATGTGTAAAAATTTTCTGCTCTACCATTATATTTAATTTCATTATGGTTAGCAGAATAACTATCACTAAAATCATCTAAAAATGCTCTAAATACCATTGCTTCTGCTTGGGTAGGAGATGCTTGTTTGACAGCTTCAAATCTAAAACGAATTAAATCTCTAAAACCATCACCTCTAAAATCACCGTCCTTAATATTAACGATATCCATCATGTTTAATTTATCTACTTTATCTTCAAAGTAAACATTATAATCTAAAGTACCATCTTTATTTTTTTGAGTTATTTTAACATCTCTTTCTCCATTAACACCATATACGGCTCCTGGATTACCTAAACCTAATCTTGATTCTCTATTAAAGGTTCTATTTTGATCTTTTGTTCTTTTAGCATAATTAAAACCAGGTTTGTCTAAAGTTCTTAAAAAGTTTTGTACGGTTGTTCTACCATTTAATTCATGGTTTCTATATTGAATAGCTCCTCCTGTGTTTGTGTATCTTCTTATTGTAGTATTACCAATTCCATAAAGAGATTTAGGACCACCAAGATAAGAATATAATTCTTCTCCAGTTTTTAAATCCCCACTGCTACCTGTTCTATCCTCTATTTTGTCTTGAAATAAATAAAGTAATCTATTTTCTTGTTTATTTCTTCTTTGATTTTTTGTTCTATCTTTGTCTTCATCATCTGCAAATAAGTTAGTTCCTAAAAAACCACCTGTTGCATCTATATATCCTTCATTTGTTCCTGGTATAAGACCTTCTCTTTTAAAATATACTCCTGTTCCTGCTGTTCCTATTGAAGCTAAAGTGTTTACTCCCGCATTATATGTTCTTTGATTAGCATCTGATGATGCAATAAAACCTGCCATAGGTTTATCCATTCTAGGATTTGATAATTGTAATCCTACTTGTTTTGCTAGAAAAGATATTCCTTTAGGGGTAATTAAGAATTTAGAAATTCTTGAAACATCTGTAATATTTCTTTCTGCATGGGTTACTGCTCCCCCTCTTATAAGACCACCTGTAACAGTATCTATGATAGGAGGGGCTTCTCCTGTGAGGTTAAATAAGGGACCTTTCATAAGAGGTGTTTCTTCTGTAGAAGGCCAATCTATAGGGTTTGCTCCTCTAAGGTCTAAGTTTCCTCCCGCTAAATTTGATTTTAAATCTTTTAACCCCATTAATTAAATTTATTTTTTAGTAGTGACCGTCTGTAGGTCCTGTGCCATTTACATATGGTCCACCGAAATTTTTACTATTTCTACCAGTAGTAATTACATTTCCAAATCCTCCATCTAAATCTTGGAAATCAGAAAATCCTGAGGGTCCTGGAGATGGTCCTACTGTTACTCCATTTTTAGTGTATGAATTTGTTAGTAAGTGTTCATGTAAATCTATTGGTCCAGGGAATTGTAATCCTTGACCATTTTCATCACCAAAAATAGGGCCCTTATTTCCATCTAAATCAAGTTCACCAGGTTGATATACTCCTGTATGTGAATTACTTGATAATGTTTCTTTATCTAGTAATTTAACTAGTTGGTCATTTTTAGGTCCTCTTACAGAATCAAAAGGAGAATCACTAAGTCCTTCTTCTGTAAAGAAATTTCCATTAGCTGGATTTGGTCCTTCACCATCAGGTCTTTCTACTGTACGTCCTAATGTGCCTCTTTGATGTCTATCATATAATGATGCTTTATTTTTTAAACTCATAATTTTTTATTTTATTATTTATTATACATATAAATTAGCTGAAACTTGTTTCATATTTTACTTCATAACTATTTCCCTGATTATTTATAGGGTTTGCATCAGCATAATTTGAATCTTTTTCTCTTATTATTAAACTTTGATTTGATTTTTCTCTTTCAACTGTTCTTAAAGCTGATATTAAATCGTCTCTATTTATTCCTCCTCCACCAAATCCCATTGATTTAGCTTTACTTAAAGGAACTACCATTTCAGATTCACCTCCTTCTCCTATGGTTGCTAAAGTACCACCAGGTGATGGTTCTACTATACCTCCTTCTGCTAATTGTACACTTTTAGCTTTTTGTACAGTAGCTAATAAAGCCCCAGTAACTCCACTAGCTAGTAATAATCCAAGACCATAAGGTATTCCTGCAAAAGTTCTATATATAGAACCTATAGCACCAACTATAGAATTTACAGCTAATACTGCCATTATTCCTCCTAAAGCTGCAGCTGCTAAAGTTGATTCAGATAAAAATGCAGCTAAAGATGCAACTCCATCAATTATAGGGGTAAGGATAGAAGCTATATCTGTAAATACTCCTTTAAGTTTTGTTACACTAGCATTAAAATTATCTTGTGCAGATAATTGTTCTAAATTAGCAGCTATATCGTCTCTACCATCTGCTCTTGCTTCTTGTGCTAATTTATTTAAATCTGCTTTTTTAAGTAATTGTTCAGATAACTGATCTGTACTCATTCCTACAGATTTAGCTAAAGCATCTTGTTGTAAAACATTTAATTTACTAAATTCATAAAAATCACCTACATTTGCATTTATTTCTCTAGTTAAAGTTTCAAAATCACCTGTCAATGCTGCTGCTCTTGCTCTTTCTAAATTAAGTTGTTTACCTATTAATAATTCTGCTTCTAATTCATTACTTATGGATGATTCAAAATCTAATAGTGCTTTTCCCGCTGATGCTACCTCCTCTAATTCCATTCCTAGAGCTTTAGCTTGAGCTACTGATTCAGCTATCAATGCAGGATTAGCTCCTAATTGTGCTCTAATTTGACCAGATATTTTATTTGTAGCTTCTAATGTTCCTTTAATGTCTAATCTTACTCCAGATTCTTGTTCTGCTGCTAATACTCCATCTATTTGGTTTAAGTAAGCTTCTCTTATACCTTGACCTGTTACGTTAGCTATTTTAGATAATTCTCCTGCTGCTGCTACTGTTAGTACTTCTGCTTTAAGTAATCTGTTTGTATCTAAAAGTTGTTCTTTAGTAAATTTAACTCCCGTTCCTCTAACTTCATTTAAAGTTTGATTAGCTTCTATTAATCCTTGTGTAGTAACTAATATATCCTCAGAACCAGCTGATGTTAATGCTAATTCATTTCTAAAATTTTTAGCTTCTTTACTACTAAGTGCTAAATTTCTTCCTATATCTCTAACTGAATTACTAGCTTGAAAAGCGGCCACGATAACACCCGTAAAAAATGCTGGTCCTATAGCTTCTCTAGCTGCGGATCCAATTGTGGAAAAAGCTGCTCCTATAGTAGATTTTCCATTTTGAGCAGCTAATTGCATGTTTTCTAATAAATCCTCTCCTAATCCTAATTCACCAATAAAGGGTATGTCTTTAATACCTTTAAGAATATTATCAAATATTCCCATTTTTTTATTAATTTTATCTCTAGTTTTTGACTCATTGTCTAATCCAGCTTGTATTCCTTTTAAAGTTCCTAATTTTTGAGCTAAATTTTCTGCTTCTGCTTTAGCTAATTCATCACCTTCCATGGCTAAAACATTTAAACGTTCTACTTCGGCTCTTACTTCTTTTTCTAATGATGTAGTTTTTTTAATACTTGCATTTATAGCATCTTTTCCTCTTACAATTTCTTTAGTTTTATCAAAATTTTCACCTATAAATTGATTTGTTTCTCTATGGAGACTAAGAACTTCTTTAGAAAGATCAACAGATTCAGTTTTTGTACCCACCATTTCTTTAAGAGCTCTTAATTGGTCTTGTAAGATTGCCTTAATAGACATTTCAGATTGTTCAACTTTTTTCTGATTGTCTAAATCTTCTTTTGAATATTTGTTTTCTTCCATGTTTTGGTTAAGTTATTCGAGTATAAATATGAAAAAAACAAAGACATCGTATGATGTCTTTGATTAAAAATTGTAAGTTGAGGATGGGTTTACATTGGGACCCAATGTTTTTTTAGAAGTGGTTGGCTTCTTATAGGCTTTTTCTGCTTCTTCATTTTGTTTTTTGTTAAATTCACTTATTTTTTGAATGTGAAAAAGTCTCATCCAAGTAGGCATGTTGTATACTTCAGAGTGTTTAAATCCACCGCCGCCATGGAACACTAAGTCATGCACTTGGGAAAATAGGATATTCCTATAGTTGGGCGTCAGGCCAAAAAAAGTTAAGGCCAACAGGTATTGATGATGTTTTGAGATCCCCGTTTCTACTCTCATATTCAAAAGTTAAATCAACATTTGGTTGAATTTTACTAATGTAATTTCTTAATTCTCTAGAATCTCTTGCTAATAATTGGTTATCTACAAATTCACGAATTACTTTTGTATCTGTGTCTCTATCAACAGATGTAATTATGTATTTCATTCTAGTAGATAAATCATAAGAAATATTTTTATTAAGTCTTTTAAGACCTTTTATTTCTTTATCAATTTTTTGTTCATCACCATGAGTTAAAAGCTTAAATGTAACTAATACTTTTGATGTTGGTAATTGAAATTCAAATTCATTTTTACCTTCTTTAATTAATGATTCATCTAAATTTAAATCTTTTACTTCTGTAAGATCTATTGTTTTTTCTTCTCCATTAAAATTAAATGTGTAATCTTTGCCATATCCTAAAATACGTGCTGCAATTAATACAGCATTTTTGTCTCCTAATAATAGATCATTATAATCTATTGGTGTTACAATAAGTGATTGTAACAATTTATCAATTACTGTGCCATTTTCTATTAGATTTTGGTTAGTTAATATGTCTTCTTCACGAGCAGTCATATATTTCATTTCAAGGACTCCTGTACTTAAGGGTGAATCTTTTGAATATAATAAGCCTTTTGAAGGTAGGGTAACTTCCTCTGTGGGAAATTGGTTTGTTTTTTCTTCCATAACGTTATTTATTTATTAAAACTAGTTCAGATATACATATATAAAGAAACAAAAAAGCGCCAAAATAGGCGCTTTTCTTTTATATAAATTAACTTTTAGTAATTTAGTATAGCGTAATCCATTACAATAGTCATTGAAATGTTTGCTGGTGTGTCTGATGTCCAATCCATATCACCAAAATTAGCATTTTGACAATAAGCACCTTTTAAAATCCATTCTTCAACAACATCACCTACTGGTCCTAATGTGTGAATATGAATAGTTTTCTTATAAAAATCACTGTAACCATCTCTACCTGTAACTGATTCATGTGATAATCTAACCCATTCCATTACTGCTTGAGCACCTGATGGTGTTACTGGATCATAAAGTTCACATGTAATATTGTCCCAATTAGCTTTACCTTTGATTTTTCTTTTCACATTAATGTGATCAAGAACTACTTCTCCAAAAGAAATACTTGGTCTTGAAATTTTCTTTATAAGATATGAAGGTATTCCGTCAATTTTCATTAGAAACCTATTTTGTAATTTAGGTTCAAATGCTGTGAACATCATATCGTTAGTTGATTTTATTGCCATCTTTTATTTTTTTAATTGTTCTATTATAAATATATTATTTTTTAACTTTTTATGCAGGGAATGTTGCTCCTGTTGGTAATACATTAAAGTCAAGTACTATGAATTCAGCTGTTTTAGTTGGTTGTAAATAAATTGCACCTACTAACTGGTTTCTATCAATTACATCTGGAGTATTGTTGGATTCATCCATTTGTACTCTAAAGGCAAATAATCCTTGTTTTTGTTGTACTGATTCTAAATATGGATTTACTATATTTAAGAATCTTATTCTTGTTTCGTCTGTATTTTGTTCAAATACTAGATATTTAGAAGAACTTCCAATAAATTTCTTAAGTGTAATTAATAATCTTCTAACATTAATTCTGTCTAAAGCTGTTGATCTTTCTTGTAATGTTTTCTGACCCCATATACAAACTCCTGTTTGTGGGAATGTTGCAATTGGATTAATTTTAGCATCATATAATTTATCTCTTTCAGATTGGTTTAATCTTATTTTAGCTTCTAATACATTTCCTAATATACCTCTATTTAAACCTGCTGGTGCAAACCATTCAGCTTGAAGTCTGTCTGATTGAGCAATTGCTCCTGGTACTACTACTGAAGGTGGAACCATTACTGGTACATTTGTAGATGAGTCAAGTACTTTAATCCAAGGATAATATACTGCTGCGTAATTAGTGTCTAATCCACTTACATTTGTTATTGCTGTGTTTACTGAAGCGTCTACTGTGTTTAAATCCATTATAAAGAATGCATCTCCTCTGTCTTCACACATATCAATACCTGCGTTTGCTATTAAAGGATGTGTTGCATAATTTACTCCTGGCATAGCTAACATATTAATGTCATATTCATCTTGGTTAGATAAAATATTTAAAGCTTTTGTGTATCCTTTATAACCAGCAGCTGCTGTGTCGTTTACATCAAAACCATATAAATTATCTCCTGTTGTGTATCCTGTTACAAAATTTGCTGGGTCTTCATTTCCTGCTATTCTTACTATATCTGGTCTAATACCATCTGTTCCTCCTTGGAAACAAACTGAAAATTTAAGTTGTGAATTTTCTATTGCTGTTGATGAAAGTGAAGCACTTAATGATCCTGACCATATACTTGAACTTGGATGACCATGATAATTTTCTACGTTAAATTCTCCTGATATATTTGATAATGCGTTATCTGGTAATGGTTTTATCCAGTTATAATTATCAAATGCTTTATCTGTAAATTTCCATCCTAAATATGCTCTATTACTATAATTTCCTCCTATTACTTGTGATCCTTCATAAGATGCAGAAGGTATTATACAATCAACATTTAATGAAGCTGTATTAATTGGATCTAATACTGCTTTAAATCCTTTAGGTGATAATTTAGGTGAGTAAGCTTTAGCTGTTACTAAATCATTTACTTCTACTCTAACATGTTCTGAAATATTTGGATAATTTCCTAATAATTCAACTTTACCTAAAGTATCATTATATTGTGGATATCTATCTCCAATTATTCTTGAAATATATTTAGGAGAAGTTGGATCTAAAGTAACATTATTAAATTGTTCTACAATTGATGGATTTTTATCATCATCATTGTATTTTCTTATTATTACAGAAAATTGTGAATATTGTTCTACATTATCTATATCTCCTGGTTCTTTTAAATTAGCAATTGAGACTTTATAATCTGAATTACATGAAGTACCATGAGCTAATGTATGGAATCTAAATAATTCTTTTGTTGATTTTTGTGTATCTAAAAATTGTGAAGTAATAAAAGGTGTAGTAGCATATGAATATTTTTCAACTGTTCCTGATAATCCATTAAATGCTAAATCAGCTGATTGAGATAAGAAAATTATATCTCTATTTGCATTAACTCCTTTATATCCGTCTACATCTACTCCTTCTGTTGTTGTTGATAAAGAAGCTGTATTTGTTAAGTCTTTTACTTCAATATTAAAAGCGGCTCCTGCTTCTGTGTTTGCAATAGAAATTACATTAGAAGCTGAAGTTATAGTAAATCCTTTAGTTCCTGCTATTAATGCAAGAGAAACTAAATTAGATAATTGAGTTCCACTTATTTCATTATGTCTAGTTGTACCTGCTCCTGCACCTGTAACTGATGTCATGTAATCTGCCATGTTAGAACCAGTAATACCATAATCTAAAAATATGGCTGATCCTGTTAATGTAGCTGGAACTGCGGCTCCCATTGAACTAGATGCGAATATAAAAGTAAATTGTTCACCATCACCATTTGTTAAAACTATACTTGCAGATAAACTTCCTGAATATGCGTTTGATCTTACATCAGCTCCACCTGGAGGTATTATACTTCCTGTTGGTATAGATGAAGGGAATGTTATTGTTGTTACTTCTTTAGTAGTTGAACCTAACATGTTTGAAGTAAATGTTTTCCAATTATTATAAGTGTACCCAGGTAATGTATCTGTTCCACCGTATGTAGTAGTTGATTTTTTACTATTATTAGGATTGTCACCTAATTGTTTAAATAAATATTCTTTACTAGATGGATTAAGTGAAGCAGAAAGTTGTGTTGAAGTAACGTTAGTACCAGCTAATGTTAAACTAAAACTTTCATCTACACGACCAAATGAACCACTAGGTCCTACCATTGTAGATGATTCTAAACCTGGTTTTGAAGTTGCTTTAGATGGGAAAATAACTCCCAATAATACGTTTCTATTTGATGATGCTGAAGGTGCTGAAGAAGCTGAAACTGCTACTGCTACAAATGGATTTGTAGCTGTTGCATAAGTGTAACCTCCACCTGCTAATACTCTTGTTACAGTAACTGATCCTGCATTTTTTAAATATTCTCTTACTGTTTGTGGTATAAATGTTTCTGAGCTTAATCCTCCGAATCTTCTTTCATATTCTGCGAAGCTTCTTACTACTGTTGGTACAAATGCTGGTCCTTTTACTGTTGGTCCTACAATTGCTGCGCCTATTGCGCCAACTCCTTGAGGTAAAAATGTTTGATCGTTTTCTCTTGTAAATACCCCTGGTGAAATAATTTGTTCTGCCATTTTATATTATTTTATAATGTTATGTCTGGTTGGTTGTTCCTATATAAATATGAAAAGGAACCACAAACCAAACTAAGATAAATGATTAAGTATAAAAATTAATCATTAATAAATATAAATGGGTTTTGTAAAACTATTCTGTAGGAGTAAATTCTCCAGTTTCTACATCAAGGCTTCCTCTTCCATATTTGTCTGTGAAAGCTTTGGCTATATTACTTTCTTCTTTTGTTAAAAGATCTAATTGTTTTTTTAAAACAATTTCTTGATCTTCTAATTTCATTTTAGCTATTTTTATTTGACCAAATTGTGTACCTATACTAGTTAAGTCCTCTTGTAATTTTTTAATTTTATCTATATCCTGTGATGGGATAATAGTTGGTGAACTTGCAATTTCGTGAGGTGTTGGTATTTTTGTTTTCTTTTTTGCCATAACTTATTTATTTAATTAATTAATACTTTAATCGGATATACATATATGTAAAAAGTAAAAACCGTTAATCTACTGTATTTATTTTGCCTATGTTTGCTGTTGCTACTGTATTTACTTTACCTATATTAGCTGCTGCTACTGTATTTACTTTATGTGTATATCCTGTAGCAGCTGCTGTGTATACTAAATTTATAGCACTACTAAAAGCTATACCATTAGTTATATCACCACTTGTTTCTAGAGGGTCTTCTTCTTCTTGGGCTTGGTCAAGAGCTAAAACTAATGCTACGTTAAAATCATTATTATTATTAATTTGAGTAGCAGCTGCTGCATTTAAATTAAATGTAATTGTTCCACTTGATCCAAAAGCTGTTGAATTAGAGTATGTTGTAGATCTATCTATATTATCAAAATCACCACTTGAAAGCGCACTACCATTACTACTACCCGCAGAGTGTTTTATTGCTATTGTATTGTGAAGACCATCACTAGCATCACCAGCAGTAGCTGTTAATTGAAGCGAAATACTAGAAGCACCTGATATACCTGATGTGTCAAAATGTATAAATGTTCTTATAAATCTAAATGTACCCCCACCTCTTCCCGTGTTTTTAAAATATTGAATGGCATTTTGATCACCTGTAGCACTATCAGTAGCTGCACCAGTAGTTGAAGCAAGTGCGTCTCCATAAGAAGTTTGACTTGCTCCTACTATAAATCCTTTTCTATTTGATGCTAACGTTGCCATTTAAATTATTTTTTAGGTAAATAATAAGTTGTACTATTAAAATAGCTGTTTGTTGGTGGGTTAACAGTTATAGCTTGATAAGTTACATTAGGTATATTATAAATATTAGTTTCATTAGTGTTATTATTCCACCAAGTTACTTTAGTGTTTGATTTTGTTAAAGTACTTAAAGATGAACTAAAATTTTTCATGTTTTCATCACCAAAAGTATCATAAAATATACCATCATAAGTTGATAAAGAATCTTTAACATCATACCAACTACCTGTTATAATATTTACATTAGATTTGTTTAAAGCCCACGCCTGAGCCTTGGGTATTATGTTGGGGTGATTTTCTATTATGGTGTGTGTTGAAATTGAATGAGAATGCATATAACCTGCTGATAT
>Ga0209425_10003155_pt1 | contig 17764 bp, 13 predicted proteins | sample COG_05_FD_184749 | JGI IMG/M metagenome (GOLD analysis project Ga0209425, IMG submission 184749) | Pelagic Microbial community sample from North Sea - COGITO 998_met_05 (SPAdes) (version 2) | ecosystem: Environmental > Aquatic > Marine > Neritic zone/Coastal water | place: Helgoland, sampling...
GAGGCCATTAGGTCCTGGCACCAATTCTTTTGCTACGCCCGCATCAATGAGGTCGTTCAACACAATGACTAAGTTGAGGGGCTCTTCAACCAGATGAGTCGTTTTGACCACCCGGGCTTTCGGGGCTGCAGGCGACAATTCGTATCGAGGACAATCTTCATCCAATACCGGTAACCCTGTTTCAAAAAATTGCTGGCCCCACTGTTTAGAATGCAAGTAAGACAATAGTTTTTGTCGGCTTACAGAAACCAAGCGAAAGTGAGTCACATCAGCCACTTCATTTGACGTCGCGTGGATTTCTGAAACCAAGAAGTAGTGGGTGGTCTCCTTGTGCTCATCAAATAACCACCCCGGGCGCAGCTGACCATACGACCGAAAGTTGAGTTCGAAGGCAAATGTCTTCAGAGGACGATTTACGTAGTGCGTTGCTGCCTTTTCATCAATGTAGTAATCTTTCCCGCGATGGCTCAGCACCAAATCAATCCCGGCCAATTGTTTATCCCTATTTGTCTCTCGACGAAAATCAAATCCCAATTCTCGATAAACGACATCCAGAAATGGTTGTAACAGACTTTCGTCATCTACGTCTTTGCGGCGTTTGGAGCTCATGAGTCAAATTTACTCATCACTTAGCAACTTGACTACGCAGGCAGGAGGAATTGATTTGTATTGAGGTTTTAAAACCCGTCTATCAGAATTTATTACTTTGGCGCCCGAATCAAAAAAATTATTCATGAAGAATCTAGTTCTGTTATCGTTTACAACCTTGCTGCTTGCGGGATGCAATCAACCGGTGAATGAAGCATGTGAAGCCTTGGCTGAAACCAACGCGCTCACGGAGAAAAACATTGAAGTCTACAAAACAGCTTGGACTGCTTTTTTTGAAAACAGAGACAGCAGCGCCCTGAATGCCGAAAGTTTTGACGAGCAGGCCACCATCATAACGGCTACTGGAAACATTACGGGACTTGATGCCTTCCGGGATTATTACACCAATTATTTGACGGGCTTCTCCGATGCTGAATTTACGTTCATCGATGTTTTTGGACACGGCGACAAGCTGGTCAAGCATTGGAACTTCAAAGGAACTTTCGACGGTGAAATGTTTGGGCTCACGGCGACGAATAAAAAATTGGACCTCAGCGGAACGACCATCGTGACGATGAAGGACGGCCGGGTCTTGTCGGAAGAAGATTTTTTTGACAATCACACGTTCTTGACGCAGCTGGGCTTGCTGGAGTAATTCCGTCAAGGAAAATCATGGAATCAAACGGTTGCTCTCGAGTGGGGCAACCGTTTTTTTTTGTGCAGGAGCCGGAGGTTGGCGTGGAAAACGACCTCGAACAGATCTTCGAACCCTCTTTTACCCACCCACCACCGATTTGTAGGCGCTCCAATTGGCATAGACCAAGGCGGCATTGAGGGCAAAGATTCCGCCCATGATCAGCAGGTGGCTCGGCACCACAAACAAGCCCCACATCAGCATTCCCACGCTGTAAGGAAAAGCCACCAGAACACCCAAGGGCTCGCGTTTAGGCATCACCATGAGCACGCCCGCGATCACCTTTGTCGTGCTGATCAACGGCAACAAAAACTTCGTATCGAGCACAGCGAGGATAAACGCTTCGGCCCCTGGTTCTGGGTAACCCGTTGCCATGATCGTCGGATCGCCCCAATAAACCGTGTACAAGTGCTTCGCACCCGAAATGATGAGGAACAGTGCGAAGGCGATGCGCAGGACGGTGTGGAGTTTGGGGGGCATGGGGATTGAGCATTTGTGATTCTTCAACAAAGTGAATCAATTCACAGATAAAATTAGTTCATTCTCATTGACAGAAAAGATGATTTTTGATACTGTTGAAATCTTGTGAGAAGGAATGTGCGATTTGAGTTGGGAGACGAAAAGGAGTCAATTAAGTTTGTTCCCACTGGTGACTATTCCACCAGTGGGACATCAAAAACGATTCATCGTGGGGGTACTAAGATTTGCGGGACACGAAACATTTGCATGCAGAGCAACATGGCTTCACAAGGGACTAAACTTCGTGAAGAATAAGGGGAATACGGCATTCACACAACCTGAAGCTGTAGTTGAATTAGGGGTTGGAAAGAATATGGTTTTGGCCATTCGCTATTGGATCAATGCCTTTCAACTAATCAACGGAGAAGGAAATCTAACCCCACTATCTCGGTTGATCATCGAAAATGCTGATGGACCTGCAATCGACCCTTTTCTTGAAAGCAACGACTCCCTTTGGTTGTTGCACCTCTCACTTCTTCAGGGCGAATACGGCAGCATGTATCCATTTTTCTTTCGTGAATTCTTCAAACGAAAGTCATCACGAACCTTCACTGAAGGTGAAGTGTTACGCAATTTGGCAACGTGGATCCATGAATCTGAAAAGAAACCCCCTTCAGCAAACTCATTAAAAAGTGACTTGCGGGTGCTAATTGATAATTATTGCTTGAAAGTGAATACGAAAGGTTCCGAAGAATCAATGACCAACCTGCTCACAGATCTCGGCCTGATTCAAAAAACAAATTTTAAAAACGATAACGAAACGGTTTATGAATTGAACCATTTGGCATCAAAGCAAATCAGCGAGCCTCTCTTCGCTTGCATGCTAATGCAATGCTTCGACTCACCTTCAGCATCGCTTGACCGCTTATTCGATCAAATGGGGTATCCCCTCGTCATGGATCGCGAAATGTTTTTGAGGCGAGTCGAGCAAGTATGCCTCAGTTATCCTGAAATTTTTGTCTTTAAAGACGATGCTGGCTTGCGCGAGGTTCAATGCTACTCGAGCACTTCCCCACTCGAATTCTTCATCAACCACCAACCTGAACTCGCATGCTGATTTCGACCAACATCATCCGAGATAAGGACTTGGATTTCGACTACATCGTAACAGACAATGCTCAGCGTATTTTCACAGAATTAGTAGAACCGAACAAAACACCCGGAAATTGCTACAACCTCATCGGGTCATACGGCACAGGAAAAAGCTCATTTCTTGTTGCGCTCGAGCAGTCGATCTCTGGAAAGAAATCTTTTTTCAAGAGCAAGAAACGACAGAAAAACATAGGATTCCTCAAACTCATTGGCAAACCCCAATCGATCAAGCACGCTCTCACGGAAGCGCTTGGAATGAATCCAAAATCAGACATTGAAGCCATACAAGGCATGCTGTCGGAGCTCGCAAAAAAGCATGAAAAGCTTTTCATTTTGGTAGACGAGCTTGGGAAGTTTGTCGAATATGCCCTGAACAACAACCCCAAAGTTGAGACTTACGTTTTTCAGAGACTTGCCGAGTTCATCAACGACCCAAAGAGCAACATCTGCTGGGTTGGAACGCTTCACCAAAACATTGACAGTTACGCATCAAACGCAAGCGCGGCCGATAGCATGGAATGGGAGAAGGTAAGCGGTCGGTTTTTGACCCTGAACTTCAATGAGCCCCCAACTACCCTGCTCAAGTTGATTTCTTCGCGGCTTGGCGCAATTGAAGCACGAGGAAAATCAAGTTCAATTAAAGCAGCGAACAAAGTCATTGACGGCGCGAAGCTCATACCAGATTCGTTCATCCAGTTGGCCCAGGATGATATGCAATCCATCGCTCCTTTTGATGGTCTATCCTCCTTCCTAACCATCTCTCTGCTGCAGAAATATGGACAAAATGAGCGTTCTGTATTCAGCTTTTTATCTGCAAAAGGAGCAGGTACCATTGCGTCCTTCGGCCATTCTTTTTTCTCTCCTGCTGACCTGGTGGACTATGCTGTAGATAGATTAGCACACGTCGTATTCAGCAATTCGAATCCCGATAAGCTGCTCTGGGAGGCTGCTGAACGCTCCATTCAAAGGGCCGATGCCCACAAGGAAATCCATCCTGCCTTTGCTCGCGTGGCCATTCGAACCATCCTGTTAACCAACATTTTTGGGCGAGAAGGAAGCTCTTTTGACACAAAAGCATTGGAGAAATACCTTGTCTCTGTCTGCGGGAAAGACTCAAAGCAAACCATTGAGCAGCTCTTGGACAAAAACATCATTCAGTTTTTGAAGCACCGCGGCAAGGTGGTTTTTGTTGAGGGTACCGATGTCAACATCCAAAACGAACTCCGCATTGCGACCAAGCATCTTTCCAATGAGGTGGATCTGTGCGACGAAATCGTAAATCGCATTGCCCTTGCACCAGCTTTATCCCGCGGCCATTTTATTCGAAGCGGTGCTCCGCGGTTTATGTATTACACACTGCACGGAAGAAGCGAAAATGCCAACCGAATTCCGCGACTTGGAAATGGAACCTGCCATGTTCTGCTCGACTCCAAACTCAGCTTGGAATTGCCGAACTCGGAATTTCCCGAGATCATTGTCAAAATCGGTGACACGGGGTCGCTGGAGCAATTGATGCGGGAAGTGCTCCTTTATGAATGGATTTTGGAGAAGTATTCTGATGATTTGGTTGTTAAGCAACTGGTCACACATGAGCGGGACCACGTGTTGAATCAGTTGGTTCAATCCCTGAAGCAGGCCCTCACGGGAAGTGATTCTTCATGGATAGACTCAAATCAAGAAGAGGAGACCGTCACTTCGGAACGTCAACTGAATAATTTCTTCCAACGAACTTTTAACAACGCATACCGCGCTTGTCCGCAAATTCACAATGAGCTCATCAATCAAGGAAAACTCTCCACGAGTGTAAACACCTCGCGCAAAGTTTTGATGACTGCTCTCGAAAATAGAAGTGTATCACCTGATTTGGGTTTTTCAGACGACCGCTTCCCTGCCCAAAAGTCTATTTTCCTCTCCACATGGATTCAGGAAAAGATGTACAACCGTGAAAACGGCAACCTATCTGGACCAAAGAAATCTAGCACCTATGCAGCAGCTTGGCAAGCGTGCGAAGCGTTCCTTGACGAGGCCAAACAAGGAAAGGTTAATCTCCTCAATTTGTACGAGGAGCTTCAACGTCAGCCTTTTGGAATGAAACTGGGACTGCTCAACTACTGGATCCCGCTGTTTTTATTGACCAAGGAAGATGAGTTTGCGCTCTATTATGCTCCCGAAGAAAAGTACCTGCCTTACCTCTCGGTAGACATCTTTGAAGCTCTCAATAAAAAGCCCCAGGATTTTGTCCTCAAGAAATTCAATTTTCAAGGGGTAAGCCACGCCACATTGAATCAATACCGAGAACTTGCGAGCATTGACCAATCACGAACAGAGGCTCGCAGCACGTATCTCGGCATCTTCACAAACTTCATCTTGCTCCAACGCAACTTGAATCGGTACGGACAGCAAACCAAGACCATGAGCAAAGAAGGCATCGCCCTTCGAGAAGCCATCGGGAATGCTCCTGACCCAGAAACTGCTCTTTTCGAAACTATCCCATCTGCGATTGGCTTCCATCAAATTGCAGCAAGTGAAGATCCCGAGGTGGTCACTGCATATTTTGAGAAACTTCGCGACACCGCTCGAGAAATTGCCAGCACGTACGAGAACCTGCTAGATCGGCTTGAGCAAACGATTCAAAAAGCTTTTGGAATTGGCGCAAAATCATTTGAAGAGACACAAGATTCAACACGAAACCTCCTGAAAGGAGTCGATGTGGTGCTGCTTCAACCGCAACTCCGAACCATATACGAGCGCCTCAAGTCTCCATTGGATGACCGAGAGAGCTGGGTCAAATCTGTGGCCGATGCCGTATTAGGGCAATCGCTGGAGAGTCTGAGCGACAGCAACGAACCGAAGCTCCACAAAGACCTCCAGGAGGCCATCGAAGCCTTGTTGGCTCACAAAGGACTTTTGGAACACCCCGACTCTGTCGCGGTGTCCATCACCACCCCCTCGGGCGAACACCTCAAGCGATTCGTGCCGCAACTTGAAGACGCTCCTGAACTTCAATCAAAACTTGCTCAGCGACTCGAAGGTCTATCGGCCGATGAACGCATGCAGCTCGTGTCCCTTATTTTGGAAACTGAAAATTCATCAATCGCATGGGAATGACCGTAAAACATTTACTGGGAATCAGTGGCGGAAAAGACAGCGCAGCGCTAGCGATATACCTGAACCAACGCCATCCAGAAATTGAAGTGGAATACTACACGTGCGATACCGGCAAAGAATTGAAGGAAACGTACGACTTGATCGACCGCCTAGAATCTGCGCTTGGTAAACCCATCGAGCGCTATCAAAGCTTTGAAGAAGGGAAAACCGCCATCGACAATCCGTTTGATCACTTCTTAGCCTCATACGGGAATTACCTCCCCTCCTCCATTTCGCGCTGGTGCACCAAAAAAATGAAACTCGAGCCTTTCGAACGGAACATTGGTGACGAACCCACCATTTCCTATGTTGGCATTCGCGGGGATGAAAACCGTGAAGGGTATGTTTCTAAACGGGAAAACATCCAGACCATCTTTCCGTATCGAAAAAACATCTGGAGTGAGGACGTGATTAAACTCGCATTATCCATGGAGAAGCACGAATCTTTCACGGAAGGATTGAAAAAACAACTTGATGGAGATGCCCTGGAAAAAGCCCTTTCAATTTTAGCCACTCCCCTCGGCCTAACCTTCACCCTTAAGCAGAAAATGCAGGCGCTTTTGGATTTCAATACCAAGGCTTTTAACCACGCAATTCATGAAGTCCTCAAGACCACCGACTATCCGGTCGGAAAGCTTGACGATTTCCCTCTGCTCGACAATGATGATGTCTTGGTCATTGATGACATCTATAACATCCTGGAGACATCGGGCGTGGGCGTCCCCGCCTATTACCTCCCGATGGAATACAAGGTGGAAATCGATGGCAAAGTTGAAACTGGAACGTACTCGCGAAGCCGATCGGGTTGCTTCTTTTGTTTTTACCAGCAGAAGATTGAGTGGGTTTGGCTCTTGGAGCAGCACCCTGCTTTATTCGAAGCTGCCAAAAAATATGAGATGGACGGCTATACTTGGTCCGAAGAATCACTTTCAGACTTGGAACAACCTGAACGCGTCGAACGCATCAAAGCCGAGCATTGGAAGCGCATGCAACGCAACAATGCAAAGTCCTCCTCTAATGCCAGCTGGAAGGACCAGGTGCTCGATGCAGAGGGACAAGGCTGCACAAGCTGCTTTGTTTGATGGATAGGAAGCCGCTGCCTGAATACCTCGACGCGGCATCGACAACGCCTGTCGACCCAAGAGTCGTGGAGGCCATGCTGCCATACTTCTCTGAGATTTTCGGCAACGCCTCGAGCCAGCATATTTATGGCCAGCAAGCCAAAGCAGCAGTCGAGAAGGCACGTGAGAATGTTGCATCCATTGTGAATGTTTTGGAATCAGAGATCATCTTTACTTCAGGAGCCACAGAAGCCATCAATCTCGCCATTAAAGGATATTGGGAAGCCAATCGAGATCGAGGCAATCATTTGATAACGGTCAAAACAGAACACAAGGCCGTCCTCAAAACGCATGAATACTTGGAGACGCTTGGCGTGGAGGTGACCTACCTCGGAGTGGACAAAAATGGGTTGATCTCCATGGAAGAGCTGGAACAGGCCATTCGAACCGAAACGTTGCTCGTGAGTGTCATGCACGTGAACAATGAAACTGGACTCATCCACGACGTGGAGGAAATTGCTCAGGTATGTGCAGATCACAACGTTGCTTTTTTCACGGATGCCACGCAAGCTGTAGCGCACGTTCCCACTGACTATAGCTCTCCCAATATTACGATGGCCTGTTTCTCAGCCCACAAGTTCGGCGGCCCAAAAGGAATTGGTGCACTTGCGATCAAACGAGGACATGAAGTTGCTCCGCAACTTCATGGTGGCGGACAAGAAAACGGCATGCGCGGAGGGACCTACAATACGCCATTAATTGTCGGATTTGGTGAGATTTGTTGGATTGCCAAAGAAGAATTTTCTCCTAGACAAGAAGCAACACGAAAACTCCGAGCGCACTGGCTCGATCACATCGCACAAAACGATATTGGACAAGCGCATTTTGACGAGAATAAAGTGGCTCCGCACATATTAAGCATCTCACTTAAACACGATGAAGCGGATAATTTCATATTATTGAATACCAATAAAATCTCACTTTCAACAGGTAGTGCTTGCTCTTCTGAGCTTATCCAAGAATCACACGTTCTTGAAGAGCTTAGAATAACGAGCAATAAAACTATCCGAATTTCTGTTCATGCTCATTGAATCTGAAAACACAATTTCTTTTGGCATGAAGATTCAATTCCGGGTCAAGATTTTCAAACACATATTGCTGAACATCTCGAAAAACAAAGAGACGAAATCCATTTGAACACCTTAGCAATAAAAATTTCATTAGAATGAGCTGGAAAAGACTGAAAAAGGGGGCAAACGAGTTCACTTACAAAGAACGAAGAGCTCAACTCATAGAAGCTGGGGAACCAGCAAATGATATAAGTCGAACATTGCGAGATGAATATGGAATTCATTTTCCAATCCACGAAATTGAAGATATCATTAAAAAAAATGGAAGATCGGTTTCAATCAAACCAGAAAAGAAAATTCCTGATTTGATACTGAAATTTATCAGTGACGCGAGCCGCCCGGTTGATCTTGCTGATATTAAAGAGTTTCTATTCAGCCATAGTAAATTTATTTCCATCGAGTCAATAGAAAAGTGTATCAACAGTGACTTAAGGGAGCAGGCTCACCTTAATGGTGATGGCAAAGCTCTTCTGTTCGCTTCGTGGCCATTTGACAAGCCTAAGGATGCATTTGGCGCTTCAAAAAGCACAACCCCTAGCCCTAAAAAAGCTCCAATTCTATCAGCAAAATCAGAAGTTGTCATAGTCGATCTTGATCCACTGATTGAAACTTTCATAATAGAGGCTCGAAGCCAAAAATTAGATATAGACACCGGAGTAGAACAATTAAACCTAGCAATTAAAAATATTGTCAGAGACAACCTGATAACGGAAACAGAGAAATCATATATCCTTTCGAAGGCAGAGGAATATAATTACAAGGGAGATATTTTAGAAAAGGTGCATCTAGCGACTAATATGAATAACCCCTACTTAGATGGTATAATACAGTTTATTTACGATGATGGAATTATTACCGAAGATGAGTTAAGGCACCTTAAAAAAAATGCAGAGCAAATTGGTCTGTTACCAAAGTATCTGAACCGACGTTTTTGGACGCTAAGCGGAGCTGACTTTAGCTCTTCCCTAATAACACTACCACTGTTTCAAAAATTCTTAGGGCTTTATCATTTTGGAATTGAACACATCGAAGGCTGGGAAAAAAGGCTGACCCCAGAAACATTATCAAGATACTGCGACATATATCTTGGAAAGTCCATTGAAGCTATCCTTGACCGAGGTGTCACACGATTGACTCAGGTGATCGCTGAAAATACGAATCAAAGCGCTGAACAAATTTCATCGGAAATTGAATCAATTGAGTTTATCCTGAATTCTGAAAAAAATAGTGAACCCGAAGACTTTGAAGCTGAAGCTAATCCCAATCATGCAAAGTTTTTACGAATTCTAAAAGAGGAAGGTGAAAGACTTGGAGATCCTCAAGCTAATCTGCTCATACAAAATGTTCTATTCCGATTAAATCACGAATAATGAGCCTAGAGAACTACATCAAGAACTTAGGAACGACCACAAAGAACGATCTACTCGGATCAGAAGTCACGCGTTACTTAAGAGAGACGTTTTGCAAGAATCAAGAGGGGGTACTCTCGAAAGAAATATTGAATAAAGCAGTTTTGCTTAAATCGTGTTTTGATTTGACTGGAACCAAGAAAGGAAGACGTCTGCTTATCGACGCTTTGAGCATAGAAAAGCTTAGCGCACTAGGTTACTCGGACTATGACGAAGCCAACAGGCAACTTGATTCAAACCCACAACACTTCTGCACTGCACTTGGAATTGATGAAAAGTATATAAAGCGAAAACCCCAAGAGAATCGAATAGCCCAAGTAGACGTAATATCAAAATTTGGTGAAAGCATAAAGTCCAAAGGCTTTCTGCATCCTTATCAACGCCGATTAAAGGAACAATTATTGTGGGATCTAAAAAACTCTGCACTGCAGTCCCATCTCTGCACAATGCCAACAGGTGCTGGAAAAACAACTCTAGCCGTTGAATTACTCCTGGATTTGATTCGAACTCATTCGTCAAAAGAAAATAATAGGCCCTTCAATTTCATCTGGATAGTCGAGGGTGAAATCTTAGCAGAGCAAAGCCTTCAATCATTTCAAAACGTCTGGAGACAGAAGGGAGATTTTCCTTTATCCATAAATCGTTATTTCACTCCATTTGAATCGACTCAGACAACTAATCTATCCTCTGCAACCTTCTGTACTTTTTCTCTTGTCACCAGCAGGCTTGACACACCCGAACTTATAGCTTTATTTCAAAAAGCAGACTTACTCATAATCGATGAGGCTCATAGCTCCAAAGCAGAAACTTACGAGGAGGCAATCAGGCATTATCAAAATTTGAATCCTGACCATAGAATCCTTGGCCTTACAGCAACTCCATATCGTCCAGACGATGTTAACATCGACAGTCTCAAGGCAATGTTTCAGAACCACAGGTCAATAACAGATGCTAGCGGATCTCCAGTTATAAGTCCAATAAGTTATCTAGTAAGCAAAGACTACTTATCACATGTGGACTTCCATCAAATGACTGATGGTGGAACGGTTGGCGTTGAAGGTGACAGCATAAAGGAACTTCATGATCAGGTTCTCGCTGCTTGCAGAAATTTGATAAAGGAAAAACAGAACTGCATAATATTCGCGAAAAGCATGTCTCATGCCATTGCACTGCACTTATTCCTCTTATCCTATCAAGTTGAATCAGGACTTATTATTGGCGACACACCTCCGATCGAAAGAGAGCGCTTAATCAGTGATTTTGGTAACGCCGAAAAAAGCTTATCTATATTAGTCAACGGAGGCATACTAAGCAAAGGTGTTGATGTTCCCGGACTAAACAGCGTCATGATTCTTGGAGAAGTAGGCAATCCCTCTCAAGCGCTACAAATACTTGGGAGAGCAATGCGCGGTCCGAAAAACGGCGGAAATAAAAATAATACAGTTTATCTCACTCGGGACAACTTCACTCGGATATCTTCATACAAAATCCTCGAACAAATCACTTTATCATCATGAATGAGTTATACGGTGCTAAAAACATCCTCAAACAACGTCATAGTGGGTTCAAATCCACAATCCACGCTCTTGCCGAAGTTGTAGACAACAGTATTGATGCTGGAGCTAAAAATATCAAAGTCGTTCTATCAGAAGAAAAGCTAAAAACTGGAAATTCTTCGAGAACAAGATTAACTGAAATATTTGTCGTTGACGATGGCTGCGGAATGGACGAAGGCAAACTCAATCGCTGCCTGACTTTCGCTGACGGCGATGGAGGTGGAGATGGAAAAATTGGAACTTTTGGCTACGGACTGCCAAACTCAACAATTTTCGTTTGTAAGAGAGGTGATGTTTACAGTCGTGTGGAAAATGAAAAATGGGGCCATGTTTATCTGGACATAGATGAAATCATAGCATCGAATAGCTCAAAATACCCTCCATCGAAAAAGCTTTCTTCAATCCCTGAACTGCCGTTCGTAAGCAATTCCACGAAGAAAGGAACCGTAATACGTTGGTCAAACTTAGATAATTGTGATGCCGCTCTTGCCCGGACAATCGCAGATCGAGCCAATGAACTTCTCGGAAGGCTTTACAGATATTTCATTGCAGAAAATAAAATCAAAATTGAACTCATTTGTCTCCAAAAAGGAAATAAAACTCCCGATTCGAGAACTTTTGTTGTGCCTAATGACCCTTTATTTCTCTCTGAAAGTGAAACGGTAATAACGAAGGTTTTGTGGGCAGAAGCTGCCAGAACAGGAGAGCTGATAAACCCAAAAGCAAATAGTAAGGACCCCTACTTTGACGCATCCTGGCACTATAAAAAATTTACAGAAGGGTATGAACCTTTCAAAACGCAAAAAGCACTTTTTCGAAAACATGATCCTTTCTGGAATCTTAAATGTGAAGTAGACTTAGGAGATAGAACAGCTCATTATACCATTAAGGCGGCTTATGCAAATGCAAGCATCGCCAACCCCGGAAGACGATCCGGCGGAGCCACTAATGTTGGTATGGCAATAAATAAAAAAATGACAGGAACCCCCCAATTCGGAAGTGCAAATATCTTCTGGATTCGAGAAGGGCGTGAGCTAGATTTCGGCTCATATGGTATCTACAGAACGCAGGAACAAAAAAACAGATTTTGGACTATTGAAATTCATTTTGATAGTGACCTCGATGATTTATTAGGTGTTTCCAACACCAAGCAATCTGTGGATTTTAGATCTATCAATTATGCACTTGACCCAATAGACGCAAGAACAAAGTATAAGAAAACTGAGCAACGCGAACTGTTATTTTGGGACATTACAGATAAAGCTAACGCGTGCTATAAATCAATGCGAAAAATACTGGATGGCTACGCAAAAGAGCACCTCCGAAAAATGGAAGTTATTAAACCTGAACGAAAACCTATCCCAGAGGTTGAAGGCACCGTTTTCAGAGCTTTCCCGAAAGGAGGAAGTGAATGGAAAAAGGAGGAAATTGAGATTGCTGTCAAATTCCTCAAGACCAAATACATGACCATCGATCTCAAGGAAATCAAACAACAGGTTGAATTAGCAGCAGCAGGCCTGACAGATACCGTAGTTTTATACGCCCCAAATGAAACCGGCAACTTATTCGACATCGAACCAGTTAGGGGGAAATCGATTACCGTTTTCAACACCAATCATCCATATTACACCAAAGTGATCCAACCGCTGAAAGGCTCCACAACTTTCAGCACATTCACAGTTGCTATTGAAATGCTAATCAGCGCGTTCGCTTTAAAAAAAGTACATGTTTTAAAGGAATACCCTGACTATGAGGAAAGTCTCGACCACTATATTGAAACTGCGAGCACCCAATTAAAGCAATTCATCAACCGCGGAAAGGTAGAAGTAGATTTAAGCGACATCAAAACACCAATAGACGAAGATTGACTTTATCTCTCCCCCAATAAATACAACTTGTGCCGGGCCCGAGACGCTTCTGTGTATAGCTTCTCCATCCGTTGTGAGTCGGAAATCAGGTGCGTATCGAGAACGAACACCACATCGGCCTCAAGGCCTTTGAACGTGTTGATCGTCGTGTATTGAATGGAGTCGTTGTTCATGCGGCCTTTGTTGTCGAGCGACTGAATCGCAAGGCTGCCGGCTTTCGTGGTGTTGCCAAGACAACTTTCAGCCTTGGTAGAGTTGAGCAACAAAAGAATTTGGCTAGCTGTTATGTCGTGCTCCTTGATCAATGATTTGATTTCGTCGAGTACGAATTTTTGCTGCTCCAAGGAATTCTTGAACGTTTCAATGACGACTCCTGCCCCCTGAGGCGAGCCGGAAAAGGAAGGAATTTCTTCTCCAAGAAGGTTGGAGAGATACGACACGATTTCCCGGGTGTTTCGACAATTTTCTCTTAGATCATATTTGATGAAAGGCACCGAAGCAGGGACGGTCGTGTAATGGCCAAAGATGTTTTGCATCCGATCCAGGAAGACCAGCCGTTTACCATCGCTAGGGACGAGTTGAAAAATCAGCTCAAACCAATACTCCTTGAAGTCTTGGCCTTCATCCACAATGAGGGCATCAAACCGCTTTGAATAGCTTGCTAGGCACTCCAACATTTTCGCAGGCACGTCCATTTCCCAGAAATCACTCGAAGCACCTTTGCTATGCGAATCCCACCAACTGGCATCGTGGGTGGTGATGATCTCCCGAGCGAGTGAGTGAAAGGTCTTGACCTCAATCAACTCCTCGCGCTTGCTGAATTCATACCGAATCTTATTTGCGAGGGTGCGGTTATAACACATCAATAGCACGCGCTTCCCTTCATTGACCAAATCCTGTGCCGCAGTTTTGGCCAAGATGGTTTTTCCGGAACCCGCCGGACCTGAGATCAGAAGATTGTCATTCGCTGCAAAGCGCTGGAACATGTCGAGCTGCTGATCCGTCAATTCCACAAAGCGCTTTTCTTGGTGCTTGATCTTCGTCCCCAACAATTGGACAAATCCTAGGCCACGAAGAAGGTTTTGTTTGAGCTGTGAGTATTGCCAATGCCGAGCGCCGTCTCTGCCCGGATTCTGTCTTTTTAAGAAATCAAAAACACCAGGAAGCGCACTGTCAATATGAAGCAAGGAAGCCTCATCAATAACCTGGTTGCGATCAATCGATGCCGGAAACGGCACATCATGTTGTATCTGGCAATCTGGAAAACAGAGTCCCCATCCTACTGGCATTTGGCTGACCTCGGATGCAAACTGCCGAGTAAGTGCGTGCGATGCAGCGCTTGCCTGACTATCAGGCCGCTTCTCCATCGAACGTCCATTTTGGGTCCAACGATCAGAAATCCCATCATAATTGATGGCACCACCTTTTACTTCAAGACACACTATGGCCTTCTCAGGAATGGCAATGATGAAGTCAATTTCATACTCTGGTTTCTTCCCCTCTCCCGCCCCGACAAATTTCCGCGAATAGAAAACATCATAGCGATCAGCAACGGTTTTCAACGCCTCAAACACCTTCTTTTCAGCGTGCTCGTTTTTGCGATCCTCAGGAAAAAATTCAGGATAAATCATAGCTCCAAATTAAGCCGTAACACCATTGGATAGAAATGAATTAGATTTATGCTATGCTCTATCGCTCCCATGACAACCTCATTCCCGGCTTTGAACAATTCGTAGCCTCGCACAACCAGGTAACTTTGCTCACAGCCTACTTGAAACTTAAGGCTTTAGAGGAGATCAATAGAAGCAAGCATATCACCCAAATCGTGGTTCGCTGGCAAGTGAGTGATCTGTGCGGAAAAACACCTGCATCTGAACTCGAAGAGATCTGGACGTATTGCAAAACAAACAAAATCAAACTGTACAGGAACACACGGCTGCACATGAAGGTGCTTTGGAACAACAGCCACGAGGCAATCGTTGGCTCCGCCAACATCACCCGGAATGGACTGGGACTGCGAGAAGGAGCCAACTGGGAATTCGCCTCACGTGCAGAACTGAGACAAGACGACCTCCTCTACTTGAACACCGTATTGCTTGGTACCGACACAACTTTGGTAAACGAGGAGCTTTATCTAGCCCTTAAGCAGGCGAAAGAACAATACGCCAAGGAGAAAGTACCGGAAATCCCAGAAGTACACCCCCTGGAAACGTTTGATGGCAAGTTCTTGACCAATCAGCTCCCTATGTTTAAGGATATTGCGGGAATGTACGCGGCGCTTCAAAACCACAACCACCTTGACGAACATGCCCGGAATTGCCTCCTGCATGACGCAGCCCTGTATGGGATGAACGCGAACATGTCAGAAGCGATTTTTTACAATACACTGAAGTCCAACTTCCTGAATCACCCCTTCATCATCGCATTTCTTGAAGCGGTAAGAAATGCCGAGCCAGATCCAAGAACTCCGGACAGGCCGAGCATGCAATTCGGTCCAGTTCGAATTTGGTTTGCGAATAACACCACTGAAGTCCCCGCTCCTCGACCTTGGGAGTTGACCTCATATGTTGATGTCTTGTACAATTGGATTCAATTCCTCTCGGGAGGCGAATACACTTGGGAAGTACCTGGCAGACGGTCTCAGATACTCTACTTTAATGGCTAGCAGTGGCGCACATGGCATGGACGATCTAAGCCAGAAGGAATGGCTAACATTGCTGCTAGAGGATGAAGTAGACCTCCATAACCTACCAGAGCGCCTTCGAACGGATCGCGACTTTGTCCAAAGACTCTTAGAGGTTGACGGATCATTTATTCAATACTTGAATAACGAATTCCGTATGGATGAAGAACTGACAATCCTTTCTCTTGAAACCGGAGCTGAATTCCATGACGTTCACCCCATGTATCGTGGTAATCGCAAAGCGATGCTTGCTGCGATTAAGAGTGCTGGATTTTTCCCTGAGCAAAGCCCGCTGACACTGGCTAGTGACGATTTAAAGGGTGATGCAAGCGTCGTTCTTGAGGCCATCAAACGAGACGACAGGGCATTCAAGGCCATCGCGAAGTCGTTGCAGTTTGATCTGGATTTTTTGACAAGGGTCCTGCAGCACAATGCGTCCACCTTCCAATTCTTTCCTGAATCAATCCGTGACAATGCTGAAATCATTTTGACCGTTCTGACGGACACACGAGGGATTGACCCACATATTTTGGAGTGGGCATCTGAAAAAGTAAGGGATGACGAACAGGTCATTTTGGCTGCAATTGAACTGGACCATACTACCTACGCATATGCGTCTAAAAGGATGAAAATGTCCTCAAGAATTCTACATCTTAAGCAAACCCTACTCCGCCATGACAACTGAAACAATCCAATTTTCTGTTTGGTCACATTGTAAGGCCAAAAAGCCCGTTGGAGAATGGAATATTCAGCAACTCCAAGATGCAATTAAAACCGGAGCCGGTGATGGCGTTAGAACATTCAAGGATACCATCCATGAGTTAAGGAAGGCAAAATCAAAAGAAGAGAAAAAGGCGATTAAGGATTCACGCCTTCCTGCGGTGACCATTTCAGGCACTTTTGATGAACGAAATACTAAGGGTCTGAAAGAACATAGCGGCTTGGTCCAAATCGATATTGACCACCACCCCAACCCTGTAGATCTAAGAGAGAAACTCGCTAATGATGATTACGTCGCTCTTTGCTTCATCAGCCCTTCAGGGAATGGAGTTAAAGCCGTTGTCAAAGTAAATCCCCACCCCGACACCCATTTAGCCCAATACAATGCGCTCGCCACGTACTTTAAAAAGGACTTTAGTGTTGACATCGACCTGAAGTGCAAAGACATTCCACGTTTGATGTTTCTATCATGGGACCAAGATGTTTATTTGAACGCAAAGGCTGACGTCTTTGCCGAGCATGAGGAGCCTATTACCACCAATAAACCAACTCCTCCTGAAAAGCCTCAGCCAACATATAAACTCGCACATTCTCCAAGGATGGTCCGTGAAGGCAATAACCGTGAGCTGATTGAGCAAATCACCAGCATCATTGAGCATGAGCACCTTGATATCACCGCTGATTATAATCGGTGGTGGAAACTCGCATTTGCCTTGCATACGGAACTCGGCGCTGAGGGTCGAGTATACTTTCGTCGGATATCCCAGTTTTACAGAGGTTACAAGCCACAGGAATGCGATAAACAATTCGCTTATGCCTCAGCGAATAACGATAACCGAATCACCATAGGGACAATCATTTACTACGCTAAAGAGCATGGCATCAACATTCCGCAATACTCAAGTGCACATAACACTGCCATTGTAGAGAAGTCCCCCGCCGCTTCGAAATCCAAGCAGAAAACATCTCGAGCAAAGCGAATCATTCAGCATGACGATGACGAATTGTACTACGCCTTAAAAAACTGGCGTCTGCGTCAAGCGACGAATGAGGGCAAAAAGGCATTTCAAATCTTCCACAACCGCACGCTTCTTGACGTCGTATCAAAACAGCCCCAATCACTCGATGAACTTTCCAACTGCCACGGAATTGGCTCTCAAAAACTCAAAGACTACGGCAAGGACATTCTGAGTGTAGTGAAAAAACACTCATAGTTAGCATGCACATCGATACCTCCTTTAGCATGTATTCCGATGCCAATGGGCGGGACCCTGACCTGTTCAGCCCCACCCTGAGG
>Ga0209425_10003158_pt1 | contig 17753 bp, 26 predicted proteins | sample COG_05_FD_184749 | JGI IMG/M metagenome (GOLD analysis project Ga0209425, IMG submission 184749) | Pelagic Microbial community sample from North Sea - COGITO 998_met_05 (SPAdes) (version 2) | ecosystem: Environmental > Aquatic > Marine > Neritic zone/Coastal water | place: Helgoland, sampling...
CTGCGCACCCCTTTCCCGTTGTACTCTAGTCATGTATAGAACATCTGTTGACATAGCAATATTAGCAGTAAGTTCTACACTTTCAAGATAGCGTTCTTTGTAAAATTTCTTGGGTAACTTTAAATCTATTGGCCCTATTAAATTAATTTTAGTATCAAATAAGTCTAGTGCTTGGACCAGACTGTGAATGGTACGACCATATTTGTGATCTCCCATTAGTGTTACTATTAGTCCATCTAGTCTACCATAATGTTTATAGATACTGTATAGGTCTAATAGTGTTTGTGTGGGGTGTTCGCCCACACCGTCACCTGCATTTATTACAGGGACTGTACTAACTTGGGCGGCACGTTTAGCAGCACCTTCTTCCGGATGTCTTAAAACTATACAGTGCACAAAACTTGCAAGTGTGCGAATAGTATCTTCTAGAGTTTCACCCTTTGCTACGCTTGAATACTGTACATTATTAATGCTTAATACTTCGTGACCTAAATATGTGGCCGCTGCATAGAAACTTGAACTAGTTCTCGTACTAGGCTCATAAAATAGGTTAGCGATAAGTTTCTTTTTATTGGGTATAAAACGCTTTAAATTTTGATCATCAAATGTACTGATTGTATCTAGAAGATTGAGTATATCGTGTTTGTTATAGATCGATAGAGTTATAAAACTACTACCTTTTGATAACACCGTTCCACTCCTCAGGTAGTTCCTTATCTTTAATATCTTGAATGCGGGAATAAAGTTCTGTGTAGAAACTATTCATATGTCCTCCCCAGCGTTTCATGACATGATCAATCATTTGCTCACAAAATTCAAAATTACCTTTGTGCCAATTTTCAATTAATTTAGCATGATTGTCCTGCCAAAGAGTAAGTTCTGGCATTTCTCCAAGAGGAATGTCACTAGCGTCTAAAACACAATAACTTGTATGGTTTGCATCATTGATGCAATATGTGTCAAGCTCAAGGGTAATATATTTGTCCTTAACTTGATTATATGCGTCTTCGCCTAGTATAATATTCATAGTACTATTATATTACCTTTTGTGATACTTATCAATAAATATCTGCATGGAAATAACTTTATTTTTATGTTTGTTATTTAAGCATGCGATTGTAGATATAGCACTTCAACGACACATCAAGTACCCACGCAAATACATATACTCCAGTCGTCTAGCCCAGTTACATTATGGTCAACATGGGGTGGCAACGTTTTTGGTGTGTTTACTGTTCGTGGGTCCACTAACTGCACTAATCGCAGGAGCACTTGATTGGGTAGCACACTGGCATATAGATCATACTAAAGCTAGGATTAACCAAAGGTTTGAGTGGAATAGCACACATAATGCCTTTTGGTATATGGTAACTATTGATCAAATGTTACACTTCCTTACCTACTACCTTATAATACTCCTTTTGCAATAAATACAACTGTGGAGAAGAGGAGTGTGCGAAGATGGAGGTCTTCAAACTAATAGCAGAGGTAGGGTTTCCTATCGCGGCAGCATGTGCAGCCGGTTATTTTGTATTTTTATCAGTAAAATTTATTTTAAGTTCAGTTGAAGGCAGTATCAATGGTATGAAAAATATCATTGGTTCCTTAGACAATCGTGTTCAAACTATGAATCACGATGTAATTCGCATTGATACACTCATGAGCAATGCTTTTGGAGTACGTCCAGACATGGATCGTATAGCAAGAGCTGACGGAAAAAACGATGCGAGGAAAGATTGATGACACATTGGATGGACTATTCTATTATTACAAACGAAAATGGTGACATACACATCAAGGGGGATACTGAAACAGAACTTCTTGATAAAGGACTATTTCAAAAAGATGATATTTTCATAGTCAACAGTAAAGGGGTTCTAGTTAAATCAGAACCACTAATGAAAGTTATGAAGGACGCCTATAAATCATGGACGTAGCACAGTTAATTAAAGATTTTGGGTTTCCAGTTGTAGCCGCAGTCGGTCTTGGATATTTTGTTTTCTACGTGTGGAAGTGGAGCACCACTGTAGTTAAACCTATTATTGGAGAAGCAACCGGCACACTAATTAGCTTAATAGACAGGGTTAGGATGCTAGATAACGACTTGATACGATTAAATCAAAAATTAAATTTAATTCTAGAATATCAAGAAAAACAGAGATTACATAAGATGGATTATCTGGAGGAGGAAGAGGAGCAAAAACGTGAGGTACCTAAGCAAAACAGAAAAAAGACACTGGGATCAGATTAAAAAACAATTTCCCTATCAATACAACTCCATGGATATGGCTATTGCACTTTGCGGAGGAGTGCTGATAGGTTTAATGGTTGGAGTATTGTTTGGTTACGGATTAGGGCTACCAGACTTTAGTAATATGCCAATCACCTACGTAAGGGGGTAATATGGCTAGGCTTTTTGTTTGGTTTAGCAGTCTAGGCATTGGACTGCTAGTATCAACGCAATTATATGCCAAAGACATAAACACTATATTTTCTGATACTTACAAACGTTTTCATTACGTATCAGATGATAAGCAGTATGGCAAGGACACTTGGGTTGATTGGAGCCACAGAATACGCAAGAATAGACCTTTTTGGGGAGACTGTGACGACTTTAGCGTCACAGTCTACAACCTGTTGAAAGAAGAAGGTTATAATCCCGTTTTATATATTGTTATGTTGCCAAAGTATAGCCGGCAGTTCGACAACAAACCTGTATATCATACTGTTATTAGAGTTAACGATAAAATGTTAGACAATCGATACCCTGAACCTAGAGAATGGAGTAAGGGTATAAAAGGTAGTAGGTACACTCTTGCTGTACCATATTATGAAATCGCTTGGAAGAAAAGAGTTATTTCTCCGTTGCAACAAAAGCTCCCGTCCAGTCTTTAGGCAGGTCCTGAGTCTTCATTAGTTCACAGCGTTCAATCCAGATGTCATAATACTTGTCCATTTTCCCATCAAACTCGCCACGCAAATCATTACACCAATGAATAGCAAGATCAAACTGTTGAGACTTATATAATTCATGCATCTTGTTGTGCTGATCCTGGGCAAAAAACCAATTCGTATTCTCCAATGCCCAATCGTGTTTGGACAATGCTGTATAGATAAAGTCCGGAGTTGATTTACCTTTGGGCTGTAGGTTATCCAAGAACAAGTAAAAGAAGTCGTCTTTGGTTCTATTGTAGGTTTCAGCACCAATAATACATAGTACGCCGTATGCTTTACAACGTGCTTCTAAACGTGCGGCTGTACTAACCATGTCACCTAAGATATCATAACTGTGTCTAGCACTAGATCCCATTTCACCAATAAATCCTTCACCAGTATTAATACCAAAACCCATCTCTGCTTTGGGCAATCCTTGTGCTACCATTTCTGCGCTGTATTTTTCAACAGCGTCAATCATTTTCAGTCCTACATCTACGCAGGTATGAGCATGATTGGGATCGTCAATAGGAGCACCGTGAATGTGCATACTAGCATCGCCAACATACTTGATAACCATACCGTTTTTATCAAGAATAGGTTTAGTAATTGAATCCATGTACCCATTCATATAATCGCCTAGTCCTTTGACATTATTGCCATAGTGTTCACCAATAGGAGTAAAGCCACGCAAGTCACTAAACATAACACTTACATCTTTCTTTACGCCCTTCTTGATTAGGTCTGGATTTGTCTGTAATATTTTAACAACTTCGGGTGAACAGTATCCTGCAAACTGCTTTTTAATCTCCATCTTCTGACGGAATTCTCTTGCAAAGTTATTGTATATGAGATGAGCAAATAGTAAAAAGCCTGCCGCCATCGGGAATGTAGCATCTACTAGATTTTTACTGCCTGTCCATTCGTACCAAGTATATCCTGCTACACTGCCCAAGTATACTAATAATACTGGGACAGTGAGCAGGACACTTGTGCGAGGTACAACTACCAGAAGTATAACACCAAAGATAGCAAACACTATTGCTTCCAGTGTGTTCATAAAGTCTTGTCGTTGTATAAAGGTTCCATCTAGGATTGTTTGAACCAGGCTCGCTTGTATTTCGTGTGGATATACAAGGCCATTTGGCGTACTAATGAAGTTGGCAAGTCCAGCCGCTGTAGTTCCTATGAACACATGCTTGCCGTTTACCACGCTCCAGTCCTCCCCGGAGACTTCTAATCTTTTAAATGTTTTATTAAAGTCAATCCACATTCTGGTATGTGGATCAGTTTTAACTATATTATATCCAGGCACTCTTACAGCCTGAACACCACCTTCACCTGTTTTGATCTGATAACCAGGATCACCTGTGGCTACACGTATAAACTCAATAGCAAGGTTAGGATATATTTGATCTGCAATCCTTACTACCAATGGTAGACGTCTAACAAGGTTATCCACTTCAGGTGCTACTGCAACCATACCAACACCTTTGGCGGCATTTTCTAATAGGTCAATGTTCTTTACCAGACCGGGCCAGTTGTATAGCCAGGGTGTAGGGTCATCGCCTATCCAGTTTGCCGCAATGTGTTTGCCGTGTGTTTTAAGAGCACGGTCGGTTGCTGTTTGTGCTAGCATGGTGTATGGATCTTGTGCTAGTATATCTGCAAACACCTGATCTTTACCCATGCGATCTTGTTCTGGGAAAAATACTACAAACGTAATAAGTTGTGCGCCATTCTCACGCAACTTCATCATTATGTTTGCAAAATAATCTCTGGGCCAGGGCCACTGACCATAAGCATCTAGACTGGCTTCGCCAATGTCTAGTAGTACAATTTCTTTGCTTTGTTGTGTTTGCTCCGTGCTTTGAAGATAGTCAAAGCCTTTCAGCCTTAGTGTTTCTATAGGAGTAGGATCCCAAACACGGAGGGTGACTAATATTAATAGAGTGACTAGAGCAACCCATGTGCTCGTTAAAAGTTTTCCCATCGCACACGTATTTATTAGTTACCCTGTGTAACACTTACACTACAACCGCCTGTGGTTTGACAGTCTTGCGTCAAACTATATGATTGTGCAGTGCTACCTTGTTGCAACATGTATAGTGTTGTTGCATACGAACCACCTATCGTAACCGTGGCACTGTGAGTTGCACTTCCCTTTTGTATCATATCAACATCATTATTAGAATTGTTGATGGTTAAGTTAAGCGTTTTATCTTGGTTACTTTCCTGTCTTGTATAAACATCATTATTACTACCATAGATATTTGTAATGTTTGAATGTTCGTGTCCTGAGTTATTTGAGCGTTGACTTCCCAAAAACTTATTGTTAGAACCATGAATATCTAATCGTGTAAAATGACCACCATATTCATAATCATCTATACTATGTAGTGTTCCGTCAGCATCAACTCTATATCCTTGATAGAAATCAACATCATTAGAATTGCCTGCTATATGAAACTCAAACTTATCACCGCCACATGGAGATTGATTACATGTCTGTGTAACATTTAGATTGTTACTGTCACCATCCAAGTCACCGCCCCAAGTTGCACCACTACCCCATGCTGAGGTATATCCAACATAACTATTGTCACCTTTTTGGTCAATGTCTACTGTATTACTCGCACCACCAAAACTAAAGTTTACCTCGTTGTTACTACCCTCTACAGAGACAGTAATGCTGTTTGAGTTACCGCTGGTAACCTGTTCAATGGTTATGAGGTTATCAGCATATGCTACACTCATCATAAGGACGAAACTAGTTTTGATTAATAATAATTTGCGAATCATTCGCGCCCTCCGTAGTGTGTAGCATAAGATCAGGCGTGCCAGCCTGACGCAATGTAATACGTGTATCCTGTGTGCTAGGTGTTTTAATGCTTACCACACGTCCGTCAACCTGTCTGTATATTTCCCAGTCTTCCTGTTCACCGCCAAATATTTGTGTACTGCCTTCTTCATAAACACCTGCTACAATGGGATTGGTTGGAAAACGATCTGTTTGTTCGTACAATCTTCTGTTTAAAATATCTAGAATGTTAGCAAGCAGATCAACATCTAGCAGATTAAAGTCAAGTCTTGTAAATGATAACTTTTCTTCTTCTAGTTCATTTACTGCTAGGTAGTCAATGTCTAGTTCGTTAAAATCCAATATGCTTATACTATCATCCGTTGTTTCGTATTCTTTTTCTATATTTTTAGGTCTGTTAATTATTAATAGGTTATTAATCTGTGCCTCTGTTAGATCAAGAATAACAGGCTTTGTTGGCTTTCTTTCAGTTGAGGTAACAAGTGTAGCTTGAAATGCTTGATTCATAAGAACTACCCCAGATGCACTAGTTACATCAATTTCACCCACCGTGCCGTCTGGGTTGGGCAACAGTATGACTAATGAGCGTCCAAGTTCGTCCACAGTCATACTAAATGCCGTTCCTCTAACACCAATAGACGCGGTGGGAGTGCGGATGCTAACAGACTGTCTGTTCTGTTTAGCAATGAGTCCACTGGCGTATCGGACAGTACCCAACGCAATTTTAAGTCCTAGTTTGCTTGCGTTAGGTTGTTTGGGGTCATAAACGAACGAATCAATGACCAATTTCGAGTGTTTATCGACACGAACTTTAGTGTCGTCGTCAAATCCTATACCAACAATGCCATTGCCAGTACGAATATCATCTTGCATATTGATGCTAAAGCCTATTTCGCTCAGTGACTCCGAGCCACTACGAAACACTTGGGCGGTGCCCACTTGTTGCTCGATTTTTCCTACTCCAGCATATGCTATTACTGTAAAATTAATCTGTAACAGTAATAGTAACGCTAGAACTCGACCCACTTGTTGTAACATCTACAGTACTCGCTTCTGCACCTGATTGAGTTATACTTGTTGTATTAGACGAACCAGTAATTCCTAGTGTAGTGTCATGCTGTGATGCACCGCTCTTAGTAATGGTAACAGTGTTAGTGCTACCAGTAATATCAACGTCTGTGATCTTATCTGTTACACTAGCTGCTGTTGAGTTTTCTGTGATAGTTACGCTATTACTTCCGCCAGTAATATCAACATCAATGTCAACATCATCAACACCACTTGCTGTTGTACCAACGTTGGTGCTAACTGTATTTGAGTTACCGCCACTTGCGTTAATAGTAATGTCGACATCATCTGATCCACCGTTGCTACCGCCTGTGGTACCTACCGTAATATCAACGTCTGATGAGTTACCGGTTATGTTAGAAGTAATATTGGCGTTGTCGCCATAGATATCATAATCTAATTCGTTGCTTGTACCAACTTGATCGATGTCCATAGTGGTAGTTGCACCATCGCTGACGCTATCGTCTCCACTTGCCCCAACTCGGTTACTTGACCCGTCTTGGTTAATGTTTATACTTGCGTTACTACCTGTCTGATCCATATAGATCAAGTTATCCGCGTACGCCGAATACGGCGCGATTAAAAGTAATATTGCTATTAATACTGAGTTCCTCATGCTCAATGCTCCTCCTAAATTATATGTGAATTTAATTCACATCCGTTACGTGCAATCGATCTTCCTTTTCTAAAAATTTTTCTGGAATTTTTGTACTATCGTAATTCCAGTAGCCTTTTCTTTTGCCTTCTTTTACCATCTGAATTACGCCGTATTCTATTGCCTGTCTTACAGCATAATTGACTGGTTCATTCGTAGATGTTCCTGCTTCTATCTCGAGAACCCTTGTCCCAAGATCATAGAATTTAAAAACATTAATAGCAGTGTTTGTACTTAGGATTGTTTTTTCAGCACTAACTGCCAATAATACTTCTCCTGTTAGTACACTAACTGCTCGTATACCTATTGTTACAATATCAACACGCCATTCGGTCATTGGGCCAATCCCCATTATTCGCGCACCGGCCCCGCCTGTATATTTGTTTGTATCGTAACCTACTACTCCGCCTTCTATAATAATACCAGCAAACTTTAACGGACCTAGCCCTTTGTCAGGCGCGAACTTTTGTCTTGCTTGACGTATAATCTGTCTTTCTTTAACAAGACTTTCCATACCTCCGCGTTCAACTACGTCAAAAAACTTGCCATCTGCTAGGTCATCAAGTGCTTTAATTAGATATATTTCAGCACCCTGTGTTACTGCCGTACTAATATTACTAAAACTATCGCTTGGTTTTCGTTGTCCTGTTTTATCTGAGAAACTGTATATTGCTACAACTACCGCCTTGCCATTGCCAATCGCAGGAAAATCTTTCAGACCCTTCTGCAATGGAGTAACTGACACAGTGGGTTTCATGTTCTCAGCGACCATGTTGCCGACCATGCAGCCACTCAGACTAACAGTCATTGCTAATATCATAACAATCTTAAACATTTTAGAAGCCAAACCCACTTAGTGGCACAGACAACGTAGTTGTTGTTCCGGCTGCGTCAGTGACAGTCATCGATACGTTAGTTCCATCACTACTGTATTCGATCGTGTTTCCCATAATGTCAATAGTTCCACTATCGCTAGCTGATTCACCAAATAATTGTTCAGATAACTGCTTACTTAATTCAGCATAGACACGGCTTTCAAAGTTCCTAAGGAACTTGTTAACGTTTGTGTTTTCTGCATCACGAGCTGCTTCACGTTCAGCAGCTTCTTTTTTTGCTTTAATTTCAGCTTTGCGTTGATGTATAAGGTTTTCAATAGTTAGCACGTGGCTACTGTAGCCATTGCCGTTAAACGCAGGGCTGCGCCATTGATGTACTAGGTCACCCGCAGAGACAGACCTGCCTAAAAACGCAGACGCCAAAAATAATACTGACAATATAGCGAGTGCCCTCGTCATAATCCCTCTCCTCACCCTATTTATAGAAGAAACCGCTACTATAAAAGTAGCGGTTTCTATTTATCTTTGTGTGCCTGAATTATTTAATTGTCGTAGTATATTTTCAAGCGTTTTAGCTCTGCGTCTGCTCTAGCTGTACCATAAGCAACAATACCTGCTGATATACTGTTAGTAATTTTAACTAAGCGAGATTTGATTGAGTGCCAGACTGTCTTAATTGGATGATCGTTGATAAGTGTAGTTGCGTCAAAATACATAATTAACTCCTGTGTATGTGTGTATATATGTGTGATTGTACAATATGTATTGTACACTATTATTTACATAATAACCAAGAGAAAAAAGTATGCATTAACATTAGTGCAGGTGTGTAAAAACAGCGCAGCTTATTTAAATTTAAATCCAATTTTGCCGCGAATTTCTGTAGCAGTAAAATTCTTAGCAGTGTCTATAACAACCTTGCCTTCATACTGAGGAGGCCATACAAATTTAAATGTATCCATTTTAATGTCTTCGCCTGTTTTACTAGTACCAGCATAAACCTGTGTCATAGTGCTAAAGTTAAGCAGTTCTTTGACTGCCTGTGTGGGATTTAAGTCATCTAATTTAATGCTTAGTTGTCTGCTAAGTGCGGCTGTTACATGATAGATAATGTTATAACGTGGATTGTCAGTGTCAGCACCATAACTACTAACAAGATTTTGTAGTCGGGGTGTAAGTTCTTCTAGTGTGCTCTTGCTGCCTGCTTTTGCTTTTTTAATACCTTCAGCAAGAGTACTAGCATCCTGTTGATCAATTAGACTACTCTCTAAACAAACTTGTATAAGTCCTGCTTCTGCGCTCATTGTCACAACAGTTTCTACTAGTCTAATAAATCCAGTATAATCTGACATTACTTTTTGGAAGTCCTGGTCGTCCCGCTTTTGTTGAATTGTGTCCCATAGTCCTGCAAGACTTGCAGCCGCACCGCCACTGCTTTTCGCTTTACTACTAATACCAACTGTGCGTCCGTTTGGCGCTACAAGTTTACTATCAATTAATTTTTCAGTTGCACTAGTTGGGAAAACAATTTTACAGTTTGCAAATCTTTCACCACCTAGTAGTACTTGTTCTGCTTTTAACCTTGAGCCTTCCGGCGTAACTTGCCCTGTAATTACTGCTATTGGAGCCGCAAACTCTCCTGTATAATTTTCATGTACTGTTTTGTATTTGTGCCCATCTTGGATAATAACATTTTTATTACCCTTGGCAAGTGCCATTAGGTAATTGGACATCTGAGCTTTTAAATCTTCAGGTATACCCTGAGCGGCGGCAATGGCGCCGGCAATTGCATCAGGACTCATTGGTGCTTCACTAGTGAAGATATCACTGGGTTTAATAGCATATGCTTCTTTTCGAGCACTTACGCTACCAAACTTGTATCCACCATGCCCTGTTCCCTTAATATTAGCAGGAATAGAGTTAAGGATACCAGCAGTATTGGCAACACTTTTAACATATTTAATATAGTATTCGTCTTCACTACTGACATTAATCATGTGAACAATATACAAACCCAGCATGCCGTTGTTGGGTTTGTTAAGTATAAAGATTTTTCCCTGTACTTGCTCCTGAAAACGCTGTAGTGCTTCATCACGCTGTTCTGGCGTGTCATACTGCACAGCACCATCAGGCCACAGGATTAACTCTTGGAATGTAACCTTGTCATTCTCTTGTTTGGGATTGTAAAACTCATCGCCTGATTTGCGATTTGGGAACCCAACACTTTCTGTTAATTGTATAAACTGCATATTGTATTTATTAAAGTATCTGCCACTTCGTGTCCAGATACATCATTCATACACCCTATTGTGTGTGTCAGTACATTTAATAAAGGTAGCGCATTTACTAAGATCTTTTAACCTGTTTGCACCTACATATGTACAAGTACTGCGAATGCCACCCAGCAAGTCTTGAATGGTATCAGATACGGCGCCACGGTAAGGTACAGTAATTTCTCTGCCCTCACTTGAGCGGTATGATTTTAGACCACCAAAATGCTTTTCATTTGCGGCTTCACTACTCATACCGTAAAACTCCACAAACTGTCTTTCATCCAGTATGTATTTTCCGTGTTCGTCAATCTCACCATTGCGGAAGTATTTAGAAATTACATCACCGCCACCTTCATCGTGTCCAGCCAACATACCGCCTAGCATTACAAAATCCGCACCTCCGGCGTATGCCTTGCTAACATCACCAGGACAAGTACATCCACCATCAGCAATGATATGCCCGCCCAGCCCATGAGCGGCGTCTGCACATTCAATAACAGCAGACAACTGAGGATAACCAACCCCAGTTTGGAGCCTAGTAGTACATACACTGCCAGGACCGATTCCCACTTTGACGATATCCGCACCATTTAATATTAACTCCTCTGTGACGTCTCCCGTAACTACATTACCAGCAATGATAATCTTGTCAGGAAATTCGTCTCTAAACCTTGCAACAAACTCAATGAACCGTTCACTGTAGCCATTAGCAACGTCAATACATACCCACCTAGGAGTAGAACCACTATTAACTGCACGGAACTTAGCCAGGTCGTCTTCAGTAATACCCATACTATAGATAGCAAACTCAGTATGCTTTGAGAAGTTTTCTACTTGGGTAGCAATATTATAATGCTTGACGATTGCAGTAAGCATGCCATCTTGACGCAAAACATTATGCATATCCCACGTACCAACACCATCCATATTTGCGGCGATGATTGGAATACCAGTATAGGTTGCTTTACTATTCCTAAATGTATATGTTCTGTTTAGGTTTACATCTTTCCTACTACCCAGCGTACTTCGCTTGGGGCGTAAGAGTACGTTAGAATAATCTAACTTGATCTCATTTTCTATTCTCATAATAATTATTATACTACGTTATTAGAGAGGTTGTCAATTAGTCTTCTTGTTCAATACGAACCTGGAGTGGGAACCCGTGGCTGCGAGCGGCCATTAAGACTTCTACGCCTTTCTGTTCCGCTATCTCAAAGGGCATTAGTGCTACAATTCCGCTTCCGTTATCATTAATCTCAACGGTTTTTTGTTGTGCTGGTTCTTCGTCATAATCGAATATTCTCACGAGACTACCACTTACAAAATCAAAACTAGTTTGATCATCGTTTATGTAAATAACTTTAAAGTCTTTTGGAGGGGCGATATTAAGCACACTCCTTAGGTTTAGTGTCGTCCTTGTATCTTCCATTATAATTCCATATTTTAGTAGGGGGACGCTAGTCCCCCTACAGTGTATTTATTTAAAATTGACTGGGATAATACGTGGTTTTAGTTCCTCAGGAACGTCACGTACTAGCTTAATACTTAAAATGCCATTATCTACATCAGCAGAATCAACATATACATGTTCTGCTAGATTAAATGTGCGAGCGAAGCGTCTGCCTGCAATGCCTTTGTGTAAATATTCAGGTTGAACATCCTCTACGTCTTTGGCTAGTTTTTCAATATTAGCCTCAACAGTAAGGATACCTTCGTGTGTGTTCACACTAATGCCTTCTTTAGGAATACCTGCTACTGCTATTTCAATAATAAAGGTATTGTCGTCTTTTTTAATTACGTTATATGGGGGGTATCCCTGATCACTAACAGTATGTTGTGCCAGCATACGATCCATCATACGATCGATGCCAATAAAATTACGAGTTAGGTGGGGGATGTCAAGAGTTGTAAGTGTATTCATTGCATTTCTCCTTTATATAAGCAAGATTTACATCTATTATGTAACACCCAGCTTTGGCATGTTACAGTGTTATTTATACAGATCTTGTATAAATTCTTTAAATTCTGATTAAAAATTTTCTTCTATTTTTTGGCGTTTCTTTTCCCAACGCTTGATAGCCATTGCTTTCTTCCTGTTGCGCTTTTCACTAGGTTTTTCGTAAAACCTACGGTCACGCAGTTCTTGGGTTACGCCTTCGTCCTGCAGTAATTTTTTTAGTTTGCGCCAAGCACGAGTTATGTTATCATTTTTTACTTCTACTCGAAGACCGCGTTGACGTATTTTATATTCGTTAGCCATTTATTCCTCAATTTTCATTTGAATTTTCATTTACCCAACGAATTATAAAATCCATTGGGTCTTCGATACGATTTAAATTTACGCAATCGACATTGTACTTATCATTATAATAGTATGTTTTAGATTTGTCAATAAAAAGTCCTGTTAAAAAGTCATCGTAACCAGCATCTAGTAGTACACTTGTACATTGCGCAAAAACACTCATTAACCATCTAAGTTCATTGTCTTTGTTTCCTATGTATACAGTAGTATTTTCTTTATAGTTACTTAGGAAATCTGCAAAATTTTGACTATATACCTCATCCCCTATAATTAAAAAACAAGGCTGCTCATTAAAATATAAGTCAGGTTCTGTTACGACTGTTACCAATGTATTTTGCAACTTCTTCTTGTTCCTCTCGTGATAAATCTTCTATTTCCATTCTTTTATTAGCAAGCTCATGTGCTAGGTATGCAATATACTCATTATTGTCTAAATATATCTGAGTGTATGTTTTTGGTATTTCTATCCAACGTTCACCTGTATTCCTAAAAACTTTGTTTGGCATAAAGTCCACACGTACAAATATATCGCCCTTGTTTGCTTGTGGAAATTGTGTGCCAAAATTAACATTTGCCGCATCATTAATATCTAGGACACCTAGAACGGCTAGTTGATCAGATGCCCTTACGTTTTTTTTGATATAATATTGTCAACATCGTCGAATGGGACATCATCTGTTTGGAACATATCTGGTACGCCATCGTTATTAGCATCTGTTACTAGCGAGTCACCAAAATCATCCTTCTCAACTAGCTGATATTTCTCAGCCATCTTAAGAACAACTTTATCCCTGCGCTCTACTTCTGCCTGTAGGTTAGAAATATCTTCAAGTAATCCTGTAATTCGGGTTTGAAATGCGGTGCTTCCTTCCGAGACTGCATCTAACCGAGCCTGTAGTGCATCACGTTCTTCTTCTGTCGCCACAACCTTATCTACTAGGCTGTCTGCTTCAAGTTTAGTTTCTTCTAATGCTTTAGTAAGTGCATCACGTTCTTGTAATACTATATCACGTTCTTCACTTAGTTTAGAATACTCTTCAGGATTTACGTTACTTAGATTGCTATCTAGAAGCTTTTCCAGTTCCGTTAGAATATCATTATGTTTTTGTAGTTCCATTTCAAGTTCTCCAATTAATTTTGTGTTGGTTTCTTTTTCATTAACAGTAAGTGTAACTTCTGATTGTCTCCTGGCGTCCTCACGGTCTCGTCTCCACCATGAGATAGTCATTGTTCCAGCTAGCACTAAACATACTGCAAGTGGATCAAACACTGCTACGATAATAATAATAACCCATCGTACTGCTTGTTCTAACATTCCACGATCTGAAGTATTGTAAACAAGCTCTGCAATATACTTTACGGGGCCAACTTCTGCCTCAAATTGTCTATATTGCTTTTCAAACACAAACTTATCTTCACGAAGTTTATCCAGTTGAGGTTGCACACCCTCAATAAGTTTTTCCAGTTCTTCAATTTTAGCATCAGTGCCTTCATTATTAGCACCGGCATTATTGGTATATTTGGCAATGTTAGCATTAGCTGTGTCAACTGTTCCTTTTATGCCAGCACGTATCTGTCCTATCCGAGATTCAACGCCCGCGATCTGTGTTGCAAGTCTGCTATTAATATTACGAATCTCTCGCTGTGCGTTACTAGCAACACTAAGCTCACTACGTTTTGCTTTTGCGATATCAGCGTTAAGTCTCTTACGTTCAGATGATTGCGCTGTGCGTAGCTCTGCGCCCTTCCTGACGTTATCCACATCAGCAGTAAAGACACCCCCACTTGATGTTCCCTGCTTAGTATATGCTTCGACATCCTTATCTAGAACTGACAGTCGTCGTTCTGCTTGCTGTATTTCAATCTTTGTACGTTCTTTAGCATCAGCTAGTCGTGAATTTTGTTGTGCAATTTCTTTATCTGCTTGCTGACGTAATCCAGGTATCTTATTATTTTCAGCATCTATCTGTGACTTAATACCGTTATTAGCCTCTGTAATACGTGCTTGCTCACGTTTGATTAGATTATCAATTCTGCCGCTATTCCCGCCAGCATTAAGTAGTTTAATATCCGCGGTCCAACGACTAATCCTGGACTCAATACGTGCCATTTTTTCGTCAATAACAGTTGCCTGTGCTAACTGCTCTTTACCAATACTACTCTGTTCAATATGACTTTTACTTAGGAAACCAAACACACCCATACTCGTAATAAACATGAGGATAACTACGGCAACCGTGAGGTATGTCTTAATAATCCCTGGTGCACGTTTCCAGTTCTGATGTAGCCATACAGTAGCCAGTAGTTTACCAATTTCTAGTACACTACCCATAAGAACAATTGGAAGGAATGCGGCGGCGAAGATAGCCGTTAGGCCAATTATGCTATAATAAGCAGCAATTGCAGATATGCATAGAGCCACAATAAGTGTTAAGATACCTAAAAACATAACTGTATTATACTACCTTTCAGGGCCTAAAGTCAATTTAAGTCCAGGGACGAGAAGCGGTAAGGTTTCCGCTATCACCAGTATTATCTGTAACAGTATCTCCAACATATCTTGTTGGTAGTATGGTTCTGTCATGCGTGTTAAGAGCACGATAATATGGTTTGCTAGCGTCCCCACCAGCAGTCTTCTTGAGAGCGGCAATATCCAACATCATTAATTGACTGCGTTCTCTAGTTGTTTGCTCACGGTCAGATGCAACTGTGATAATATTATCAGCAACTACACCAGCAGCCGCTAATGTTGTGCTTGCATCAGCAGTACTATCATAAAATGTACCGCCTTTTGTAATGCTTACTGGTCCATAATAATATGACTGTAGGCTCTCATCAGAAATAATAGCAGTTCGAAGTTGCCCAAAATTTTGGCCATCATCTATGGATAACGCATTGTATAGTCCTGTAAGACCTTTGTATTTAATTGCAATAGTTGCCATACAGTATTTATCTATTCAAGCACTGCACCGTATGAAGCCATACTGTTTACTGAAAATTCGCCTATAATTTTGCTAGCAGTTTTAAGATCTGTAAACCTATGTGATCCTCCAGGCAGCACATGAACTTCATATACGCTATCCAGTCGCCATTGAGTTTGAAGTGCAGGTATTATTTCATCGCCTAGTTCTACAATTACACATCCACAACCATCTGTGTTTATCTCTGGATATGCATCTACTACATCGCTTGTTAGTGTGTATTTCCTGCCAGTATAGTCTGTTATATCAGTGCCTGTATACTTGTGTAGGGCTATATGCGGGGTCACTGCTGGGTTAAGTGCTACAAACGGTATACCTAACTTAGCACCTACGTGTGACGCTGTATAGCCGCCCATACTGGTACCTACTAATAGGTCAATGTCCTCACGCAAGCAAATACCGCTCACCAACTCGTATACATAGGCAAAACCACGGGTATAGTCTATGTTTACGCCACTAACTGAGCCAAACTTTTCAAGCATTTTTATTTTAGGGCTGGCTGAATCGTATTCACTACCAAACCCGTGAAGGTATAGTATATTCATAATTTACCAAACTGTTTACTTAATATAGTAACACGAATAGGCTGTACGTCAACCGATTATGTTTTGTCCAGGCGTGCCTATTAGGACTTTAAATGTGGGGGTACCATTGATATCACGTAGATATCCATAGTCTAGTAGCTCAGGATAACGTGTAAGTGTCATTTGTGCATCACCAGGCAATTCTGCTTGGGGTACACTCTTAATTGGGGTAAGTTTATATTTACCGTTGAGTATCTTGTCAGCTTCTGCAGGCGTTCGTGTATAGTCTTTAAGAATATCCCAGGGATATGTCTTCATAACCTTACCAAGTGCCGCTTTTGATTTCTCACCGTAACTGCGATAGATTTCATTTTTAAAGATATCGTTAATAGCGAACTTTGCATCCTCGCTTCCATCATTTCCGGCTGCTACACTTTTACGACCTTGTTTGTCCTTGTAGAGAATAACAGCAACAGGCTTACCTGATCGTGTTGCTATTTTCCAAAAAGGTATCTTGGCAACCATTTCATCTGGGCTACCAAATCCACTACCTTTTATACCGCCTATGCTAGCATAACTTTTTTGAAGCAACTGCCATACTGCATCCTTGTACTTTTCTTTGATCGCCTGTGCGCGATCATCAAAGCCAATTGCGTTTATATAGGTTTCTGTAATTAATTCTCTAAACTGCATACTGTATTTATTGCAAAGACGCAAACTCTTCAGGGCCATCAGTAGTGTATACGACACGTTTGAAGTCAAATTCTACTATGGCTCTCATACAACCTGTACAGGGTTTTGCGAGGCCACTTACCCATTTATTAGCCCGCCCATTAGGGTGTTTAACTCTATAAATGTAGAGTGTAGCTCGGCTAAGATCTGCTTTGTCAACATGGTTTAGACTGTTTACAATAGCACTTGCTTCAGCATGCAAAAATATTGCATCGCTATTCTTAGCGTACTGTGCTGCAAAAGGATGCGTTTTCAGCTGATTACGACCTGTGCTAATAACCTTGCCTTTGATTACAACAGCCGCGGCAAGTTTGGCGTTGCTTGCGCCGTGATTGTCAATAGCATGACGGCGTAAGAACTCCATTACTCGGATGTCCTTACGGGTAATATCAGTACGATCGATTATCAAAATCAGCCTCTGCCGCCTGTTGTGCTAGGATCGCCAAACTGTCTGCATCTATGCTAGGATTCATAGATTTAATTTTTTCTTGCCATTCTTCGAATAGTTGCTCCAAGAGCTCAGTGTTTCCTAAATGTGACATATATTTTCTCCGTTTTCTAAATGTACATACAGCATAACACACATATGCTGTATGTCACCCTTTTCAGGATTATCGGCGGCTTAGA
>Ga0209425_10003161_pt1 | contig 17744 bp, 9 predicted proteins | sample COG_05_FD_184749 | JGI IMG/M metagenome (GOLD analysis project Ga0209425, IMG submission 184749) | Pelagic Microbial community sample from North Sea - COGITO 998_met_05 (SPAdes) (version 2) | ecosystem: Environmental > Aquatic > Marine > Neritic zone/Coastal water | place: Helgoland, sampling...
AACTGTGTCAGAAATAGTTTCTGCCAGTGAAACGCCATCAATTGTTAGTGCATCAGTTTCAAGTGTACCATCTATATCGACATTACCAGATATGTCTAAAGATGCAGCTGTAACTGAACCTGTTGTTGTTAGGTTCTCATTACCAAAACTAATTGCACCAGAACTATCGGTGATAGAACCAGCAGCTAATGCAAGAGTTCCACCATTAAGGGTAGTTGCGTTTACTGTTGTAGTAGCAAGTGTTGTAATTGTGGCAGATGTGATTGTTCCACCAACAACACCAGAAATTGTTGGAGCAGTTAAGGTTACTACTGTTGCAGTTGCACTAATGCCACTTGATAATGATGTACCATCCCCAATTTTAGTATAAATTTCCAAGAAGTTATCATTAATTTTATCTCCGGCAACACGAAGGGTATCGCCAGTGCCATCATTGACTGCATCCCCAATACCAAGCGTTTGATTTGCCATTTATTGTATTCTCCCAAGTACATTTAATGCGATAGAACATAATGTATTCTTCTTATTTGTTATATTTAGTCAATCGTTGCAATAGGTGATGCAACAGATTCTACTTGCCAAACACCATCTGTACCATCGTCTGTTAAGCAAGTAATTCTTGCTCTTGATCCAACTACCGTAGAGGCAACGAATGTAAATGCATCTCCTGCATTATCAAAAACTGCATTTGCAGCAGTTCCACCAGAAAGACTTAACGCACCAACAAAGTTACCACCAGAACCAGCAATATTAACAATTGTACTTGTACTACCACCAACAGCAGTCATAACTATAAAATCATAATACAAGCCGGGATTAGTTGTTGCAGCAGCAGGTAAGTTGATTACATTATTTTCTGTGCCATGAATTAAAATAGTTGCACCAGATTCGGCAGCAGTAAGTGATGCTGTTACAGAACCAGATGCATTAAATTCAGTTTTGATTGGTTTTCTTGCACGAATAACAGTTGAGGTAAATTCGCCGTTTGTTGTAATTCCTGTATCGTGAACGTGTGTAAGATTAATCTCTGAGTTTGCACCCATTGTTATAACAGCAGCATCAGATAATAATTTAATATCGTTACCTGCTACAACATCTTTTGCAACCGACAAACCACCATCCGTCTGTAGTGAACCATCCGTTGTTGATGTTGCATCTGTTGCATCGTCTGTTTTTAGAATACCACTTGCAGTTAAAGCAGCAACAGTAGTTGCACCAGCCACATCGACTGCACCTGAGAAGTCACCAGTTGCAGCATCAAGTTCCCCAGTGATGGTAAAATTACGACCACCTGTATAGTCTTTATTGGCATCCAATACCATTGCTTTACTTGCGATGGCATTACCAATTGCAGTCGAACCTAAATCAAGTGCATTAATTTCACCAGCAACAGCCGTAACACCTGTTAAGTCTGTCGGTGCAATTGTGATGTTAGCAGTACCATCAAAACTTACTCCAGCAATTGTCCTTGCAGTTGCTAGTGCAGTTGCTGTAGATGCATTACCCGTTAAACCACCAACAAATGCTGTTGATGTAATGCTTGTTGCGCCAGTAACCACACCAGCGTCAATAACAATTGCACCATCAAGAACAATCTGCTGGCCTGATAATGGTGTAATTGTCAAGTCTGTACCAGCAGTACTGGTTATCGCATTCCCGTTGATATTAATATTATCTACTTGGAGTGCAGTCAATGTTCCTACTGAAGTGATATTTGTTTGTGCTGCACCAGTAACGGTAGCAGCAGTGCCTGAAGTATTACCAGTCACATTACCAGTTAATGTACCAACAAATCCTGTAGCAGTAATTTTACCAGTGCTTGGGTTGTATGTTAAAGTTCCGTCCGATTCCAACCCAAGATTACCACCATCAACATCACCACCAGCAGTGAAGATGAGAGCATTGTTCTCATTTGTAGATTCGTTATCTGTTATTGTAACGGTTGTTGCTAATGTTGCAAGGGCTACGGCAATATTTGCTGTTCCATCAAAAGAAGTTCCACCAATAGTTCTGGCAGTTTCTAGTGCTGTAGCAGTGGATGCATTACCAGTAAGAGGTCCAGCAAATGCGTCAGATGTAACTGTTCCATCGAAGAAAGCATCTTTAAATTCTAATGAACTTGTGCCTAAATCAATATCATTATCTGTTACTGGAGCTAACGCACCATCTATTAACTTTATTTGGTCTGCACCACCAGCTCTAAATATAATATTATTATCTGTTGCAAAATCTATATCATTGTCGGCATCTCTACCTATAACCAAACTTGTGTTAGTTAAAGAAGTAATTGTTGTTTGTGATGTACCTAAAACAAAATCTAAAGTATTATCCCCATCTTCGTATGTAACAGTAATTCCAGTTTCAGTATTACTTCCCACCATTGCACCGACAGTATCAGAAATAGTTTCTGCTAAAGTCGCACCATTGACGGTGATTGCGTCTGCTTCTAATGTTCCGTCAATATCAACATTACCAGAGATATCTAAATCTGCCATAGTAGCAGTTCCAGTTATTGTTGGTGCAGTTAAAGTTTTATTTGTAAGAGTTGCTGTTGAAGTTGTTGAAACTAAAACTCCGTCACTTCCAGACGGTAGTGTAAGAACATTATTTGCAGATTCAGAGTGTGGTGCCCCTATAAGTGTTTGAGCGTGAGCGTTTGAAGACTCACAATAGAATTTTATTTGTGAAACTGCTGAGCCATTGTTTTTGAGGTCGATAAGGCCACCAGTTAAGAACAAATTGCCGCCATCTGACATATCTAAGGTAAATGGAGTAATTGTAGCTCCACCATCATTACCTTTGATTACAAAATCTTTATCAGATACCGCAGTTGTGATTACATAATCACTTGAACTATTTGTGTGCGTTGCGATTGTAGTTCCGTCATCTTTGAATACGATATCAGCACCGCCAGCATCAAGAATAATATCTCCACCAACATCAAGAGTTAAATCTCCAGCTGGAGATATGGTAGATGCAGTTAGTGTGCTACCAACGACAAGTGTTCCCGATACATCAAGGTTACCATTAACATCAATGGTTGTAGCATTAATTTCTATTTCTGTATCAGCTACTAAGTCTAAAACCCCGTCTGCACTTTGGTGAATATATGTTCCCGAATCTCCAAACTGAAGTTGTCTGGTGCTGTTAAGAAGAACACCTGTATCAGCAACATGTGTGAGTGTTGTATCTTGATCTGCGCCGAAGTAAATTACTGAACTATCTGCAAGATAAATATCAGACCACTCTAATGAAGTTGTGCCAAGAGTGGCACCATCAGCTGACGATGGTGAAAAACTGGTTGTTGCAAGTGCAGCAGTCAGAGTTACTACTGAAGCAGTTGCACTAATACCACTAGTCAAAGAAGATGCATCTCCGATTAGAGTATAAATCTCTAAGAAATTGTCATTAACTTTATCTATAGCTACTCGTAGATTATCGCCAGTGCCATCATCTGCTGCACTACCTATTCCAATTGATTGATTTGCCATCTATACTCTCCTAGTGTTATTTATCATAAAAATATGGTTATTAATCATGTAGGATCACCAAATGGATTAGATTCCGAAAAGTCTAAGACTGTATCATCTAATGTATCAAACAATTCATTTTGTGCGGTCTTGTCATTTACATAATCACCAATATAATAATCTTCAGATATAATATATTCATTATCGCCAGTTTCAAGTAGAATACTTTCACCAAACGACGATGGATCATCACCCACACTAACTGTTGTGGCATCTACAGTAACATATGTTATATCAGATGTATAAGAAGATCGATCTACAGTTAATCCCTCACCAACAACTGATGCATTTTCAAGAGTAATTTGATATTCGGAACTGACAATTGATAGAGAATCTTCTATTGCATCAATTTCAGTAATACCTGTTTCAAGTGTTTCTGAACCATAATCAAACAGACGACACCTCATTTTATAAACTGGGTTGTTGTCCAATTGATGGAAAGGTTCATCATGATCTACAAAGTTAATCTCAAATAATTTTTTAAGTACAGGGTGATAAATTGCATCACCCTCAAGAGGACGATCAGAATCAGTCGCATCAGTTTCATTTATGATATAAAATATATCACCTGATAGCGCAGATTCAGAAATTGAGCCAGCCTCCAATTGAATAGAACCAGACGATGTTGAGTCTGTTGATGTTTCAATCTGTATTTGTTTTGTTTTTTCTTGAAATCTTGTCTTACTTACAACAAAGGTTGCTTCACTTAGGTTCTGTAAACCAAACTGAGACATCAGTTCTTGTTCTCCAGCATAACCACCACCAGAATCTTCCATATACATTTCGATAAGAGATTGGGTGTTGAACTTGGATAGTGCATCTTCACCAAGAACATTATCTTCTGCAACAAGTGTGCGGTCAAGATAATATACATCGTGACCATGAATTTGAATTGCTTCTGCAATCAAATTAGCATATAATGATTGTTCAGCTGTAATTACTTGTCCCGTAGTCATTAGCTTGGACTCCCTACATCACCAAATGGATTTGACTCATTGAAATCCAGCAATGTATCATCTAATTCATCAAACAACTCATTTTGAGCTGTCTTATCTATAACACCATCACCAACATAATAGTCTTCTGATATAATGAACTCATCGCCACCAGTTTCAAGTAGAATACTTTCACCAAACGACGGTGGATCAACCGGCACTAATGTACTATCCAGAGTTATCTCTGAAGAAGAGAGGTCAAAATAAGTAAAATCTAAACTAAACGGTTGGTTAACAATTGATGGATTTTCAAGAGTAATCTGATATTCCGAGCTAGCAATTGATAGAGAATCTTCAATTGCATCAATTTCTGAAATACTTGTTTCAAGCAATTCTGAGCCATAATCGAATAAGCGACAACGTAACTTATATACTGGATTGTTGTCTAATTGATGAAAAGGATCGTCATGATCTACAAAGTTAATCTCAAATAATTTCTTTAGTGTTGGATGATAAATTACATCACCCTCAAAAGGACGATCAGCATCAGTTGCCGCAGTTTCATTTAAAATATAAGATATTTGGCTATCAGAAACCGTACCAGATTCTAATTGAATTGCACCAGATGATGTTAAGTCTGTTGCCGTTTCTATTTCTAATTGTTTTGTTTTTTCTTGAAACTTTGTTTTACTTACAACAAAGGTTGCTTCACTAAGGTTTTGCAAACCAAACTGGGACATCAATTCTCGTTGGCCACCAAAGCCGCCACTAGAATCTTCCATATACATTTCAATGAGAGCCTGTTTATTAAACTTGGATAGAGAATCTTCACCAAGAACATTGTCTTCTGCGACAAGTTTGCGGTCAAGATAATATACAGAGTGCCCTCTATGGTGAATAGCTTCTGTAACTAATTCCGAATATAAAGATTTCTCAACTGCTAAGTGTGTGCGCCACCGAAAAGCACGAGGTTGGTTAGAAATTGCGGCTGGAAGACCGTGAGAATGAAAATGCTTATTAACTGCCATAATTTACCCTACCATGTAGTTAACTGGCAACTCAAATGTAAGCTGAATTTGTTCCTCTAACTTATTAATCTCCTCCAATGCCTGTGAATAAATAGCCTCACCATTCATAGTGACACCACCAAGCATAGCAACACCACTAAACTTAGATAGGTTTGCCCCCCATTGTTGCTTAATAAGAGCAGTTGCATATCTTTTTAGAAATATGTCATCAAAAATATCCGTAAATGTTGTTGGATCAATTTTGCGATAACATTCTGCAATGATAAAGTCTTCACCAGCAATAAAATCGTTTGACCAATCACCATCAATGTAAAGACGATTCTGATGTTGGTTAAATCGAATTGGCGTCTCACCAACAAGAATGTGTTCTAGAAGGTCAAGGTTATCCATGGCCATCTGATACTGAATTACAGAGGTAGAAGATAGATCATAAAGGTCATTAAGACGCAACTGATAACGAACATCAAACATGTTTGAACCACCACCCGTACCTGTGAATGGCCAGACCTGTATCACCGACACAACAGCAGACGGCATTGGAATAAAATTACTACCTTCTAGAAATGTATCAGTAATAGTGTTGTCTGCGGTATCAGTTCCAATTGAGGTTATGTTTGTTTTTGCCCTTGCAACATCTGCTTCAGTAATCAAATGTTTGAGATACATCTTTTCAATACCATCATAATGATATTGTGCAAAATACTGAAGAGCTTCATCAATGCGATCATCTACTTGGTCGTCTGATACGTTAATATCAATAACCCCAGAACCCAATGCTCTTAGGCAATAAGATTTAAATGTTGACTTACTTGTGGGTATGGCCATAAAAGTATCCTTTTTATATATTTATAAGATTTGTTTTATTGCGATACATTTTAGACCTAATTATACCCTACCCATTCTTCGATTAAGAACTCATACTATTATTATAACTTGGTCAATCTTTTCATGAGTTCTCTTGAATAGCTCTCTATGTTTGTTATGCGAGGATTAAAACCGTCCAAACATTCATATATTTGGTTTGCGCCTATCCATTTTGAAATCTTTATATCATAATCTTTGGGTTTTGTGAAAATATTATTCGTATCCTCATATTTCCCAACATCTATTGTTGACATCCATATTGTAAAGTCAGCGTCAAACTCTCGACGTGTTTCTTCTGTGGGACAAATGAAGTCGGCAATTGCAACTCTCCCTGCCATTACCACACCGTCTGAAAGATGTTTCATTCTATGTGATTGTCGAATACGGCCCTCTGTAGAGAAGTCCCAATCATCATATTTCTCTCTTACTTGATTTGCACTAATCCTTGTAGCAAACAATGCTTTTGATATTGTTTCAGCAAAAGTACTCTTACCTGATCCCGGCAAACCCATTATTAAAATTTTCATAATTACCTCAATTCATATAGAATATATTATTAAGTTATTTTTCTTTCACTAACTGTTTTAATAGAGATTTAATCTCGTGCATTTCGGATTTTAGAGTATTAAGTTCTCTAGTTGTTTCACGCATTGCATCTCTCTGTCTTTGTGCTTCACTCGCACGTTTTTTTGCAACCTCATATGCATTTACATTGTTATTTATAATACCATGGCTACCAGTATCTTTAACATAATTTTCTTGATCTTTTATTTTTAAAAATTCTGACATATTATGTTGCCAAAGCTAAAACACGAAGATTTTTAATCAATGGTGGTAGAGCCTGATTTGTTGTTCTCATAACAATTTTAATTTGAAATGCAATAAATTCTTCCAATAAAGAACCAATACCATCATCCTTCACACCAGCAGTATATTCATGTTCGATGAATTCAGACCTTCTTTCAGAGGGGCGAGTTGTAACATCTGGCAAACCAGAACCAGCAACAGTTCCATCATCATTGAAGAAATTAAAATTCATCTCATCAAAATCAAAATCATCATCAACTCGTAAGGTTTTAAACAACACTTTAATACTTGCATCAGGTAATCGCACTGCATCAAGAAGAACTCTTAAAGAAGTTGCAGGAGTTTCTAGGTTAATTTTCTTGGTAAGATAAATTGCTGAATTGTTGTCCCCCTCTGGTTCTGTCATTGATTTGTATATAGATGTTGGATATACATCAGAAGAGGAATCAATCTGATTTATCTTATTTGACACAGCAACCATAGATAATCTTTGTGTATCAATTACAGGAGATAATGCATCTAAATCTGAAGTTAAAGTCATTGGAACACTAAGAGATTTAGCACCAGCCATTTCGTTTGTTTCATTAATACCAGATGCAACCAGTTTAGTTGCTTCCCAATAATAATTATCTTGAAGGGGAAGAATTCTATTAGTTGTTGATTTCGAAAATGAAGTTTCAGTACCGTTTGGACTTGTTCCACTAGTTGCTAAGAACCCAGCATTAATTTTGGTTCTTGCAGGAACCAAAAGACCCATATTGGTCGTAGAAACATCATATTGAGAATTTTCTGTTGCAGTAGCAATACTGCCACCAAAAACTGAAGTGCTACCAGCACCATCAACAACTGGTGTAGTTGATAATGTGACGGTATAGCTATCTGTTTGAATATTAGCAATTGCAGTATGTGTCTTATTAATGTCATATAATGGAACTTTATGAATTTGATATAGTTCCACAGTTGCACCATTCGCATGAGATACTGCCGTTGTGCTATTTGTACCCCGTGTTGCACTTGTAATGCCTGTTCCAGAAATTGTGGTATAACTAATAATCTCATCATCAATTTTGATATAGTATACGTTAGATGCGTCTCTAGAATACTTACCACTAGTATCATTAAAGTTTGTTCCACTTGTAAGAGTAATGGATGTTGCGTCACTACCCAATGCAGATGCAAGTGTTGTTGATGCTCCAGACTTAACAGCATCAATAGTGACGTTATTATCAGTAGAGTACATACCATGGGCGGCATGGTTAATTTTTAAGACTGTGCTGGCATCTGTCATTTCTAAAGGATTTGTTTTAAGAGTTTTTACAGGAAGTGTTTGATTTTGTAATGTAACCAACCCAGCAGCTGTTGTGTCAAACTTCGCACGTTTCAGAGAGAATTTCATATCTTGAGTTGGAGAAGGAACCCATACACTATTGTTTGAACTCTTGAAAAGAACACCAACATGAGGCTGATCTGTGATTTCATTACCAGTCACATCTTGTGTTCCAAGGTCAGCAATCCACACTTTATAATCTGGAGTATTGGTTAACAGGCAAATTGAATATTCTGTTCCGCCATTTACATAAACAGGCGAATCAAAGGTAAAAGTAGTAGCAGTTTCCCCGTCTGTAGATGTTGTGATCTCTGACGATTGAAGTGTTTTTCTACCAAAGGGTAGAATCTTAGGTCCAGGCGACCCATTAACTACATCACGAATTTCCATTGTTACAGGATAAGTATCATCTTTTTCAAAGAAGAATATATCACAAGAAGTTAGGAATGCTCCAGTAATTCCGTCAGTTCCTGTATCAGTATCCAAAACAATAAAGGTTTGAGCAAGAGGATCGCCGTCGGCCCCGCTCTCGCCGCTGTCGCCGTCGCCTTCGCCGCCGCCTCCGCCAGTCATTCTTCCTATAATAAGTCCACTATTTTCTGTTAAATTTGATGTTTTTACAATTGCATTTCTTGTTGATGTAATAGTTTCCTGTTGCGTATCTAATAGACCCTTTGCAGAATATGTTGCGTCTGCAAAAGTTTGTCTTGCAACAATTTCATTTGCACCATCACCAACTTGAGAATTGTTTGGGTCTGCGGTTATTACAAATTCAATATCGCCAGTTGCAAACCGAGGGTTTCCAGAAAGCTTGGGATCAGGAATAGTAAAAACTCCCTCACAATTACCAACACCATCACTAATTAAAGTACTACCAGCAACTGGAACTGCAACATCGGAGAAGCTTCCATGTGTAGTTCCAACTGCTCCGCTGGCAGACGGAGTAACATATGCATTAACAACTCTCTTATCAAAATACACATATAACCTTGTGAATGGCTTTAAACTTTTTGCAGTAAAGGTAATTGCTTTTGAGCGAACAAATGGGACAAGAGTTTTAGAAACAGACCTTAGCCCACTAGTTGTAACCTCAATATCTTCAAATACCTCAGATAAAGTACCACTTCTACTTTGCCGAGTTGCGTTAAAATTTCTAAGTACCATCTGAGATGTCTCCGTTTGTATTTTTGTTCATATAATAGAAGTCGGGTTGCGAGGGCACCTTATTAACCATCACCATCACCGTCACCGTCATACTGTAGGGCCCCAGCTGGGGTTTGTCCAAAATTGCTCTGCCCGCTAGTTCCAGGCACAGTCCCATCATCTCTTATCACAATACCACCCCAAGTAGTTTGCCAAGAATTCCAAACAGTTCCAATATTGTTACCAAGAGCAGAAACAACTGCATCATAGTTGCCATTTTGATTGATAGTTATTTGAGGTGCAATCTCTGTCTCTTGCCAATTATCTTGAGTTGGGGTTATTGTCACATTACCTTTCCATGTTGCAGTCTTAAATGGTGCAACACGTTCAACTGTACTTGCAAATGGTTGTTCTGTCAAAACAACTTCTGTGTATGGGAGAGTGATAAGATCACCTGTTTTTTGATAACCAGCAGCAGTTCTTGCTGCATCAGTGGTTACACTTTCTTCTAAATCAATAGAGTTTGTGATATGCGTTGGACGAAGCACTCCTTTTGAAAAGTCCATAGAGTTGTTATAATCTTTGTGATATGCATCACCAACTCTATGTCCCTGAAAATTATCAACAACAATGCCTGATTTAAATCTATTCAATCCATTAGCATCCAATACTTCAAAATCCAAAGCATTTTTTTCTAATAAACTTAGTGTTATCATTTTTTCAGCAGCAGAAAGACGTTGATTGATTTTACCAATATCTTTCATGGTAAATCTTTGATTTCTAGTTCTGGTAATAGTAACATCTGTTGCTTTAAACGTAAATGGTGGTATAGACAAATCAGCAAGTTTCATAACATCTACTGGAACATCGGGTCTACGAGGAACATCAGAAGATGAGCCCTCAATAACACTAATAAGTCCTCTATCATCAAGTACAATAGCTGCCCTTTTACCAAGATAATATTCAAGGTCTGATTGAATAGTGGAACCGGGTTTACAGAAATCAGAAATTGATGCACCAGTACCATCATATTGGCGAGAGAAGAAATCAAAAGAGTTTCCTGTGATTTCATCAATAGTTGTTAATATACTTGATGTACCAGCAATATCTTCAACCTTTGATCTAAAATCATAAGTATCTCTTAATTGGAATTGACCAGCTGGTGAGGCTGTTTCAGGATCAACCTTAGTTGCACTATATGTTGGAATGTCTTCATAATCCATCTGATTAGCAATATCAACATAAGAATCAACTGTAAACATATCTCCCGCACCATGTTCAAAATAATCATATATAACAAGCAATCTTCCTGTGGGTGCAGGAGAATGTGGTTTTCTTACAAGTCTTGCAATGTCATAGAAGTTATCACGTTGCCCGCTATCAAACAAATAACTGTTTGTGATATTTATACTACCATCCGTAAGAGTTCCAATAGTGCCTGATGCACCGGAACTTTCACCAGTAATTGTTTCACCTGCTACAAAAGAAATTGAGGTAGATAAAATATAACTTATCGGAGATGCAATATTAATAATTCTTGCAGTTGCGCCGCTTGTTGCACCAGTAATTTTTTCGCCTCTAGTAAATGTTCCTGATTGATTTGTTACAGTAAATTCTGGAGCAATTGCATCTGTACTTGCACCCTCAGAGTCAAACACTGCAACAAGATTAAATACGTCGGCACGGCCAAGAGAAATAGTATTATCTGTTGGTCGAGTTCCATAAGCATCTGTTGTTCCAGAAGTTACTTTTAGCTGTTTCATTAATTTAGTAGTTTTATTTTTTTGAATAACAGAAGTTTTAAGAATTGTCGCAACAAGTTTTACCTTTGCTGAGGCACCAAAGATAGTGTCATCGGTAACAGTAATAGATGATGTTCCTGCACCAGCAATTTTGCCAGAAAGACTAACAAGGTCACCTTGTGCCCCCGTCCCATCACCAGCAGTAAGAATAGACAATGTATAGTCTTTTTCACTATGTGAAGAAAATGTTTCATTTGTACCAGCACTAAAAGTGACAACACCAGAACCGTTTGTAGTTCCAACAAACTGTCTTCGAACTGTATACTGTGTATCACTAGCACCAGAATTTGTTGTAGTTAGTAGCGTTTTAACCGTACTTTTTGGTAGTTTAAATAATGATCTGTTTTTCTCAGTATCAAACAATTTTACTATATCAGTATCAAATCCTTCTTGAATAAGTCGGCCAGAAGAAGATGTCAACTGTTCTAGTTCAATAGAAGAATTAACATCTTCTTCTAATACAATGTCACCAAAAATGTTTGTTGAAACTGAAGTGACGAAATCCGCTGTGAAGTCTTGGCCAGAATCTGCATCCTCCATAAAGACTTGTTTAAAATTAGCAAAAGATTTTGTTACAACAGCTAAAATCGTTAGGTCTGTATTGCCTGAGTTCTCAACAATTGCACCAGTTTCAGCTGAGTCAGATGCAGTAATTTTTTCACCAACTTGGAAATTACCAACAACAGTGGTCAAATTAACCTTAGTTGCAGAAGTGTCATCTTTATATACAAACCCAGTTGCACCAGAAGTAACACCAGTTACCAGAACACCACCATTAGCATGTGTTGCGAGTAGAGTTGGTGATGGTGTATCACTCAAAGTAAGAACGGTGAATGGGCGAATATCAAAAAGAAACATTTTGTATTGAGCAGCAGTTGCATTTGCATTTGAACCAGCAGTTCCAGAATCAAATTCAATTCCTCTAACTCGACCAACACCAATTAAGTTGCCGTTTGCAGTACCCCTAGTAGTATTTTTTGCATCATAAAATTCAACAGTTTTGAATGCGGTAGATTCACCGGCTATTTGTGAAATGTCTGGAGTGCCATATACATTTGTGATCAGCGCAAAGTTACCTGCATCAAAGGTTGAAATACTAGCATTAACATTCTCAAATTCTCTTGCCTTAAGAATGTCTTTAATAGTTGCTTGAGTTTTTTCAATCTCAAAACCCTTAATGTATGCCTTGCCAGGTGATACGGAAATATTGAAAAAATCACTACTAGCAATGTTCCCATCATCAGTCGTAGTACCAACAGTATATTTGCCCAATAAGTTATCTCGGCCCACACTAATATCTACACATTCATTCGCAAAATATTCAAATGGACGAACCGTATAATTTCCTGATTCATCCATAGTGCGCCTTGCAAACTCTTTTGCAAGAGCAGCATAAGGTGTTGAGCGCCCAATTGAATTTGACTTACCATTTTTAACATCAACAAGAGTAATAAAATTATTTGTATTTGTTGAAGCTGTAATAGTAGATAGTGAAACAGTAACACTTAATCTATGTGCGCCCTTTGCAGCATAGTTACTAGAACCTGTAGAATTATCTAATAATGATGATTCATCTTCTGGTGTAACAATAGTTTCGGTTACCGCAAATCCAACTGTGCCCGTAAAGTCTTCAGCATAATTATTAATTACCAATGTTTCTTCTAAGTTATTAACAAAGAAACCACGAATGTAGTAAATACCAGATTCGATAGTAAACGCAAGCCCTGTTCGTGCTGCCGGACCTTCTGCACTTGCAAGTTCTGCTTCAGATGATCCCGCAGCAACACTATAATCCGAAGCGTATGTTGTAGCAGATGAAGTTGCAGCAGCATAACTTGTTGTTGAGTGTGTAATTGTAGTGTTAGCAGTAATTTCCTCACCGTCTTCAAAAACTACAGTTTCAAAATCAGTACCGGCACGTTCATATGAAAGATATAGTAGTGCTTGATCTGTTGTTGTTGCTGCCTTAAAACCAATAACCTTTGCAGTAACGCCTGATTCCACACCAGTAATAGTTGTAGGACTATCTACATTAAAATATTGTGATGGATCAATTTGTATATTATTAAATGTATTTGCAAGTTTCAGGGAGTAATATCTCTGAATTGTGCCTTGGCCCGGAACAACCATTGCACCTTCACGAAAAATATGACTGCCATGTGCTTCAATTTGATGTTGTAATGCGCTCTGGAGTTGTGTTAATTCTCTTGCTTGAATTGCGAACCCTGGCCGAAAGAGAATTTTTTGAAAATTATTCTCTGCATTAAAATCATCAAAATACGGTGCTGCGTTGAGATTAGTTTTTTGTGCCATATTAGAATTCCACTACAATTTTAATATCTTCCGTTTGATCTGTCGCACGAGAGATAGGTGATCTGTTTTCTACATAGATAATATCACCACTGTCTGGTTGAAGTTCTGGATTGACATAACCATCAGCAAACGTGATAGTAAAGGAATTTGCAAGTGTTACCGCAGAATCTTCCGTTGAATCAGGTGTTCCAGTCGCAGATGAAGTTGCACCTGTGATAGCATTTTCACCAGAGAAAGCAACATATGCACCAACTGAATTTGTACCATATTCGGGAAATCTTTCCTGTTGATAATAAAGAATAGACCTATCGCTGTCCCACTCAACCACTCTACCAACTGCATTAGTTGACGCTTGAGTAATTTTTTCATCTGCTGCAAATGTTCCAGAAACAGTTTTTAGCTTTGCAGCATAGGTTAGTCGAACTGTCGAGTCAGATGCAACTGTTGATGTTCCGTAAGTCGTTGGGTTCGTAACAATTGCAATATTACGAAAATCATTTCCTGTAAGGAGATCATCACGTTCTGCGCCAATGAACAATGTGTTCATCATCACATAGTGTCCACCAAGTTCCTCGACCGCATTAAAACCGTGGCCACCTTTTGGACTAATCACAACTTGAATTGCGCCACCACTTCCACCATCAATATCATCTGTAGTTACTGCGGTTTCAAGTGTTGCATCAGTAAATACTGCTGCGTCCGTAAGAGTAACTGTGCCGAAGGTATAACCAGCACCACCAGAATAAACTACAGTATCACTACCAGCAACTAATCCAAAAGCTTGAATACTACCACCACTAACATTGAATGATACCACTGCACCAGAAGTAGTTCCTGCACCTGTGCCATCACCATTTACTGCGGTATAATAAACGCCGTCCTCATAACCAGACCCACCAGTTACAATAAGACTTTCAATCTTACCATCAACTGCTGCTGTAGAAACCGTAGAGTCCGTAGAAATAGGCATAAAATCTGTTGTTAGAAACTTTGTTTGTTCAGAAGAACTAATACTATACATATATTTGAGAATATAACCAGCTTGTGCAAAGGGAGCAGTTGATTCAGAGGTAGGTTCAGGACCAGAATAAGCAGTTCCATTATTATTGCTAAGAACTTTATACACACGATTATCAGATGTACGAAAGTAAAAAGTAGATTGGTAAATGGTAGATTGCCCACTTGCAGTTAGATTACTAGAACTAATTTTGTCTTCATACATATCATAAACTGTATTATTTGCCCAATTTCGTCGAGGAATTGCGTGAGTTATATCAGAAGATGAAATATTTTTACCAGCAATACTTTGATCCCAAATATAAAACTCATCAGAAACATCATCTGCTGGAATGGGTGGCGACGAATCTGTACCACCACTAGTCCCTGATGTGAATGGCATAGATTTACCAATCAACATATAGTAAGCATGTGGAGCAGCTTCTGAAAAAGACTCAAAAAACTGCTCTGCGTTATGGAGTCTAAATTTTTCTGTTATGATTGCTGTCATTGTTCGTTTCCTCTAATCTGTACTAGTATTTATATAATATTTCTGGATATATGTTGAAACAGTTGTAGAAGCTAAAACTTTCCAGTTATATAAGTTCATCATGGCCCATCGCCGCCGTCGCCATCGCCGCCAGATGCTGACATTGTTCTAGTCAAAGTCAAAGATAATGTGGTGCCTGATATAGAAGCTGATAGTGTTACGGCCACCACTGGCGCAGTTCTGTTGCTATCGGAAAAGGCATTACTCACAGTTACTGTATCAACTGTGCCAAGCATTGTTTTTAGATTGGCTGGTGTAATCTCTTCGATAACTCCAGCGCCTGCACTATCTCTGCCTAAGATACGATCTGAAGCTGATACATTCTGAATCTTAGCATATGTTACTTGATCATCAGCAATATGTGCAGTGTCAATAGAGCCATCTACATACTGATCACTGTCAACAGAATTAGCAGCCATTTTTGCAAGTGTTATATTAGCATTAGTAATCTTAGCAGTTGTTACAGCATTAGAAGCAAGTTTTGCAGTTGTTATATTAGCATCAGTAATCTTAGCAGTTGTTACCGCACCAGCAGCAAGTTTTGCGGTTGTTATATTAGCATCAGCAATATGAACAGTATCAATACTTCCATCAACATACTGGGCACTATCAACCGAGTTTGCTGACATATGAGCAAGGTCAATAGAACCATCAACATACTGATCACTGTCAACAGAATTAGCAGACATATGCTCAAGATCAATAGAACCATCTACATACTGATCACTGTCAACAGAATTAGCAGACATATGAGCAAGGTCAATAGAACCATCTGTGTAATGCTCAGAGTCGATTGCGTTATCGGCAATCTCAGTACCAGTTACAGCGTCACTACCAATTTTAGCGTTGGTTACCGCATCATTAGATATATGCACGGTATCAATAGAACCATCTACCAACTGGGCACTATCAACGCTATCATCTGCTAATCCGCTTGTTGCAGCCCAAACAACATCAGTACCATCAGATGTTAAAACAGTTCCACTTGAGCCAAGTGCTAGTGCATCAGGATCGCCATTTGTATCGCCATATATAATTTTACCTCGTGCAAGTCCGGCCATTTTTGCAAGTGTAATTTGGTTATCAGCAATATGTGCAGTGTCAATAGAACCATCTACATATTGGTCACTATCGATACTGTTTGCTGCCATTTTTGTAAGTGTTACCGCATCAGCAGCAATTTTAGCACTAGTTACAGCATCATCAGCAATTTTAGCACTAGTTACCGCACCAGCAGCAAGTTTAGCAGTTGTTACCGCACCAGTAGCAATATGAACAGCATCAATACTTCCATCTACATACTGATCACTGTCAACAGAATTAGCAGACATATGAGCAAGGTCAATAGAACCATCTACATACTGATCACTGTCAACCGAGTTTGCTGACATATGCTCAAGATCAATAGAGCCAGCAGCATAATGTTCTGAGTCAACTGCATCATCAGCAATCTTATCACTAGTTACTGCATCATTGGCAAGTTTTGCGGTTGTTACATTCAAATCAGTAATCTTAGCAGTTGTTACCGCATTGGTAGCAATTTTAACGCTGGTTACAGCATTAGAAGCAATATCTCCAACTTGCACTGCGCCGCCTGGGAACACTGGTATCTGACTAAATGTTACCGTGCCGTCTGAAGCAATTGCTATAGAATCTGTATCGCTTGTGTGACCAATATTTGTCCCATTTATAATAATGTTATCTACAGTAAGAGTGGTTAATGTGCCAAGTGAAGTAATATTTGCTTGTGCTGCTGTTGCGAGTGTACCAGCAATAGTACCACCAGAAACATTGATACCGGCACTGAAAACTGGTATTTGATTCATGGTAACAACACCATCAGAAGCAATTGCTATAGCATCCAAGTCACTAGCAGAACCAATTGTACCACCATCCTTGATAACCAAATCACCAGCAACAGTGAAATCACCAATGGAACTTAGTGTTGCTTTAGCAGTTGCAGACGAGGCCGCAGTTTCAGACACACCAGTGGTAAAGACCAATTTAGTCGCATTAGCACTAGCAGAGAATGTATCTTCTGCAATCGCATGAATACCAGCAGCAACCGTTGCACCATCTGTGCCATCGGAGTCACCAGCTGCAAATTCCAGAGAACCAATAACTTCGTTAGCAATAATTGCGTCTTCTTCAGACTTCAACTGTAACACCATAGGTGTATTATCACCCGTAGCAGTATGTGTTAAGGTAAGACCCGTATCATGAACGTGAGTCATTGTGATTTCTGAGTTAGCACCGAACGACATAACTGATGCATCAGATAACAGTTTAACATCGTCACCAAACACCGCATCCTTGACAACACTCAAACCACCATCAGTCTGTAGCGAACCATCAGTTGTTGATGTTGCTTCAGTTGCATCATCAATAATAACTCTGCCACCAACAGTAGTTGCACCAGATATATCTACTGCACCATTAATATCAATCA
>Ga0209425_10003170_pt1 | contig 17703 bp, 17 predicted proteins | sample COG_05_FD_184749 | JGI IMG/M metagenome (GOLD analysis project Ga0209425, IMG submission 184749) | Pelagic Microbial community sample from North Sea - COGITO 998_met_05 (SPAdes) (version 2) | ecosystem: Environmental > Aquatic > Marine > Neritic zone/Coastal water | place: Helgoland, sampling...
ACGTGGAAGGGTTTAACAGAACAGTACGCTATGACTGGCTTAACCAAGATATCTTTACAAGTATTGAAGAGGTGCAAGAAAAAGCAACCCGATGGCTCTAGCATTATAATAATGAAAGGCCCAATATGGGGCTCGGTGGAATAACACCAAAACAAAAGCTGCTTAAGGCAGCATAATGGGTTCTATTTATTTAAAGCGCTAATAATGGGGGGATTACAAAGCCAAGTCAGAATTTCAGACGCTTTCCTTGAAAGGCTTGCGTGATGAGGTCATCCGGGCTGATCCTGAATTAAAGACTAAGCAGGAATTGTTGTCAAAGGCGAAAGCTGATTTTGAATCCCTTTCGTTGCAAGCTTTTGGGAAGTATATATCTTGCATGCCTGCACATTACGTAAAGCATTCTCACTATGCGCGCTCTTCATCACTAGAGTTCAGAGTTGTCATGTGGCGAATAGTCGCTGATATTGAGGCTTTTGCAAAGTATCATGAATCAAGCGTGAGTCAATACGCCGAATTTGTTGATCTGTTAAGAGAGGAGTGCCTGGGGCTTGATGCTTCTTTATCTTCACGCCCCAATGGGCGTTGTTAAATAAATCCAAACAGTCGTCTCTCCATCCTTCGGGGGGAGAGACCGACGCCCCTATGTGAAACACTTAAGGCGCTGAGTGAAGGGGGGGCTGGATTAAGCGTCTACTGTTAGGTTTTATTTTACCCTCACCCTAGCCCTCTCCCGCAAGCGGGAGAGGGAATTATGATCATATCTTTATTTATTCAACAACGCCCTCCAATAGGTGAGGCAGGACTGATTCAGTGCAGGTTTTTGTGTCTTGAGTTTGTGTGTGTTGCCCATGTATAATATTTAAAAAATATTAACACAAGGAGGGTGATATGTTTGCAACTAAAAAGGGTCTTGAAAAGTTAGCGTTTTCGAATGTTTTGATGCGAAATTTACATAAAACAAGTAGGTTGCGTCGCTATCCCGCGGCGCATGAGCTCAAGTTGCAAAAGGAATTCTTAGAGGATGTTGGTGATTTGCCCACCGGTAAAAAGGTTAACTTTTCAGCGGGTGATAGAGTCTATGGTTTTGGTTCGGCGAATTTTCCATCCACTTCATTTTGGAAGGAGGGCGGAGTTGATCACCCGGTGCTAATGAACGCTATAAACTTCAAAGCGGTTTTCGCCTGTAAGCAAAAACGTGATGCTAGCCCTAAGCGACTGACACCTAAGAATAATGAAGATTCACGCGTGCAATACGCATCAAAATATCACTCGCCCATGATGTTTAAAGTGAGAAGTGATACTGCCGGAATTGAAGTGAGCGATGGTGGCGTCTATGTCCTTGATGACGAGCTTGATTTTGTGTTGCCCTCTGGCGAAGAGTCAACATCACTTGGTGATGAGTCTGATCGCCTCTCAATTTAACGCTTAAGTTTTCCTTGTTAAGGTTTAGGGCTCATGTCCCTTTCGTACTTTTCACGCAAGGCTTGGTAGCCATTGGCAAATGTTGGTGATTTTCCGTTTGTTTTTTTAGACAAGAAAATGTGGTTTACTTCTTCTGGGCTAAGTCCCTTCTTAAGGCGAGCCTGTATTGTCTTTATATTAAACCCACTCTCTCCGTATTGATCTAGATAGGCCTCAGATACTAATTCGCTAAATCGTTGGATGGCGGCATGGGCTGTAGGTACGCTGTGGGTGCAGTGCCTGTATTCAATGTATTTTTTAACAAGACGTTCAATCCGATTCTCTGACAAATCAAAGTCCTCACGCACCCGTTGTGCCAGGTCTGCTAATCGTTTCTGGTTATCACAAATTAATGGAAAGAGAGATACTCTTCCCAGGCAGCTCACCTTATCTAAACCGAAGACATGGCTAGAATATTCAAACGAAAAGGGGAGTGACCCTTTTGGGTGATTCTTGTTTGATTTGTAGATATCGCTAGGTCGAAGACATGTTAATAAAGTGTCCTTTTTTTTCTCATCAATTCCTTCAAATGCGAGATCAAGTGGTCTTGAGCCAGTTGCAGAAACAAACCCAGTATCTGAGATAATGGCAGAGTATGTCGAGCCTGTCAGGTCAGTAACTTGTACAGTATAATAAAACTTTTTGCCGACTCGACGAATGTTGGTTACCAGCATTCCTTGGTCTGTTTCATCGGTGTTAATTGTTACTTTCTGTTCTTTTGGGTGAAAGTAAGGGTGATGGTTAAAGCTGTTTAGATTGTTGTACTCACTGATAAAGTTTACACGTCTCTCCTTTGTTCCGAAAATAACTTCATTGCATTGACCGCCAGGCTTTAGGCTTGGTAGCGTATAAATCATAGAATGCATCTTGCGAATGGATGCTACCCAGTTTGAACTCAGAGAGGTCCCAAGTAAATAAATTGCAGAAGCTACAGGGTCCATGTTTTCAAAAAAATCAGAGAATGGTAATCGTGTTCTATCCATTATTGACTCAGATTTCATACGGATTCTTCTGGTATCAAAGTCCACTGTGCCACCGTGTCTTTTTAATTCTTTAACCAATAGCGGTGATTTTTCTAGCTTACTGATTACCTTGGGCGCTAGTCTGGCGTGTGCATCAAAGGTGTTTGGTATGTTTGCATTATTAACAAAGTGTATGTCATGAAGGTCATCTTCAAGTGAGTGCTTCAGTTTTTCACCGTTAGAAAGAGTAATTTTTATTGATACTTTCTTGTGCCGAGTTACTTTAACTGATTCAGCGCTCGCTTCATATATATCTAAAGTTTCTGAAGTTTTTGCGTATTCAATGCAGGCTGTACGTATTCTTAAGTAAAATTCAAGTGGGAGATATCCTTCTTCGCCGACTAAGTGATCTTTGTAATCAGGCATGGTCTTTCTAACAACTTCTTGGAACATCGGTGGAAACTCACTCCACAGTTGACCCGCAGGAATTGTTTTCTTAAATGTTTCATCAGCTTCTTCTATCCAATTTTTTCCAGTATACACTGTGTGTTTAGGTTGAGAAGTTCCCGTCCCATCATAAATTTTTGCTTTATTCATATCGGCCCATACAGCAATCATAAGCCCAGCAACGCCACCTAGAGAAATATACTGTTTTGGGTAAGGATTTATGGGGTGCAATTCCTGCCACGTACTCGGTGTATGAATTCTTCGGTTTTGTGGTTTAAGCCCGAATGAGGACTGGCTGCCCAACCATGTTTGCAAGGCCTGAGTGTTTCTCTGATTAAAGGTGAATGAAGGGATGCTTCTTGAAGGCAGGAGTGGGATTCTGCTTGCTAAAGATCTGGTAGGTTGTTTTGTATTTAGAATCAATAACTTGTTCATTATGTGCCCCATTGCGAATATAGTGCTAATTTTATACATCAATTTCATAGGGAGGTCAAGGAGTATCAACTATATATGTGTTTTAATTGCCCTGCATTTGTGGTCATAACTCACGCGTTTGCATTTGATATTTCATTTGCTTACGTGTGAAGGCTCGAGCTCACTTTAAGGGCGCCAATTGTGGCTATTATGAGGCTGCCCCCAATTAGGGTGATTATATTGGGTGCCCAGAGCCAGTGGTATGACAAAAACCCAATTGATTGTGAAAGTGCATATAGCATGAGTTGAGATACCAAAACAGCTGTTGTGCTGGCAGCTATGCCAATGCCGCCAAATTCAGCAAGTAAGCTTTGCTTTATGATCCTGGGGCCTGCACCAAGCAGGTTGAGAATGCTGGTTTCTCTGCGACGTATGTCTAATGTGGCCAGTATTGATGAATATAAGAGTGCTATCCCTGCGCATAAAATAAAGCTCGTTAAGTATAAGATAAGGTAGCGAATATTGCTGAGCGCTGATCGAATTTGAGAAATGATGTCACCAAGATCTATGATTGTGAGGTTAGGAAATGTTTTTGCTATTTTTAGCAATAGGTTGTTATCCGAATTTTTTAAAAAGAAGCTGCTAATATAAGTGGTTGGATAATCTTCTAGTGTGTTAGGTGAAAAAATAAAATAGAAATTGGGGTGTAGAGATGTCCAGTTCACTTCTCTGAGGTTTGAAACGACGCCTGAAATTGTTGAGGCGCCAATTTTGAACGTTAATGTATCTCCAAGCACTATTCCGAGGTGGCGCGCCAGGTTTTGTTCAACAGAAATTTCTGTGGTTTTTGTATTGTCCTCTTGCCACCATTTTCCGTGGGTAAGTAAGTTGTCCTCTGGTACGGTTCTAGTGGATGATAAGTTAAGCGCGCGATGTAATGCATTGTTGTTGCGTGCTTTTGGTGGTATGGCTTCTAGAATAGGCTTATAGTTTAGCTGTGTTAAGCGGCCTCTGACCATAGGGTATATTGCAAGTGTGGTTTTCGTATTCTCATCGATTAAGTGTGTTAGAGGGTTAATTTGCTCTTGGGTAAAGTTGAAAATAAAATAATTTGGTGTATTAGGCTGAAGTCTTTTTTTCCATTCTAGTAATAAGTTTTGAGAGATTAGCGTGAGTAAGAGTAGGGTTGTGAATGTCAGTGAAAACGCTGTTATTTGGGCAAAGGCATACCAGCGATGTCTCACAATATTAAGCAATCCATAACGGTAGCCTATCGGCAGTTTGTTTTTAAATAGGATTAAGGCTTTGGCGTATAACCCATTAAGCATTAATAGTATCGTGATTGCAATTGTATAACCACCGGCGATAACTTTAAGTAGAGACCAGTCTTTCACAAGTAGGTAAGAAGCAGCAACGCTAAGGCAAATCGCTAATAGCCATGGTAGGAGGTGTTTTGTATCCGAGGTGGTTTCTTGTTCAGTGAGTAATTGATTGGGTGCGATAGAGTAAATTTGCCATAGCCAGGGAAGGGTGACAGACGCGGTTAACAGTAATCCTAAAAAAAATGCGCGTGGAATCAAGAGTAGTGAGTATGAGAGTGTTGGCATGATAAGGTATGTTTGTAGAATGTAACTAATGCTGCATTGAATAACAATTCCTAGCAAAATACCAATAGTCGCACCAATTATGCTGACTGCAAATAAAATGATAAGATAGGTTATCATGACATGGAGGTTTGACATCCCGAAGCATCGAAGTAAGGCCATGGTTTTTTTTTGTTTTTCTATATATTGCCGTATTGAAATAGTGATGGCGATTGCCGTGAGGCTGAGCGCCATGAGGATGCTGATTTTAAGCAGCGTGTTCACATTGTCGAATGCTGTTTTTAATGATCCACGTTCATTCTTGGCGTTAAGTAATCGTTGTGTTGTATCTAAGTGTGAAGATAGCCAGGTAGAAAATTTATTTATATTGGCATCATTCCCTCGTAGGTACCAACGATAGTCAATGCGACTTCCAGGTTGAATGACTTGAGTCTTTGATAGATCCTTTAGCGAGATTAAGGCTTTGGGGGAAAAATTAAAAAAGCCGCGACCAGTAATGGGGTCGTTTATTAATACTATATTACTGGTGAGGTGTGCGTTGCCAACTTGTACCTTATCATCTTGGTGGATATTGAGGGCAGTATATAGTCTTGAGCTCAATAGTATGGTGCCAGGTATCACATCATTTGATATGTTTGGGTTGAATTGATATGGCTGTTTGCCCAGCTTTAAAGTGCCAAAAAGTGGGTAGTTCGGGCTCACTGCTTTGATTGATGAAAGTTGCCATTGATCGTTAGCGCTTAATACGCTCATGAAATTGACTGAGTCTGCTTGGTCTAAGTTATAGGATGTTGCTTCATCTTTCCAAGTTTGAGGTATTGGGGTCGGTGATGAGGCAACGAGATTACCTCCTAGAAATTCACTGGCGTTGAGCCCCATGGTCATTTCAATTGATTTTGTTAGCATGCTGATAGAGGTGAAACAAAGTAATGCAATGATGAGTGATGTAAGCATTAATGTTAGCTCGCTTTCACGCAAACTTCGCTTAAGCATTCTGTAAGCGGTATTTATTAACATAGTTCACCGCCGTCAAGCACGAGCTTGCGATGGCATCGATTAGCGAGTCGTTCATCATGCGTTACAATTATTAAAGTTGTTTTCTTGTCTTTATTGAGAGAGAAAAGTAATTCAGTCACATTCGCTGCTGAGGCTTTATCTAAATTTCCCGTAGGTTCATCTGCAAATATGCAATCTGGTGATGTTGAAAACGCGCGAGCAATAGCAACGCGTTGTTGTTCGCCGCCTGAAAGTTGATTTGGGTAATGGTTAGCGCGTGATGCTAGCTTCACCTTGTCTAGCCATATATTTCCAATCACTTCTGGGTTTGGCGTATTGGCTAGTTCAAGAGGAAGCATGACGTTTTCAAGCGCTGTTAGGCTTGATATTAATTGAAAGGATTGGAAAATAAAGCCAATCCGCTTTTTTCGAAGGTCTGCTCGTGCTTCTTCATCCAGTGATTGTAAGCGCTGATTTGAAAATAGCACCTCTCCAGTTGTTGGATCATCTAATCCGGCGAGCAAACTTAAGAGGGTTGTTTTGCCTGATCCAGATGGGCCTATGATTGCGACGGCTTCCCCTGTTGGCACCATTAGGTTAATATTGTTGAGGATGAGGAGATTTTCTTCACCATTTTGAATTCTTTTAGTAACATTTAAGGTCTCAATCATGCGAATTCCATGCTTCATTCTTTTGATTTCCTTTTCTCTGTCGATTGCAGTGGCTGCAGGTGCCAAATCAATACTTATTATAGGTGATAGTTTAAGTGCTGGCTATGGTATTGATGTTCAAGAAGGTTGGCCTGTGATATTGGAGGAAAAATTAGATAAGATGCAGTGTGATTATTCGGTGATAAACGATAGCATCGATGGAGATACAACGAGTAATGGTTTTTCACGTATTAATCAGGCTCTGGTTGATTATGATCCTGCAGTTGTTGTTATTGCGTTGGGAGGTAATGATGGGTTGCGGGCTATAACGCCTGCGAGTATGAAGAATAATTTATCTTATATGATTGAGGGCAGCCGCAATTTTGGAGCGGATGTTTTATTGGTGGCTGTCAGGTTGCCTCCAAACTATGGTCAAACCTATATTTCACAATACAGACAGGTTTTTTTCGATATTGAGAAGTCTTGTAATGTGCCGCTGGTGCCTGAAGTTCTGAAGAATGTGGGGGGGGTTGCTGGGTTAATACAGTCTGATGGTATTCACCCAAATGCTAAAGCACAACCCATTATTTTTAATAATGTTTGGCGTAAGCTCCAGCCTATGTTGAGCTGCACTGTGAGGGATTGACTCAGGTGTGCGCTGGGTTGATTTTGACTGCTAAATTTAGTATATTCCAGTCATTCTAAAAAAATGTGTTGTTGAGCGTCATTCTTGTGTTGCGCATTGACACAGTTAAGTGGGGGCTTGGTGAGTTTTAGCAATAAGATACAAACAGAAAGCGTTGCTGTCAGTCCGCCTGTTAGCAAATGGCATTATGATTCTAATACACCTAAGTTCTTGTATGCAGATCAAATTGAGCGCTTGAGTGTTGAAGAGTTTAAGCGATGGTTGGCGCACTTACTTCAAAATCCTGTCCTCTATAGCAAGTCTAGTAAAAAGCACCGTTGGCTTTCAGAGTGTGCTTGTCCGTTCCACAATCGCGCTATACCGGATAATACCCGTTCGCGAGTAGAAGCAGACATCTTAAATCATGTTGATGCGATGAGCCGAGACCGTATTTCGGTGCTGAGCATGGGCTCCGGTCATTTATTTCAAGATTTAATTATACTAGCCTCTCTTGTTCAGCGAGGGTTTCGTGATGTGAGGATATCTATGGTTGATGTGGCTTGGAAAAAAAGAGGGGTCGTTTCTTTTAGGAGTAAGCTATTTCAAAGTATCGTTAAGCAGCTTACAAAGGCATACCCTGGTGTTAAAGTGTGTACAGCGTATTCTTGCGATATAGGTGCTCTTCCGCACGATAAAGAATACGATGTTGTTTATGCAGTTGATAATGATGATTTTCAAGCCTCAATAGACTCTTCTGGTTCTAGCCGTCAGCAATATCAAGCACAGCTTGATTTAATGAAAGCTGTTTCAAAGTTGTCGAGGCATTCTGATGCCGCTTTTTTTGTTTCTCAAGGGCACATCTCACTGTCAGTGTGTGCCATTAATCAACCTCGATGTAACCAAGCACAGAGGGATTTCCATCTTGCTATTTATTATCAGTACGGTGTTGGGCAGTTAATGCTTGATGCGATGAAGGGTTTGTTAGCGTCGCGCTATGTTTATATTGATAGGAATTCAATCAAGAAAAACGATGAGGCTGCGTTAGCTGTTTTTGCGAAGCGCTTTAATGTGAGGTATGAGATGACCAATAGTATTCCCTCGGCTCCCTTTATGCATGGAGGAAACCTAAGAGGATCACTTCGGATTCAACCTCAAGTGGTGGATTTTTTTGTGAAGGCACGATTCTCAGGTCAATATTATACGACTTACATTACAATGTTGCTTGAATACATTCAAAGTAGGCTGGGCGTTCAGGCTATTGTTAAAAAAGAAGGTAGGCTGGACCCGGTTGTTGAGAGTGTTCGAAGTGTTTCAAATGAAGGTGATGATAATCAGGCAAGAAATGTATTAACGCCTGCGATTTCGTTGCTTTACAAGCGCTTAGAGAAAAAAAGCGCGGTGAATAACAGATGCTTAACTCAAGAACAGCTCGCGCAAGTCAAAGAGTGTATATCGGGGTGTGATAGATGGCTTTTGAGAAAAGGCCCTGTGGGTTCAGGCTTGTTTATGAGTAGTGGTCGGGCTAAAAAGCGTGCGCAGATACTCAACCTAAAATTGGCTTTAGAGGATCAGTCTGTTTCACTTGGTGATGTGAAAAAAATATATCAGAGTATGCGAAAATTGCTAGTGACGCACAGATCAGCAACCTGTTTTCACGCAGAATTCCCGCATAGTCAGCTATTTGTTGTTGCGCCCGTTGATCGTTTTATCTCTTCAGTAATATCAGTGTAGTGAGCAATTTTCTTTTAAAAAGAGCCCCGTCTGGTGGGTTGGTTCATTGTGTTGAAGTTGCTTGCATCCACTAACTCAGTAGGTTCGCTTTGCATTGAAAATGGCGAGTGCGAGGCTGAATAAGATGTAGGTGAGTCTACGGGTTCCAACTTAATTTCTGTTTTTGTTTCGCGCGGCTTCCAATAGTATTCAGAGAATAACATCGCAATGATTGTGAACGGGTGGTTATAAATTTGCTGGTTACGTGTCGGTAGATGAGATTTCTCATTGTTTTTGATATTTGATGTAAACATGTTTGCCCCATAAAAAAGTAGAAATTATACCAAAAAACCCGCCTGGGGGCAGGTATATTTATCCGCATATCCACGCAAGGGGGCAGGTGCATTTATTCACAAACTGCCACTCTTGCTGTTGATAAATTTATCTGCCCCCACTTGTAACCATATATGAATTCCCGGTGTATCCTTGTGTATAATTCACTCAGATCAACCTTGCTAGCGGGGCATTCGTGTTGATATTAAGAAGGGGGGAGTATGGCTAAAGTTAGAGTACATATATTGAATTTTCATGGTCCGTGTACACACATAGAGCTTGTTCTTGAAAACAAGTCCACAACGCCATCGCGGTACTATAGCGCTAACCGCTGGAGTCGACCTGCTAAAGACTGGAGTTCGCGCGAGACTGGGGCTAAGAACTATCTTAGTGAAGCAAGTTCACAGTATTCTTTTGACATTATCGCTAATCCAGAAGAGATTATTTCAGCTTGGTGGCGGTATCATCGTTATACATCTCGCAGGGCAAGCGTACTAGGAGAAAATTGTGCGGTTGCCACACAGAGATTTTTAACGCACTTTGCTAATGTGCCAGCGCCTAGCGCCTCTCATCGAAGTGTGAATCATTTGATTTTTGGCTTAGTGTGGCCAGTTTTATTCCATCACCTGTCACTTTGCCAGGCAGGATTATGGATAACGTTAAATTTCATACCAGAGGGAATGTCTCTTAAATTAGCGATCTCCCCGATAACCATCCCAATGAAAGCTCGAGAAAGGCAATCAGTATGTTAAAAGAGCTGAAGGACGATGGTCGTAACGCGAGCCCTGCGGTTTCTATTGCTCGATTTAATTCGCTCACGGAGTTTTATGAGTGTCTAAGTGAGTTGGGGGTGAAGGTGGAGCAATTAAGAGCTCAGGGTCATACGCAAGCAGCTGTTTGCGCCGCAGCGCTGCTTACTGTTTTAGAAAGAAGTGCGGATGATTTCTTAAAGAGTTCTGATATTACAGCATTTGATACTTTCAAAAGACAGTGCCAAGCGCATATTCAAAGTGCAAAACCGACCTTGGAAATGCACAGGGGTTGGGAGAAAACATTGAAAGATTTAATGATCAAAGTTGTTGGGGTTTGGTTTTACAATCTTGTGGGATCATTTGCGAATGCAGTGAGTTTTGGGTGTGTCTCTAGTTTATTTAAAACACGCACTATGGATCAGGCAAATAAAGTGAATGGAGCAGTATCGTTATGTAGCGAGAGACTTGATCCTGTTGATCAAAGGCCAATGGATCTGAAAAATATATAGCGTAGGTGGCAGGTACATTTATCCACAACCTGCCCCCTATAGTTAGCCGCCTGCGCGCAGGCTTGTGCTAGAAGATGGTTTTGGAGCGTCACGTTTTGATGGTGCGTCGCAAAAAATACTGAACGCTTTATCAAAATGCGACTCGCGTGCTTTAGCTCTTTCTGCTTTTGCTTTTTCTGCAATCGGTGGTTTTTCCCAGTGTTCTAAAAAAGACGTTGATTGTGGGAGCAACGCCAAGATGTTTTTTCTGATATTCCCTTTCTCCGGCAAGAAGGGTGTATAGGCTTCTCTAACAGAATGCAGCTTACCAGGTTTCGTAGGGTCAAAGTCCAGCTCTTCACAAAGGTACTGTTTTAAGCAGCCAGTTGCAGATTGTCGTTCATCCATGCCTTTTTTGATCCCAGTCCAGTTAATGAGCTTAGAGCCTTGTCGATTTGCCTTATTTATAAATCCAGAAAGAAATTTTTCCTGTGCGGCGCTAGGTTTTGCGTTGTTCGAAGATCGATGCTGCACAATTAACACAGTATTTCGCGCTTTCCAGTATAGTTAAATTTCGACTGTAGAAAGTGGTTGTTCAGGGTGTGCTGTATCCCTCACCGATAAGATTCTAACATGCCCATTATTACAATTGCTTCTGTAAGCTTTGTTTGTACCAGCGCAACGGTTGAGAGCGTTACCTTCCTTTTTTAGTAGGCTGAGGTTGTTAAGATCGACTAATTCAAAGGTATGTTTTTTCTTTTCATCTGGAATAGTAATCGCTTGAGTATAAGGTGCTGTCAGGCATTTTGCCCAGCCACTACCTGCTAAGTCACGTAATTTTTCAGTGGATGCTCTGCATTCGGTTGAATGCCAAAGTCTCGAAAAATTCAGGGCGTCACTTAAGCTGGCATCTTTAAGCAATGCTTTGGTAACGTCTTTAATCGCCTTCTCTTTTTCGACGCGATAACTATAGTCTTCACGATTGTCGCGAACGACCTCGGCTGCGCGCACAGCAAAAACAAGGTCAAGTACAACAGACTCAATCGCATCAACAAGATGAATCAATTTTGTTGTGGTATTTGCAATTTTAAGCCATGAAAATAATCAATGTCCATCGGGGGTTCTTTTGACCGCTACTTTTGTGATTAATCTCAGTGTTTCGTTAAATTCTGAGGTCAGTGTCATCACATGCGCTAAAAATAGTCTTTCTATAAAATCATCAAACTGTTTTATTGAATAAAAAATACTTAATCGTTCTTGATGAAAAGCCGCGTCATCACCATTCTTTTGCGCCAAATCAGAGTAGAGAAGAGCGCTCGATTGAATTAGCATTGCAACATGTTTAGCATTGGTATATTCGTTGCATGGAAGGTTCATCAGTACTGTCTTTTTAATCATAGGTTCCGTCACATCGACGGTATCTGCGGGTGATATTAAGCTCATGCTCTCTTTTAAAAATTTTTTTAATGCTCTTTTTTCAGTCGGTGTGATTGAGCTATCAATGTTGATCATGGCTATTAGTGATTTGTGCTTTCTAGGGTCACGAAAATCTTTTACATACTCAACTTTTATATTGTTTATGGCTTTTGCTTTTGCTTTTGCTTTTGCTTTTGCTTTTGCTTTAGCTTTTGATTTTTCTCGCGGTCGCATTGCTTCTCTTAGCCGTTTGTCAAATTCCTTTGATCTTTGTTTGATTTGCTTTTTTGTTTCAAGGTCTAGCGGGCTAATTTTTTCTGATTTAGCAGGTATAAAATGCTTAAAGTAGGCCTTGTAGGTTTCTTCCTGGTTGAATTTTCTTTCTGGGTTATCTCTATTAAGACGGTATGGAAATTCATTGGCTATACCTGGGGCAATGCCTGCTATCATTAATAGCGTCACAAACTCAGGCGGAATCTTTGAAAAATCTTTGATGCAACCTGTATCGCGTGCACCCTGTCTAAGTAGGATCTCAATACTGTCTATAGCCTGATTGGTATAGGGCCTAGTAAAGGTCAACCCCAGGTTGGTATAACCTTCAGGGTGGGAAAGTCCATTGATACCCCTTTTGCTTTAAATAAAAGAAAGGTCATTGGTTTGAAATAGGCTGTAATATAATGGAAGAAGGGTAACTCCTTGTAAAAATTTTCACGTGGATTCATTCCTTTAGCCAGTAGAAACGCCATGAGTTTTTGAGCTGATTCTTCGTTTCAATCAGCTTTCCCTATGCTTTCCGATTTTGCTAGCTGTGTTATGCCATCCTCCGCTATCTCAAAAAGTGTTTTTATCTTCAGTCCTAATTCATTCACGCATATTTTAAGAAGATCTAGTCGATGGAATTTTAAAACAGAGTGGTAAATTGTTGAGTATCTACTGTTAACCAGTGTTGTGTGAGGGGTGATGCCCTCAAGTGACATTAAAAAGCGAAACTCTTCAGCGCTTAGTTCCCCAATATTTTTTGCAGTTTCTATAAGAATTCGATTCATATTATGTCAGAATGGGGATCTAATGCGCTCACCTTTGTGGTGTTTGTCACCTGTTAAGAATAAATCGGTTAATGCTTTATTTCTGTTGTCGAAAGCCAGCATGTGATGCGATCTATAGGTTGATTCATTATCGGAAAGCTTGAATTCAAAGAGTTTTTGAACAACGCCTAGAAATAATAAACGTTTAGCGAGTGGGGTATCATTCGTATCAATAGCATGCTTTAGTAAATAATACGAAGAGGACTGGTTTCGATAGAATCGAGCTTCCAGCGCTTTGTCCTTAGCCTGATATAAACGGCGTTTAGCAGCTAAGATGTCTTTATCATTCGCATCAAAGTAAGTGATATCGCTTGCGATGAAGTCCTCAACCTCGGTGGTGTGCTTCTCCTCTATGATTAACGTTGACAGTAATTCGTAACAGCGATGTTTGTTTGCAAAATGTAGCAATTGTGATACTTGCTAAGAAGTGTAGGGGAGATCTGCGGATAAAAATTCTTTACCTTGGTTGTTTTTAAAGGCTGCTTCAAGTGGTGATTCTTCTTTTGATTCGGCAAAGTCTGGCGAGTTTGAGAAAATGAACAGTAACGTGTTTGGATTCTTGAGTAAGTGCGCCACAAAGCTTGTGTGAGTCCGTGCCGCGAGCAAGCAAACTTGCCTTGCGCATTTTGTTTCGCCAGCGAGGTCCTTTGCAGATAGCCGTTTAATCTTGGCGTTAATATAGTCTTTTAGCTCAGGGTCGTTGCTCTTAGCATACTTTTGTAGATCACCTGTCAGTTTGTGTACACGGCCAGTTGTTCGCCCTAATTGAAGTTTGTGATTTTCTTGTTGAGTTTTGATTATTCTATCCTCCAATATTCAGTGCGTTACAATTTTGGTGATAAGCTTAATTCCATGTTATTTCCATATATGCCTTGGTTTTTCCCGGTCGCGATTCATACTAGAAGGTGTAATTTCAATCAATGTAAGTGTTAAGTAGTCTTTCAGCCTCGGCTCATGAAGGTTAATATTTAATCGATCCCACGCGCCGCTCATTTCCCCTCTGATTTTAATATGCTCAAAATATTCGCATCACTCATTAAAATTTGAAGAAAATGTGGGTTCCTTTCATTTTTAGCGATAATTTAATGCAATCTTGTGAAAGTCTAGTTTGAATTTTCTTTAGGGTGGTGTATATTTAACGCAAGAGGTGCTGCGATAAATTTTAAAATTACTTGAACGATAACTTAATAAGGGAAATACAATGTCTGAACAACAAATGGGCCGCGTTAAATTTTTTAATGAAGATAAAGGGTTTGGTTTTATCACTCCTGATAGCGGCGACGATGTGTTTGTACACGTTAGTGCAATTAAAAGCCAAGGCGGAAACACATTAAACGAAAATGATCGTGTTAGTTTTACTAAAACTAAGACAGATCGTGGTTGGCAAGCTGAGAATGTTACTGTTGTTGAAGACAACTAAGCATTAATCAATTGCTACTCTCAAGAAGGCGCAGACTCTGGTTCACACCGGGCTCTGCGCTTTTTTGTACTGATAGGGTGTTGAAGGCCCTGGCCTTATTTTAGGCATAACTAAAGCACTTCAAGCATTATTCCTTCACTCGCCTCTATACATAGACCGTCTAAAAAACGCTGCAGCGTCGTTTGCGGGTAGATCTAAAAAATTATTGTAGTAATCAATTTTTAACTGGCAGACATAGCTCTTCTGCGTATTCGGATCATTGGGGTTCATCATGGCGTCTGTATAGGCTTGGCGTTCATCTTCACCCAAGAATAGCGTGTAGTCCCTATAGAAGCCTTGGGTTAAGTCAGTTGCCTCAACTTGTGCCATGAGTCTATCATTCACATTTTCTTGCCGAGTGAAATCTGTTTGTCGGATCAGGTCGATGAATATTTGAGATTCTTTTCTTGATAGCGATTGTGAAATATATTGTTGTACCGGGATTTTGATATCAGCCAGTGGTTCAACATACGCAAAACAAGTTTCATCTCCAACTGATTGGAGTTGAGTGATGATGTCTCTCACGTTTTCAAAGTAATCAATAACAAGATCGTCTGGTCCTTTTAGTAAAGCATTATATTTTACGTTACTTAATATGTTTGAAACGTTTGAGGGCAAGGCCGCTTTGTTTGAATTATTTTGTTGGGCGGCTTCAACGAGATCTATAATCTTATTGTAGGCAGCAGGGTGATGGTTCTTGAGCGCGTTAAATAACGGTGTCTTGCTGTATTCATTTTCTATTGCCGCTCGGGTGACTTTCGTCGCTGATTGAGTAGGGTCGTAGCCTCCAATGCTAAAGCCGTCTTTAGAGTCCTCGTTGATTTCCGGTTGATTTCCGGGCGCGCTGTGTACTAAATCAAGTTTAACGAGGTATTGATTGAGTTCAGAGTTAAACGTTCTCAGCATTGAGTTCTCAACAATATCAATCGAGTTCACAATGAGTTTCCCAGCTGATGATGATAGGAAGTTAGCATATTTAACGAGGTCACCGTCACTCAGGGTCTGGTACTGATATTGTAGTTGTTCGGGGGTGGATTTATTGACGGCTGCTTGCATTCGATTAAGTAAAATCGAACGTTCCTCAGAGGTATACGGCTTACCTGATAAATACGCTGAAATTTCAGAGAAGAAAATTGCCCGTTGAATTCTGTGGGTTGAAACGTGCTTGAGTTCATCAATCGTTTTTAATAAATTCTTCCGATCCTTTGAGAAGGCATCAGCACTAGCTGTTGAAAAATACTGCTTAACAACTTCATCAGGCTTGGGGTTTTTATAGAAAGTGATTTCTGAATTTAGAATGTTTTTTGCCAGCGGTTCGTTATACCAGGTGATGATGTCGTCATAATCAGTTCGATGCCGGCTAATTTCAGCGCTGATCGTGTTTCTCAATTGATCGGAATTAAACTTAATGCGCTCCACTTCACTTGAGAGGCGATTGAGCTGATTGAGGGAGCTATTATTATCGCTTTGTGGAGAGTTTTTTAAATCTCGTCTTTTTGAGCGTATGATGAATTGCATGGTTCTTTCATATTGATAAAAAAGGATAGGGGTATTGTCAATATAGGACGTTAAGCCTGAAACGTTCATTACCTTTTCTGTTGTGAGCTCGTTAGCGGCAAAAGTCAATTTTAAGAGAAAGACTAGGCAAAGCAATAACCATTTGTTTTTCAAGTGAAGCTCCTTTTGATTCTTATGGTAACCAGCATATCCCGTCTATACCGAGCAAGATGAGGGCGTGCAAACTGTTTTCTGATCTAACTTGCTCAGCCATCACCAGCGCATTTTTTGATTTAGCAAGCAACGATATTTGTTTCACAAAATTTTGCTTGTCAACATCATGTTCAATCGATTTAATAAATGTCGCATTAATTTTTAAATGCGACAGGGGTACGTTGCGTAGATGTTCTAAATCGCCGAATTCTCTTCCCACGTGAAAGAGGCCGAAGTTACAGCCTAGTGTGTTTAAGCGCTTTGCAAAGGTGGTTATTTTTTCAGGTTCCTGTAATGCCGCTAGCTCAGGAAGTTCGAACCCTAGCCAGTGTATAGAACCATTCTTTTTTAATGTTGAGAGTGTGTCAAACAACCAATGTGTAAACGCGTCATCCGCTATGCTAGCAGTGCTTAATTTAATGAAGACTGAAAGATCTTCTTTGGCTGAGTCTGCATGTGAGGATAGTACCTTTTCAATGACTAACCTGTTTAATATTGAAGATAACCCGACCTGAAAAGCAATGTGATTTAAAAGGGTTGCGCTGCTTATCTCACCTTCAGGAGTATTGAGTAATGCGTGAGCTTCGTGATGTAGGGCAGGGCCATTGAGCGCATTAGGGCTGACAATGGCCTGTAGATTGAGCTCGATAGCCTGCTTTTCAAGTGCGTCTTTCAAGAGTGGCTTGATATCCAGTGTGAAGTGATGATTGGCATGGAGAGTTAATTCAATTGGCGCGGTTGAGTTTGAATACGCTTTGCCTAGATTTTTGTTAAGTTCATTTAATAGCGAGTCTGTTGTTTCGTTCGTCCAGCTTCCAGCATAAGCGATAGCGCCAATCCCTTCAATTTTTCGACCGTTTGCCCCAGCTGTTTTATTAACCTCATCAATCATATTGTTTGAAATGTTTCTTGCTATATCAAGATTGATGTAGGGAATGTAAAGTACAAAGTGTTGATCATCGTGTCGCATGGCAAACGATGCATGATACTTTTTCAGTAACTCTTTAAGGTGATTCATGAAGGGTTCTGATGTGATATCGTCATTGTAATTCACTTCGTGATTGTCTGGCTTTTTTGATTCATTTAAAGCGATTGAGAATAATGCGCCGTAGATAAATTCGTTTTTGATTTCGCATAAGGTGTCCATGCGCATTATAAAATAACGATGATTTGATAAACCCGTAATATCATCTTTATAAAGTTGCTTTCTTAGTTTCTCAAAACATTTAGCTTGAAGTGAGAATATGCTTTTTAAATGTGTAACCATGTTATTCATCGCAATCACCACAGCTTTAACTTCGGGCGCTTCTGGAATGTCCTCTTGAATTTCAAGCTCCCTAAGTCCAATGGCTTCAGCTTGCTTTTGCGTACGTTTTAGAGGTTTTAAAATCGCGCGCAATGAAACTAGCATAATTGCGAGAAGTAGAATGAAAATTCCGAGTAGAAAGGAGGCTAAGCGTAATATGTTACGGTATAGTAGTTCATAAGCATAGCTCGGTGAGCTCGTCACACTGAGTGTCGCTACGATGTTCCAGCCTTTCATGATTTTACTTGTGCCTGTTGGCGAATCGATCTCGATGGATTTTACAAA
>Ga0209425_10003174_pt1 | contig 17686 bp, 17 predicted proteins | sample COG_05_FD_184749 | JGI IMG/M metagenome (GOLD analysis project Ga0209425, IMG submission 184749) | Pelagic Microbial community sample from North Sea - COGITO 998_met_05 (SPAdes) (version 2) | ecosystem: Environmental > Aquatic > Marine > Neritic zone/Coastal water | place: Helgoland, sampling...
TTCAACTTCAGTTGCACCACCAACTTTAATAACTGCAACACCACCTGCTAATTTAGCAAGTCTCTCTTGAAGTTTTTCTCTATCATAATCAGATGTTGTTTCATCAACTTGTTTTTTGATTGAATCACATCTGGCTTCAATATCTGATTTTTTACCACTTCCGCTAACAATTGTGCTGTTATCTTTATCAACTTTTATTTTTTTGCAAGATCCAAGATCTTCAAGTTTAACGTTTTCAAGTTTGATTCCTAAATCTTGAGAAATAACCTGGCCACCAGTTAGAATAGCGATATCTTCAAGCATAGACTTTCTTCTATCACCAAATCCTGGAGCTTTAACAGCTACAACTTTTAATCCACCTCTTAGTTTGTTTACAACTAAAGTAGCTAATGCCTCCCCTTCAACGTCTTCTGAAATAATCATTAAAGGTCTACCTGATTGCACAACAGCTTCTAATAATGGAACCATTGGTTGTAAGTTAGTTAATTTACTTTCATGTAATAAGATGTATGGATTGTCTAATTCAGTTGTCATTTTATCACTATTAGTAATAAAGTATGGTGACAAATACCCCCTGTCAAACTGCATACCCTCAACAACATCTAGTTCAGTTTCAATTCCTTTTGCTTCTTCAACAGTAATTACACCTTCATTACCAACTTTTTGCATTGCTTTGGCAATCATAGTTCCGATTTCTTTATCACCATTTGCTGAAATTGTTCCAACTTGAGCAATTTCATCACTATCTTTAACTTTTTTTGCTGAGGAGATTAAGTTTTCTTTTACGTTTTCAACAGCTGCATCAATTCCTCTTTTTACATCCATAGGATTCATGCCAGCAGTAACATACTTAATACCTTCTTTTACAATTGCTTGAGCTAAAATAGTTGCAGTTGTTGTGCCATCACCAGCCTCTTCATTAGTTTTGCTGGCAACTTCTTTAACCATTTGTGCACCCATGTTTTCAAATTTATCTTCAAGATCAATTTCTTTAGCAACTGAAACACCATCTTTTGTTATTCTTGGTGCACCATAAGATTTGTCCATTACAACATTTCTTCCTTTTGGACCTAAAGTGACTCTAACAGTATCAGCTAAAATGTTTACACCTCTCATCATTGACGCTCTAGCTTCTGCATCAAATTTAATTATTTTTGCCATTTTACTTTCTCCTTTAATTTAAATTATTTACTTGAAATACCCATAATGTCAGACTCTTTCATTATGCTGTATTCTTTACCATCAATTTTGACTTCAGTTCCTGACCATTTGCCAAATAAAACTTTGTCTCCCACTTTAACATCCATTGGAATTTTTTTTCCATCTTCAGTTTTTGCACCACCACCAACAGCAATCACTTTACCTTCTTGAGGTTTTTCCTGTGCAGTATCTGGTATAATTATTCCTCCAGCAGTTTTCTCACTACTATCTAAAACTTCTATTAAAACTCTATCGTGTAACGGCTTAAATTTCATAAAATTCTCCTTTATAAATATGTGCTTCATATAGATACTAGGCCAACTATTTCAAGGTAGTTCGTTAAAATACTTGAGAAAAAATATAGGAAATTAAAGGTTTAATGGTTTATAGATGTTTTTATGGCCAGAAATTTAGATCAAGAAGGGCTTAGTGCTATAGCTCAAAACTACAGTCTCTTTTATATTGATTTATGGGGAGTGGTTCATAATGGAATTTCATTACATAAAGAAGCCATCAAAACACTTAAAGAATTAGATAAAAATAACAAAGAATATGTATTACTCACTAATGCACCAAGACCAAATAGTACTGTTAAAGTTTTTTTAGAGAAAATGGGTCTAGATGAAAATATTAGGGATCATGTATTTACTTCTGGTGAAGCAGCTCTAGATTATTTAAAAAATAATTTATTTTCTCAAAAATTTTATCATATTGGGCCACCTAAAGATTTTGATTTATTTAAAGATTTTAAAAAAATGAAGTCTGAAGATTTAAATAAATCGGATTATTTTTTATGCACAGGTTTATTCGAGAAGTATGATGGAGATTTATATTATTATAAGAAACTTTTAGAAAAAAAAATAGATAAGAAAATGATTTGTACGAATCCAGATTTAATTGTTGATAGAGGTGATAAAAGAGAATTATGCGCAGGTTCAGTTGCTATGGTTTTTGAAAAAATGGGTGGAAAAGTGGTATATTTTGGAAAACCACATTCAGAAGTTTATAATCAATCAATTAATAATCAAAACAAAAAGACTCTTTGCATAGGGGATAATTTAAATACAGATATTAAAGGTGCAAATTTATTAAATTATGATTCGTTGTTGATTACTAACGGGGTACATAAAAAAGAAATTCAAGATAATGGTTTAGATCAAGTTTCAAAAAATTATGAAGCAATTTGTAATTATACTCAAACAGAATTGAAATGGTAAAATTAATGAGAGTTTATAAAAATTTTAATTTAAAAAAAAAACATAAAAATTCCATAATTCTTATTGGTAATTTTGATGGTATTCATCTAGGTCACCGAAAATTATTTGATCTAGCAAAAAAATATAAAAAAAAATTTAAGCTTGATATTGGTGTTTTAACTTTTGAGCCAATGCCTAAAATGTTTTTTAATAAAAGAATTAAAAACTTTAGAATCTCAAATTTTGATCAAAAAATTAATCTATTAAAAGAACTAGGAGTTAATTTTGTAATAAATAAAAAGTTTGATTATAAATTTTCTAAAACAAAATCATTAGATTTTATTGAAAAAATTATTTACAAAAAATTAAACGCTAAGTTTGTATTTGTAAGTAATAATTTTAAATTTGGTAATAAAAGAGAAGGTGATGTCTCTCAATTGATTAATTATGAGACAGAATATAATTATAAGATAGTAAAACCCGAACCTTTAAGAGTTATGAATAAAGTTACGTCATCATCTTTAATTAGAAATTTTTTAGAAAATGGTCATCTGGACATTGTTAATAAACTTTTAAAGAGAAATTGGACAGTGATAGGTAAAGTTGAAAAAGGAAGAAAGATTGGAAAAAAAATTGGTTTTCCAACATGCAATATAGATATTAAAGATTATGTTTTAGCTAGGCCAGGGGTTTATGCTGTTAGAGTTTATAAAAAAAATAGTAAATCACCCATTAAAGGTATAGCTAATTTGGGATATAGGCCTACATTCCAACAAAAGAAGTTGTTATTAGAGGTTCATCTATTTAATTTTTCTGGAAATCTTTATAATAAGTATTTATCAGTTGAGTTTTTAAAATTTATAAGAAAGGAAAAGAAATTTAAAAACGCAGATCAATTAACAAAACAAATTAAAAGTGATTTGTTAATTGCAAAAAGTACGAAATGAGCAAATCACAAATAAACTTACCAAAAACAGCTTTCTCTATGAAGGCTAACCTGTCAATTAGAGAACCAGAAATTCTTAAATATTGGGAAGAAATAAACCTATATCAAGAGCTTAGAAATTCGAGAAAAGGTGAAGAAAAATTTGTTCTCCATGATGGACCACCATATGCAAATGGAAATATTCATATGGGTACGGCTCTTAATAAAATCTTAAAAGATATAATTGTAAAATTCCATCAAATGGATGGTAAAGACTCAGTATATGTTCCAGGGTGGGATTGCCATGGTTTACCAATTGAATGGAAAATTGAAGAGCAGTATAAAAAAAACAAAAAGAACAAAAATGAAGTTCCAATAGTAGAATTTAGAAAAGAATGTAGAGCTTTTGCTGAAAAATGGATTGATGTTCATAAAGGTCAATTTAAGAGACTAGGAGTAGTAGGTGATTGGGAAAATTATTATTCAACTATGAGCTTTGATGCGGAAGCCCAGATAGTCAGAGAGCTTGGAAAATTTTTAAAAGAGGGAAGTCTATATAGAGGATTTAAACCAGTTTTATGGTCTACTGTTGAAAAAACTGCATTAGCCGATGCAGAAGTAGAATATCAAGATCATAAGTCAGATACAATTTATGCAGCATTTGTTGTTGAGTCATCAAAAATAAAAGAGCTAGAAGGAAGTGATGTTATAATTTGGACCACTACTCCATGGACAATCCCTGCGAATAAAGCTTTAGCATATAATCAGAGCTTAGATTATTTGTTGATTAAAATTAATGATGGGGAATTTAAAAATAGAAAAATAGTAGTTGCAGAGGCCTTATTAGAAAGTGTTATAAAAGATTGCAATATTGGTAATTTTATAACTTTAAAGAAATTTAAAGGTGGAGAGTTTAAGGACACAGTCTGTCAACATCCTTTTTATGACCTTGGGTATAAACATAATATTCCAATGTTAGAAGCTAGATTTGTAACGACTGAACAAGGCACAGGCATTGTTCATTGTGCACCTAGTCATGGCCCTGATGACTTTAATCTTTGTCTGAATAATGGAATTAAAGCAATAGAAACAGTTGATGGAGATGGTAAGTATACAAAAAATGTTCCATTGTTTGAAGGACTTCATATTTTTAAATCTAATTCTGCAGTTATAGACAAACTTAAAGAACAAAAGAAACTTTTATCAAATGGTGAATTGGTTCACTCCTATCCTCATTCCTGGAGATCAAAAGCTCCACTGGTTCATAGAGCTACGCCACAATGGTTCATTTCAATGGACAGTCATAAACTTAGACACAAGGCTCTAAAAGCACTAGACGAGACAGTATTTTATCCTAGCAAAGGTAAGGAAAGATTAAAAGCAATGATAGAGACTAGACCAGATTGGTGTGTTTCAAGACAAAGAGTATGGGGTGTGCCTTTACCTATTTTTGTTCACAAAAAAACTAAAGAAATTTTAGTTGATGACGAGGTTAACGAAAATATTGCAACTATTTATGAGAAAGAGGGTTCTGATTGCTGGTTTTCGGACGATCCTCAAAAATTTTTAGGTGACAAATATAAGGCCGAAGATTATGAAAAGCTTAGTGACATTGTAGAAGTATGGTTTGATAGTGGTTCAACCCATGCATTTGTATTAGAGAAAAGGCAGGATTTAAAGTGGCCAGCTTCAATGTACTTAGAAGGCTCAGATCAGCATAGAGGATGGTTTCATTCTTCATTACTAGAGTCTTGTGGAACAAGGGGTAAAGCTCCATTTGAGTCAATTTTATCTCACGGGTTTGTAGTGGATGGCAAAGGCTTAAAGATGTCAAAATCAGTTGGTAATGTAATTGCTCCTGAAGACATTCTAAAAAAATATGGTGCTGATATTTTGAGAATTTGGGTCGCCTCATCAAACTATGCAGAAGATCTAAGAATTGATTATTCAATTTTAGATCAACATGCTGAGTCCTATAGAAAAATTAGAAATACGTTTAGATATTTGCTTGGAAATATTAATGATAATTTTGAAGAAGTAAATCTAGAAAAGATAGACATAAAAAAACTGCCTGAGCTTGAACAATTTATGCTTCATAAAATTTATTCACTTGATTTAAAGTTTAAAAAATATTTTAAGAATTATGATTTTCACAATCTTTATAAAGAAATGTTAAACTTTTGTGCAGTTGATCTTTCCGCATTCTATTTTGATATCAGGAAAGATTGTTTGTATTGTGATACAAAAGACTCAAACAAAAGGCAATCAACAATATTAATATTAAAAATAATTCTCAATGCTCTTTTAAAATGGTTTGCACCAATACTTTCTTTTACAACTGAGGAGATATTTAAATTAGTTGGAAATAAAAAAAGTATTCATTTAGAGAAATTTGTTAATTTTCCAGTCAATTTTAAAAATGACAATTTAAATTTAAAATGGTTAGAACTGATCAAGATAAGAGATATATGTAATTTAAGTATTGAGGAAAAAAGATCAGCAAAAATCATAGGCTCAAGTTTAGAAGCACTATTAAAGATTAAATTAAATAAAAAGAATTTCGAAATTGTAAAAGATGTTAATCTGTCAGAATTATGTATTACCTCATCAGCTCAAGTTGAAAAAATAGAACAAAATGAAGTTTTGGTTGAAACAGAAAAAGCCAAAGGTAATAAATGTTCTGTTTGTTGGAAAATTAGTGTTAAACCATGTGAAAGACATGGCGCTTAATGTAATGCAAAAAAAAAATATATATAGTTTAATAATCGTATTGACAGTTTTTTTTTTAGATAGAGTTAGTAAATATATTGTTTTAAAGCTATCCCAACCTTTGGGTGAATTGAATTTTTCTATTACAACATTTCTTAATTTTAATTTGGTATGGAATAATGGAATTGCATTTGGATTATTTTCATTCGATCAAAATATTTATTACAATGTGGTTACATCTATTATAATATTAGTAACATTGATAATAATTTGGTTTGCAATTAAATCTAAAGGATTAGAAAAAATTAGCTATTTAATCATCATAGGAGGGTCTTTTGGCAATATGTTTGATAGGTTATATTATTCCTCAGTAATAGACTTTATTGACATAAGTTATAATAATTTTCATTGGTTTATATTTAATGTTGCTGATATATTTATTACAACAGGAGTTATTATACTAATTTTTTTAGAATTTTTAAAAGTTAAAAAAATATGAAAAAAGTTTTAAAGATAATCGTTATTTCTTTGGTTTTGACATCATGCCAGTCTGCAAAGGATGCTTTTTCTTTGAAGAAAAAAAATACTGCAGATGAATTTCTTGTAGAGAAAAAAAGTCCCTTAGTATTGCCTCCAGATTATGGAAAATTACCTTTGCCGAAAGACAGTGCTACTAATGACAATCGACCTGATGATCAAAAAGAAATTAAAACTTTAATTAGTAGTGACAATAATAGCCTTTCAACTAAAGTAGATAAAAAATCAGAACCAACTTCAATAGAAAAGTCAATTTTAAAGAAAATTAAATAAATTTGATGTCTTTAAAAAGAATTAAAATTAAAAACTTTTTACCTGAAAAAAAATCATTAATTAAAGAAAAAAAAATCTTACGCTTATTTGAAAAATTAATTAATACAGATAATCAAATTTTACATTCTATGGATAAGAGTTACAAAGACACTTATACCAAAAACCTTATTTTGAGTTTGAAGAAAATAACAAATGTTAACTTGATAGGCATGGGTGGATCAGCCTTTGGTGCAAGAGCAATTTATAATTTTTTGAAACCTAAAAAAAAATTTAATTTTATAGACAATTTTTCAAATTTTTCATTTAAAAAAAATGATAGAAAAAGTATAAATTTAATTATTTCTAAATCAGGCAATACACTTGAAACAATAACTAATTCAAATATTTTATTTAATAAAAAAAAAAATAATATATTCATCACCGAAAATAAAAAAAGTTATTTAATGAGTTTAGCAAACAAACTCAAAGCTGAAGTTATTCATCATAATAATTATATAGGTGGGAGGTATTCCGTTTTATCTGAAGTTGGAATGCTACCAGCAGAATTAATGGGATTTAAGCCAGAAAAATTCAGAAGATTAAATTATCTATTAAAAAATAAAAAATTTATTACCTCATTAATTCAAGGTGTTTCAAATATTTTGACACTTAATAAAAAAAAAATAACAAATTCTGTTATTTTAAATTATGATGATCGGTCAAACGATTTGTTTGGTTGGTATCAGCAACTGGTTGCAGAAAGTCTAGGTAAAAAAAAAAATGGGATACTCCCAATAGTTTCAGTTATGCCCAGAGATAATCACAGTTTAATGCAATATTATCTTGATGGTGTTAAAAATAATTTTTTTACTCTTTTTTTTGTAAAAGAAAAAAAGTCAAATAAAATAATTAATGAATCAATTTTAAAATCACATTTTTATCTAAAAAATAAAAGTTTAAATGATATTTCTTTTGCTCAGTTCTGTGCTACTGAAAAAGTTTTTAAAAAAAAGAAGTTACCTTTTAGAAGTTTTATAATTAATAACAGAAATGAGGAAACTTTAGGTGAACTTTTTACTTTTTTTATTCTTGAAACAATTTTGTTAGGCATGGCTATGAAAATTAACCCTTTTAATCAACCTGCTGTTGAGTTGATTAAAGCTGATACAAAAAAGTTTTTAAAGAATGCCTAATTACCAAAACAAATTTTAGAAATACCGTAAAAGCGCTCTTCAAAAAAATTAGCTTTTTGTGTTAATTCTACAGTATCTTTTCTGTGTCTGTGAATTATCAGTATTCCTTTTTTATTAAGAATTTTTTTTTCTAAAATTGTTTCAATGATTTCATTTATTTTTAATTCTCTATATGGAGGGTCAATAAAAATAATGTCAAATTTTAAATTCTTTTTTTTATTTGATTGAAAATAATTAAAACAATCTTCTTTGAGGATTTCATAATTATTAATATTCTTAAGAGATCTAATATTTTTTTCTAAAACCTTTATTGCCTCAGGATAACTCTCTAAAAAAAAAACTTTTTTTGCTTCTCGAGACAAACATTCCAATCCAAAAGAGCCAGAACCTGAGAATAAGTCTAAAACTAAAGAGTTTTTTATATTAATATTAATTTTATTTGAATGTTGTATTAGATTAAAGATAGACTCTTTAACAAGATCCTTTAATGGCCTCGTATTTTTATCATTTGGTAAAAATAGTTTTTTACCTTTAAATACTCCACTTATAATTCTCATGAATCAATAACTTTAAATCCAATATCTTTTCTATAAAAACCCTTTTCCCAATTAACTTTTTCAATAAGCTTTAGAACGATTTCTCTACTTTTCTTAAAACTGTTTGATTTTGCAACAAAATTTAATACACGACCACCGTTTGAAACAACCTTGGAGTTATTAGTTTTAGTACCAGCATGAAATATAAATTCATTTTCTGTAAGAACAATTTTATCTAAATTTTTAATCTCTTTATCATTTTCATAAGTTTCTGGATATCCATTTGAACATTGAACAATTGATAAAGATTTGCTGTCACTCCATACTAAATTTAATTGACTCAATTCTTGATTAATTACCGCATTTATTATTTCAAAAAAATTTGTTTTCAGTCTAGGTAAAATTGTTTGGCACTCCGGGTCACCCATTCTGACATTGTATTCAATCAAGTATGGCTCACCTTCTATAATCATCAGACCAGCATACAAAAAACCCTTAAAATTTGTTTTTAAATCATCAAGAGCTTTTAATGTGGGTTTAATAATCTTGTCTAAAATTTTCTTATTTAATAAATCATCTTCTAAGCGAGATGGTGAGTATGCCCCCATTCCACCTGTATTGGGTCCTGTGTCGCCTTCACCAACTCTTTTATGATCTTGTGCTGTACCAAAATTTTTTATATTTTTTCCATCTGAAATTATAAAGAAACTCATTTCTTCACCATTTAAAAATTCTTCAATCAATATCTCATTTGCTTTTCCAAATTTTCCATTAAATATTTCCTCAACTGCTTGCTCTCCTTGCTTTTTAGACTGACAAATATAAACTCCTTTTCCAGCTGCAAGACCATCTGCCTTAACTACTAGAGGAAATTTACATTGATTTAAAAAGTTTAATGCATTAGTAGAGTTTTCAAAAACACCGAAATTAGCAGTTGGAATATTATATTTTTTGCATAAGTTTTTTGTAAATATTTTAGATCCTTCAAGTTTGGAGGCTAGCTTGTTTGGACCAAACACTTTAATTTTATTAGTATCCAAAAAATCGACTATACCCTCAACCAATGGTTTTTCAGGGCCGACTATTACAATATCTATATTATTTTTAATAATGAATTGCTTTAATAGTTCAAAATTACCAATATCCAAATCAACATTTTTTGCTATTTTGTGTGTTCCAGCATTGCCTGGTATGCAATAAATTTTTTCTACTTTCTCAGAATTTTTGATTGCATGGCACAAAGCATGTTCCCTTCCACCACTTCCAATTATTCCAACTTTCATATAATGATATATAAACTAAAAATGTTTAAAAAATTAGCTAAAATAAAATATTTACCTAATAATTTTAAAATTATTGAAGAGGGTGATTACGTAATTTGTGCAATATCGGGTAAAAAAATTTCTTTAGATCAGTTAAATTATTGGAATGTTGAGTTGCAAGAGGCTTATTATTCTTATGTAGAGGCTTCAGAAAAAAGAGAAAAAGATAATTAAACTATTTCCACCTGTTATGTGTCCAAATCCATTGTTCTGGATTTTTTAAAATCATTTTTTCTAAAACTTTGTTAAGTTGTAGAGTAATATCGTGAACAGTTTCATCTTTAGAAAATTTTAAAGGTTCAGAGAACTCTATGGTAAAATTATTCCCATCAAATCTTTCAATATGAACAGGGATTATTTCAGTATTAAATTTTTTAACAAATTGAGCAGGTATAGTCGTTGTTAGAGCTTCTTTGTTAAAAAATTTACAAGCAATACCCTCAGAAACCCTCTGATCAATCATTAAAGCTATGGAAACATTTTTCTTAAAACATCTTAATAGCTCTTTTGTTCCTGAAATTCCTTTTTTAATTTGATATTTACAAATATATTTTTTTCTAATTTTTTCCATAATTGGATTTAAAAAAATATTATTTAAAGGTCTATAAATAGCAGCCAAGTCTACACCAGACTTTTCAATTTGCATGGCCATTAGTTCAAAATTATTAAAATGACCTGAAATAAAAATAACAGGTTTTTTATTTAGTATTATTTTATCCAATATTTCTTTGTTGATAATTTTTATTTTTTTTTGATATTTAAAAATTGTTCTAAAATTTTTTATAAACATATATTCGGCAAGTATTGTCCCATAATTGTTCCACATTTTTTTTAAGATAATATTCTTTTGATTATCATTAAGATTAGGAAGTGCTTTAGTTATATTTGAATAGCTAATTTTGTTTGATCTAAATATTGGACCAAATATTTTTGTAATGTAACCAGATAAAATTGATGAATATTTTAGTCCTAAAAATTTAAAAATTATAAATAAAAATAAAATAACTATATATTGAAAAAAATATTTAATTAGTTTCATAAAAATTTGATTTTATAAAATTAAATAATTCTTTTTCATTTTGAATTATTAAACTTGTTTTTAAAAATTTGATATTTTTCTTATCGAATTTTTTAACTTTAACATAATCTTTTTCAGAAGTAATAATTTTTGCATTTATATTTTTAGCCTGGTTTTTAATTTCTTCTATATCTTTATTTTTGTATTTATAATGGTCAGGATAGGTTATTTCTTTGACAATCTTAAATTTATTTTTAATCAAAGTTTTTTTGAAATCATCTGTATTTCCTATACCCGAAAATATTAAAAAATTATTATTCTTATTAAATTTTTTTGAATTAATTACTTTATATCTAGTAAAAAAAATTTTCATTTTAGGATTAATTTTTTTTATTGATTTAATTAGATAGCCATCGACTTTTTTTCTACTTTTTATAAAAACTGCATCATATTTATTTAAACTTTCTAATTTTTCACGCAAAGGTCCAGACGGTATTAATCTTCCATTTCCAATCCATTTGTCTGCGTCAAAACAAACAAATTTTAGATCGTAATCCACATATCTGTCTTGCAATCCATCATCAAATATTAATATTTTTTTTTTAAGTTTAATTGCTTTATTGACTATATCCTCTCTTGTTTTAGCCAAAATTAAATTAAATTTTTTTAAAAGGTCATGTTCATCCTTTTGAGTTTTATAATACTTTTTTGCAGTTGAAATATTCTTATTTAATTTTTTTAGTAAACTATAAATAGCAATGGCAGTTGGTGTTTTTCCAGTGCCCCCTAGATATATATTTCCAATACATAAAGTTTTAATTTTGTCATTTTTTTTGTTAATTTTTTTATTAAGTAAAAAGTTATTAATTTTTATTGGAATGGTTAGTGGCAGCAAAATATTTGATATAAGATTTGGTTTTTTATAATCCCAGAATAAAGGCTTTTTAAATTGCATTTTAAATAAAAAAATTAATTTCTTTTTGAGTTTCCTTTAAAATTTTTTGACCAATATGGCTAATTTTATATTTAATATTTTTAGAGGAGTTATTTTTTTTGTAAAGAAGAGCATCTAGTTTTTTTTCGAATTCTAGCTTTGTTTTTACCAAATGTGATATTTTATTTTTATTAAGAAATTTATAAATTTCTCTAAAATTTGAAACATTTTTGCCATGCAAAATATTACAACCAAATCTAGCTGCTTCTAAAGGGTTTTGTCCACCGTGATTTATAATTGAGCCTCCAAGAAAAACATTTTTACAATTACTATAAAACGATTTTGTTTTCCCATATGAATTTACAAGATAAATATCTGTTAATGGGTCAATTGATGATGAGGGCTTATCTAAGTGGACTTTCAAATTAAGATTAGTTAATTGTTTTTTTATAGACCCAATTCTGTTGATATGACGTGGAATAATAATTGTTAATAAATTTTTGTATTTTTTTTTTAATTTTTTATGTATCAAACCACATAATTTTTCTTCATTAAAATGTGTACTAGATGCACACCAAACTTTTTTTGATTTAATAAATTTTTTAATATCTTTTTTAATATCATCTATTTTGTGTTCTGATTGAGCATATTTTAAATTACCAATATATTTTGTTTTTTTTGCTCCAAGCTTTTGTAAGTAGTTATTCGATTCGTTGTTTGATGAAAGACACAAATCAAATTGGTTAAATATTGTATTAGCAAAAGTTGAAAACATTAACCACCTTTTGAAAGTTTTTTTTGTAATTCTACCATTTAAAAGAATAATTGGTGTTTTGTTATTTTTTAAATTTACTAACATGTTGGGCCATATTTCAGAATCAATAAAAAATGCAATCGATGGCTTCCAATAATTTAAAAATTTTTTAGAAAAAAAATCTACATCTAAAGGAAGGAACTGATGAATAACTTTTTTGAATTTAAAATTACTTATTATTTTTGAAGAACTTAATGTGTTTGAAGTAATTAAGATTTGATTTATATTTATATTTTTATTTAATTTTTCTACGAGAGGTACAATGCTTTGTAGTTCGCCTACACTCGCTCCATGAAACCAAATAAGTTTTCCTTTGGTTTTTTTTTTAGAAAAAAAACAGAATTTCTCTTGAAATCTTTTTGGATCTTCTTTTTTTTTTAACAATCTTATTATTAAGATAATCGGAGATAAAATCAAAATTAGACCTGTTAGCAGTCTATAAAAGATTATCATTAATTTTTTCTAATTTGTTTTTCGTAAAAATTTTTATAAATTTTTGATGTGTTTAAAAGCTCATCATGTGTACCTGAACCCATATTTTCACCACCATCTATTACATAAATTTTATCAGAATTTAATATTGTAGATAATCTATGAGCAATAACTATTGTTGTTCTACCTTTTGTTAGAAAGTTTATTGCTTTTTGTATTTTATTTTCCGTCTCTGCATCTAATGATGAAGTGGCTTCATCTAATAATATTATGGGGCTTTTTTTAAGAATTGCTCTTGCTATTGATAGTCTTTGTTTTTCTCCACCAGAAAGCCTAACGCCATTTTCACCAATCATAGTTTCATACTTATTTGGAAATTTTTCAATAAATTCGTCAGCAAAAGAATATTTAGCTGCCTGTTTAATTTCTTCATCAGTGGCGTCAAGGTCTGCGTAAGCAATATTATTTTTAATAGTATCATCAAATAAAGTTGTATCTTGGCTGACAAGAGAAACACCTTTTCTTAGGGAATGTATGGAAGAGTCATAAATAGATTGTTGGTCAATTTTGATATCACCATCTTGTATATTAAAAAATCTAGGTATAAGATTTAGAATTGTTGTTTTACCAGCTCCGCTTGGACCAACTAAAGCAGTCATTTTCTCTCCTGGAAAGTTCAAGTTGATTGATTTAAGAATTTTGTCTTCCTTTGAATAATTAAAAATAACATTTTCAAAAACGATCTCACTTTTTTTGAATTCTAAATGTTTTGCATTTTCTTTATCTTTAACTTCAGGCTCTTCATCAATTATGGGCAATACTCTTTTTGCACCTGCTAAACCTTGTTGAATTGTAATGTTAACGGTAGCTAATGATCTGACTGGCTGATAAGCTAACATCATTGCAGCAAGAAAAGAAAAGAATTTACTGACTTCAAGCTCATTATTAGAAACCAGTATGGCTGCAAAATAAACTAGACAAGCAATCATTATTCCAGTTAAAAATTCCATAATGGGTGAAGCTCTCATCATTACCTCAGCAATTTTTTGAGCTTTTTCTTTTAAATCATCAATAACAACCATTGCTCTTTTCTTTTCATATTCTTCTTTTTGAAAGATTTTTATAATTCTATGGTTTTTAAATATTTCAAACAAATAACTCATAAAAGTACCTGTTTTAATCATTTGCTCATTAGTTACTTTGCCTATTCTTTTTCCTAAAGTTCTGGCAGCACCACTTGCTAGCGGTATCATAATTATTGCGATTAGGGATAATTTCCAATTTTGGTAGAACATTACACCTAACAATGCAATTAGAGTGAAACTATCTTTGAATAGATTCAAGATTGCAACACTAACAAGGTTTGTAACCATACCTATATCGTTAGTTAAATTAGTAATAAATTTTGCTGAATGTTTATTGTCAATAATTTTTGTATCTGCAGAAATTAAAACTTTAAACATATCAATTTGCATATCTCGTCTAACATTTTGAGAAACTCTAATCATGATAACTTTAGCGAGGTATAAAGATACCCCTTTTGATGCAAAGGCTAAAATTATTAATCCTGGAATTACATAAAGTAATTTTTGGTTTTGATTTATAAAAAGCTCATCTATTGCCGGATCTAACAAGTAGGCAACTGCTGATGTACTGCCAGCCAATATAAGTGTAAAAAAAACAGATGTTAAGATTTTTTTAATGTATTTCTTAGTATAACTTTTATACAGTCTCTTCAATATTTGATAGTCATTTGTCATTTAGTTTTTTCCTATAATCAAACTTACAAAGATTAATAGACCTAAAAAATTATTAGATTTAAAAACATTTAGACAGCTATTCATTTTATTTATATTTAGCTTATAAATTTGAAAATAATACATTTGTAAAGCAACTATAATCAAAAATATAAAATAATATTGATTAAATTTTAGTATAAAACCAACAATAACTAAACTTACAAGAAAAATTGAATAACATAGTTTTAAAAATAAATATGGATATTTTTTAAATTTAATTGATGTTGATTTTAATCCTATAATTTCATCGTCTTTTATATCTTGAAACCCATAAATGGTGTCAAATCCAAGTGTCCAAAATATGGCTCCAACATACAGAATAATCGGCAACATAGTTATTTCGTTTGCTATAGAAGTCCATCCAAGCAAAAGTCCATAATTAAAAGTAATTCCCAAAAAAAGTTGAGGCCAATAGGTATATCGTTTCATCAATGGATAAGTGAAAGCTAATGGCATAGATCCCAAGGCAAGAACAATTGTTAGAAAATTAAACTGAATTAAAACTATAAATGCTAATAGACATAAAAATGTAGAAAAAAACAAACCTTTAACCACTGAAATTTTTCCTGAAGCAATTGGTCTATTTTTTGTTCTTGAAACTTTTTTGTCAAATTTTCTATCAGCAATATCATTAATTATACATCCTGCAGATCTCATTAATATTGCACCAGTTAAAAATAAAGTTACGTAGATTATATAAGTGATTTTTTCATTAGAAAAATCATATGCGATTGTAAGTCCCCATGCGCAAGGCCAAAACAAAAGCATATACCCTATTGGTTTTTTTAATCTAGTTAACTCAATGAAAAGATTAATTTGATTCATAAAATTTACTTGTAAATAGCAAACACAAGATTGATAATCAAACTGATTCGCATGAACATAGATTACACAGTTACTGCATTAATGTTTCCAGCAATACCTTTGCTTATGAATATATATAGCAATAGATTTCACTCATTAAGTAAATTAATTAGAGAGCTACATGATGAACATGTTTACGAAAATCACATTCCTGCAGAGTGGAAAAAACAATTTATTAATTTAAGTGGAAGAATTACTCTTTTACGATGGACAATCATGTTTGCGGCTTTTGGATTTTTATTCAATATGTTAACAGTACTTGGTCTTTATTTAAATGAAATTTTAATTGCTAGATTGATTTTTGGTTCTTGCTGCTTGTCTATGATTATCTCAATTTTATTTTTTATAAGGGAAATACATGTTTCAACTAGTGCGCTTAAACTTCATATGTCTGATATGGATGTAGATGTTAGTTAGGGATTATTACAGCAGGTCCTAAAATTTTTCTATCTTCTAAATCTTCGTGAGCTTTAGTAATTTCTGATAAAGGATATTTCTTAAATATCTTTAAACTAAACTTTTTTGTCATGAACATTTCAAACACTTTGCTTGCTGCTTCATCAAGCTCTTCCCTTGTTGTAGTGTAATGAGCAATACTTGGTCTTGTTAAATACAAACCTTTTGGTGCTAAAGATTTTGTAACATTGCAAGGGTCTAATGGTCCTGAAGCGTTTCCAAATGAAACCATTGTTCCTCTAACCTTTAAGCATTCAATAGATCTATCAAATGTTTTTTTACCAACTCCATCATAAACCACCGGAACTCCAGCTCCATTTGTAATTTCTTTTACTTTTTCTGCGAAATTCTCTTTTGAATAATTTATTACATGATCGCAACCGTTCAGTTTAGCGATTTCAATTTTTTCATCGGAACCCACAGTCCCGATCACTTTACAACCTAAACTTTTAGCCCACTGACAAAATATTTGCCCAACTCCTCCAGCAGCTGCATGATATAAAATAGTTTCACCAGATTTAACAGGATAAGTTTTGTGAAGAAGATAAAAAACAGTTAATCCTTTAGTCATTAAAGTAACTATATTTTCTAATTCAATTTCATCTGGAACTTTAACTAATTTTTTTGTTGGAAAAATTCTATGTGTTGAATATGAACCTATTGGCATTGATGCATAAGCAACTCTGTCTCCAACTTTAAAATCTTTTACATCAGGACCAATTTTTTTAATTACTCCAGCACCCTCCATCCCAATATTTGATGGAAGCTCTACAGGGTAGAGACCTGATCTATGATAAGTATCAATATAGTTTAAACCAATAGCTTCATTCTTAATTAAAACTTCTCCTGATTTTGGATCATCTAATTTGATATCCTTAAGTTCTAATACTTCTGGTCCACCAGTTTTACTAATTATTACAGCTTTCATAATTTATTTTACAAATGTATCATTATGATAATCTCGAACTGCTTGCAAGATTTCAGCTTTAGTATTCATTACAAATGGCCCACCTCTAGCAATTTTCTCATTAATTGGTTTTCCTGAAATGAGTAAAAATTTAGCATCTGATTTAGCCTTCACAGTTAAATCTTCACCTTTTGTTAATAATATTAAAGTACTATCTTTAACATTGTCGTGTTTATTTTTGCCAATTTCAATTTCACCATTAATCAAATAAATAAAAGTATTATGAGTTGATGGTAATTCAAAATTAAATTCTTTATCTTTATTTAATTCAACATCAAAATAAACAGGCTCTACGTTATGACCTTTAACAGGACCTTCAGCATTTTCAAATTTCCCAGCTATGACTTTTACTTGTTTATCACCATCTTTATGAATGCTCATTTTATCTGCATCGATATAAATATATTCAGGTTTACTCATCTTTAATTTAGCTGGCATGTTTACCCATAATTGAAAACCATGAAGCTTACCTTCTTTCATTGCTGGCATTTCAGAATGAATTATTCCACTTCCTGTTTTCATCCACTGAACA
>Ga0209425_10003175_pt1 | contig 17684 bp, 9 predicted proteins | sample COG_05_FD_184749 | JGI IMG/M metagenome (GOLD analysis project Ga0209425, IMG submission 184749) | Pelagic Microbial community sample from North Sea - COGITO 998_met_05 (SPAdes) (version 2) | ecosystem: Environmental > Aquatic > Marine > Neritic zone/Coastal water | place: Helgoland, sampling...
CCGCCCCGCCCGCTGCGGGACCCGCGGTGCACGCGATGTCCCTGGAGCAGCTCGAGCGGCGCATGGGCGGGTCCGCGCCCGCGCCCAAGGCGGCCGGAACCAAGCCAGCGCCCAAGCCCAAGATCCCGGCGCCCAAGGGATCCCAGAACGGCGCCCCCGCTACGCCGCCGATCAAGGGACCGGCCCCCCCGGGACCTCCCCCCGGCCCCGGCGACGCCGCGGCGTTCTGGGACTCTCTCGCGGGTGGCAAGGCGCCCGCGGGACCCGTGCCGGTGCCGGTGCCCGCGCCCGTGGCCATGCCCCCGGCTCCGAGGGCGCCCACCGGCGGCGACGCGTTGAAGGGCCTCCTGGGCATCGGAGGCGCGGCGCCGGCCCCGCCCGCGCCCAAGGCTCCGCCCGCGCCCACGTCCGCGCCCAAGTCCCTCGCGGAGATCGAGGCGCTCGCGGGCGTCGCGCCGGTGCCCTCCGCGGGAGGCGACGACGAGGATCCCCTCGCGTTCTGGAAGTCTCTCCAGGCGCAGCACAGGTCAGAGGCGGACAAGTTGACCGGAACCGAGGGCGGCGAGGCTGGCGGCGGCGGCCGCCGGCGCAGGAAGAAGTGATTTACTAGAGTTGTCTAATCGATTAACGTGTTGTCGTCGCGTCAGTTCACTGCTGCTCGTCCCAGTCGCGTCGCGTCCCCTTTGACCGCCCCCGCCGCCTCGACTGTATCCCCGCGTCCTCCTCATCCGGCCAGTCCACCTCTGGGACGGATCCCGCCCGCATCCACTTGTCCAGCTTCTCGTCCCGCCGTTTCCGACCCCACGCGCCCCAGTCCTCCTCCCCGTTGTTCGCATTCACCGCCGGGTCCGCGCGGCCCTTGGCACCCCGTCGCCCGGGCTTAGCCTTGGCCATATCCTTCAGCTGCCGCTTCATCCGCCGGCGCATCTCACCCGCGGCTTCGTCCCCGCCGCCCTCGCCTCCGTCCTCTAGACGCGTCGCCTTGATGACCTTCTTGAACGTCTTCTCGGTTCGCTCGATGACCTCCTTTTGTTTCCGTATCCGTTCCGCGCCGTTCACGCACCCCTTACGTTGGCACGGCGCCTTCCCCTCGCCGTCGCACACCACGCAGGCGGCTCCGGGTTTTGGCCTGGCCACCGCTCCGCCCGGCTGGTCCGGGTCCCCGATCCAGTCCAGGTCCTCGCGCTGCTTCCACCCCGCGCTCCACAGGTTCCGGTCCTTGAGCTCCTTGACGTCCACCCACACGGTGATATCCCGGTCGCACGTGGCGGCGAGGTGCACGGACGCGCGGGGCTTGCCGTTCGTCTTGGCCGCCGGGGACTTGCCGATGGCTTCGAAGTGCCGCCATCCCTTGGTTCGAACGTGCGCGGTCCAGTTGGTGCCCACGACGTTGGCCATGTCCACGTGGTTCTTCGAGTGGAAGCCACCCGCGGCGAGGGTACCCACGCCCTTGCACGCGCGGCACTCGACGACGCCGACGCCGTCGCACGCCTTGCACGTCTTGACCGCCTTGACGCGCTTCTTCTTCGTCGCATCGTTCCGCGGGTCGACGAGGCGGACGGTGGTGGGTTCATCATCCGCCTGGTCGGCCGCGCGGACGGCGACGAGGCTCCTGGTGGGTACCGCGCGATACCGGTGAACGCGCGCTGGATGGGGCGCGAGGACCGCCCCAAGCCGCGGCGTCGGCGCCGAGAGCGCGAGCGGCGCCATCTCGACTGAGGATATCTCCACGTCGGCACCTCCTCAGGATAAACCAGCGGCCACCACAAGTTGGACGCGCGGGGTGCCTCGGACGCGACGATGGCGACGATGCGGGCGATGGGTGTCTCCACCGGGTCGGTGGTGGCATACCCGATATCCGCGCCGCGCGTGGGGGGTCGAGCGTCCACGGTCCCAGCGCGCCGCCCGGCGGTCCGCACCCGAGCGGCGGTGGAGAGTGGTGGTGCAGAGGGCACCTCGTCCATGGCGGTGGAACAGCCCGCGCAGACGACGCCGGCGTACACCCCGAGCCCGATGGACGCCTCGCTGATGGCGCCGCAGTTATTCGCGCTCGTGTTCATCCTGGGCGCGGCCGCGTACCTCCAGGTGTTCGTCACCGGCACGGCCAGGGCGAGGTTCGACAAGGCTGACCCCGAGCGAAGGGCGTTTGTATCGGATGGTGAGAACGACGGGGCCGACGGTGGTGGGGAGAAGGGTTGGGTTGAGAGAGAGCTGGCGAGGAAGGGTGGAACCAGACCGAGAGGTGACAGGACCAAGAGAGGCACGGTGATACCGGGGGTGGGAGAAGCACCGGATTGGATGCAAAAGGGGGAGAACGGGGAGTAGCTAGTCCATCGTTGCCCAAGGCTGACACAACATTCCTGTCGTCTACAAAGTGTCGCGTGACCTTTATAAATCTGTTGAACGTTTTGAATCCTCACTCCGGTGGCGCCTGCGTGTCAGCCCCGGAGCCCGTTCGCCAGCAAAACCGGGGGCTATGGCGACGCCCCGCGCCCAGAGGGCGATGACGCCCTACGGCAAGGTGGTACGTACCCCGAACCCGGCTCCCCGACCCCGCGCTGAGTCAAATTACCAAACCCGAAAATCTCTGACATCGACCCGAACCCAACCCCCGCGCAGCGTCGAACCCCCGCCGCTCGTCCGATATACAGCGACTCGGAGAGCTCGGAGGATGACCTGTGGCAGGCACCCGCGTCCGTGCTCCTCGTCGAGGGAACCCCGGGCCGGGGCGCGATGCGAGCCGCGCGTCAGGCGCAGACGATGGAGGAGCTGGAGATCGAACCGCCCGAGCGCGCGGCGTCGTCGGGCGGTATCGCGGGACCCTCGCCGCGGTCCACCCCTGGGTTCGAACACAACGTGGAGGACACGCTGATGGAGTACGAGGACTCGGACCTGGAGCAGGAGGCTGACGAGTACCGCGCGATGCTCGTGGGCGCGAGCGGCGGGCGGGTCTTTCGCAACATCGGCGCATTCACCACGCCAAAACCAAAAAATGCAAAAGGCCGAGAATGGACGCCCCCGTCTACGTCCTCCAGACGCACCCCGCTCTCGCCCGGCGCGTCGATGGGCAGCAGGGGATCCGTCCGCGGCTCCCTCCACAGGCCCAGCAGGAGTACCCCGAGCGCCGTCAACACGAGTGGACCCGACGAGGGGGTCGACGCTTCCACGCTCTCAGAGACGCCGGTTGGTGGCGGGCTCGAGGGGATCGAGCTCGACGCCGGCGCGTTCGGCGTGGCGTCCGCCATGAAGGAATTCGAGGCCATCAGGCGCGAGCTGGCGGAGATCAAGTCCAGCATGAGCCCATCCGCGCAAGGGGGAACGAGCGCGGTCGGTACGCCGGGCACGAACGACGACGCGCGGGGTGAGTACCCGCACGGACCAAAGTCCCCGGGCGGCAGAAGCATCGGCCTCGATTCGTCGACATCGCAGAAGCAGCAACGGCGCGACAGTAACGGCTCGACGGGCGGCGGGAAGCACCGCCCGGCGCCGCTCAACCTCGGGTCCCTCGGGTCCGCGCAGGGAGTCAGCGGGCACGCGTCGAGGGGCGGGTCAAAAAGCGGCAAGTCTGAGCGGCACCGCGGTTCCACTCACAGGAGGACCAGCGTCGAAACGGACGTCGTCGGCGGCGGCCGCCTTCTCTTCGGGGATGACGACGAGAACAGGCGGGGTGATGAAACCGGGGAAATGAAACCGACGACGAGAACGACCGGGGAGATCACCGAGGAACCCGCGCAGGCCAACGAAACGGATTCCAAGAACGGGATCAGCAGGCGCGACTCCCTCGTCAGCAGCCAGAGCCGGAGCAGCGCCGACGAGGCAGTGGCGCGGCCCAACCTGTCGGGCGGCAGCGGGCGGGGTTCGAGGGAATCGTCGTTGAAGGCCAACCTGTCGGGCGGCAGCGGGCGGGGTTCGAGGGATTCGTCGTTGAAGCGCGGCGCTCGGCTCGCGTCTCCGCCCCAATCGCCTAAACCGAGGGTGACGAGGGAGACGGCGGTGAACACGGAGCCGTCCGAGGCGGAGACGTCGGGACGCGATGGGATCGGGTCGGATGCCAAAAAGTCGGACAATCCGTCAATCGTGTTGTCGGCGCTGTCGCTCATGGCGCCCATCTCCTTGCTGCTCGCGACGGTCTACATGGTGCTCGTGATCCTCGACGTCATCGAAGAGGACTTTTTGTCCGGCAGGCTTCCTCGGTCGAACTGGTTTCTCGACGCGCTCACGCTGCTGCCTCGCCAGTTTCTGTCCAAGTTTCTTCCGATGCCGGGCGACGACGACAACGACCCGCCGTTCGCCGCGCCCACCTGAACCGCAAATTGAAAACTGACACATAGAGAGAGTACATAGAATTGAACACGGACACATAGAGAGAGTACATAGAATTGAACACGGACACATAGAGAGAGTATCGTCAATCATTGTCGTGAATGTATATCACCTCTACAAGTAACTCTTAGCCTTCCACGCGGTCGTCCCACCTCGGGTGATTTCCGTATCCCACGCCTGCGAAGATGAGACCCTCCGGCGGCGCTGGGGGCGCCGTCGCCGCCCTTTCCCCGGCGGCTGCCAGTCTGAGCAGCACGTCCGTCCCCGCACCCGTCGCCGCCTCGCGCACGGCCGTCGCCACCAGCACCCTGACCATCTTGCGAAGGAACCGATCGGCCACCAGCTCGATCACGAGCACCTTCTCCTCCTCCCCGCCCCCGCCGACCACGCCGGGCTCCCTACTCGCCCGATCCCACTCGGACCCGCCTTTCTTGTTCCTCCTCGCCCTGCCGCCCCGCTCGCCCCCGTCCGCCGCGGGAATGCTGGACTCGAACGCGCGCGCAACCTTGATCGCACACCGCGTGTCCTTACCGGGCGGCGTGGCCCTGGCGAACGCGGACATGTCCGTCGTCTTACCCCTCAGCGCGTCGAGCATCGTATTCGTGCGTTCAACATCCACGGGCGCGTCCACGGGCGATCCGTCCTCCGTGTCCAGCGCCCTCATGGGTAACACGTATACGTACCTCCGCCACGTGGCACAGAACGTGGCGTGGAACGCGGTGGAGACTTCTTCCACGGGAGACACCACCCGCCACGCACCGGTTCGACCCGCGGGGTGGTTACCCAGCGCGGCGTCCACGTCGGCGCCGGTGAAGTGACTCGAGTTGGACCAGACGCTGAAGCACTGCGCCGCGCCGCTGACGCCCCTGTCCGTCCGCCCCGCGCTGTATATCGGCCGTTCCTTGTCGTCCATGAGTAAGGGTTTCAGGGCGCGTTGGATCGACGCGGTGACGGAGCGTTCCCCCGCGGCCCACTGGACGGTTTCATCTGCGGTGTACTCCTCGTCGTGTTGCGGGGTCCAAGCCCACCCGGTGAACGCGGGTCCGTAGTACGCGAGGTGCACGCGCAGGTTCGTCCGTCGCTTGCGCTGGCCTTTTGTGTACATCGGGAGCGTCTCGATGCGCGTGCCGTCCTGGTTGACGCCCCGGCCCGGGCACACGCCCGCGGGTTCGAGGTCATCGTCGCGTCCGAGCGATGAGACGCATGCTTCGCCGCGGACAACCCGGGCGGCGAAGGACTCGACCGCGGTCCACGCGCGGTCGTCGAAGTACTTGGCGCAAGGGACCGGCGGCCACCTGTGCAGGTTGAAGTCCTCGCCCGCGCACAGGCGTTCGCCGTCGGGGGTGACCAGACGGAGGGAGACGCTCGGGTGGTTGGCGCCGGAGCGGTAGTCGATGCCGCCGTGCTCGTCCTCACCCATGGGTGCTCGGCCTTCGTATTTGCCGTAGGGACGCGCGGTACCGGCGACGGCGGTGACTTGACGGACGGGTGTGTGACGACGTGCGCGCGCGGCGGTGAAACTGCGCGCGTGACTCAGCCCTCGAGCGCACGCCAGCGCCTGCTGCGCCATCACAGTGAAGGAAAGCCAAAAAACTGAAGAAGGTACTTTTTGCCAAAGAGCTGATTAGAGCGAAGGCGACGGCGGAAGGACCCTCGGGATACGAGTCGACGCGTGATGAGTCGGTGTTTTAACTACTGTATCTTGATGTATGATAGTGCTATAGCGTTTAATACTGCCGCGCGCGCGGTCTTCCTCTCTGCCCTGCTCGCCCTTCTCTTTCTCTCTCTCTGCTCCGTCGGAAGTCGTCGTTTACAGACCCTCGATGGGAACCTGGAGGAACTTCGCGAGGTCCGCAGCCTGCTTCTCAACCTCCGCCAGGGTCATGGGCTGGCCGATGCGGGTGAGGGGAATGTCGCTCTTGTTCTTGCACCTCACGTACACCACGCGCCGTGGGTTGACGCCGTCCGCGATCTCCACCCTGATGGCCTGGATGTCCGAGAGCTGGGTCACGAGGTTGATCCGGCGGTTCTTGCCGGGGAAGCCGTAGCGGAAGATGCGCATGATGCCCTCGTCCTTGTTGAACTCGTTGTAACCCGCGCCGACTTCCCAGTTGATGGTGAGCCAGAGGTAGGTGGCGAGGAGGGAGCCCGCGACGCCGTAGAAGCTCATCACCAGACCCTGGGGGAAGAACTTGATCTCGGAAGCGTCGAGGAAGAAGAGCAGGTTGTGCTCAAAGTAGGAGGAGGCGCCGGTGATGAGGAAGCCGGTGGCGCCGATGGAGACGACGCCCGCCCAGAAGTAGTTGCTGAAGCGCTTGGCGCCGACGACGGGGTCGATGATCAGGTTATCGGTGTTGGTCTTCACGGAGACGTCGCGGGTGGCGCCGTCGACCGCCTTGGTCACGACGGCGCGGCGGGACACGGACACGCCGGCGGTTTTGTTCAGGCGGACCGGGAGCGTCGCCCTGAGGCCGGCGGGGGGCTTGGCGACGACGGACGCGCGCGCGGTGTTGCGCGCGGTGGCACGAACGGGGGCCGCGCGGACCGTGAAGGCCGCGGAGGCGAGAGCGGAGCTCATCGTTGGCGTCTCGATGAGGGCGCGACGAAGTAGTGAGATCCGATTAGCTTCAGATAGATCGAGATCTCGCGCTTCGTGATCTTAACCTGAAATTTGGCCCAATTTCGCAAATTTGTCGCTCCCGCCGAAATACACAACCACTTTCGCCCAACAAACCTCTCGACACGTACACACAAGACTTGCGCGCTCGCGGCGAAGCGTGGAAGGATGGCGATGACGGCGTCGGTGGGAGTCGCCCAGGCGACCGCATGGGCTCGACCCGGCGCTCGCGGCGAGCTCGGATCGAAACACCGCATCGGGGGAGCATCTCACGGACCGACCGCCAATCGTCGGATCTCTTCGTCGAGGAAAAGGATGACCGCCGTCACCGAGGCCGCCGTCGACGGCTCGGCGCCGACGCAGGACGAGCTCCCGGAGTTCGCCAAGACCCGACGACCGTTGCCGAACGTCAAGGATATCGTCAAGAACCCGATCAAGTTCGCGACGGACCTCACGGACGCCATACCCAAGGGTGCGGATCGCGTCATTCAGCAGAAAGTGAAGCAGGTGGTGGTCCCCGCGAACAGGCTCGAGGACGCCATGCGCGCTTTATCCGGGCCGGAGCTCGCCGCCAAGACGGACGAGTTCCGTGGGCGCCTGAAGAAGGGCGAGACGTTGGACGATCTGCTCGTCGAGGCGTTCGCGGTGGTCCGCGAGTGCGCGAGACGCGAGCTCAACATGAGGCACTTTGACGTGCAACTCGTGGGCGGCGCCTTACTCCACGACGGGTGCATCTGCGAGATGGCCACCGGCGAGGGCAAGACCCTGACCGCGACGTTACCCGCGTACCTCAACGCGCTCACCGGGAAGGGCGTGCACGTCGTCACCGTGAACGATTACCTCGCGAGGCGAGACGGTGAATGGATGGGCCGCGTGCACAAGGCGCTGGGTCTCACCGTGGGAACAATCCAGACCGACATGGAGGCGGAGCAAAGGCGGGAGGCGTACGAGGCGGACATAACCTACGTCACGAACACCGAGGTCGGCTTCGACTACCTGCGGGATAACATGGCCACCGAGGCGCACGAGCTGGTCATGCGCAGGGGGTTCAACTTCGCAATCGTCGACGAGGTGGACTCGGTTCTCATCGACGAGGGACGCAACCCGCTGCTCATCACCGGTCCGGCGGAGGAGGGCGACGAGGAGATGAACAAGTACACCATCGCGTCGCAGGTGGCGGCGCAGATGAAGGAGAACGCGGACTACACCGTGGACCGCAAGCAGAAGACGGCTGACCTGACGGAACGCGGCATGATGGTCGCCGAGCAGCTCCTGGGCGTATCCGACATCTGGGACACGTACGACCCGTGGGGCCGGTACCTGCTACTCGCGGTCAAGGCGCAGTCCCTCTACCTCCGCGACGTGCACTACATCGTCCGGGAGGGTCAGGTGATGATCGTCGACGAGGGCACCGGACGGGTGCAACCCAACCGCAGGTGGAACGATAACATCCACCAGGCGGTGGAGGCGAAGGAGGGTGTCGAGATCAAACGCGAGAACACCACCGTCGCGTCCATCTCGTACCAGTGCCTCTTCAAGCTCTACGACAATCTCTCAGGCATGACCGGCACCGCGTCCACGGAGGCTGAGGAGCTGTACACCACGTACAGGCTCTCCGTGGTGACCGTCCCGACGCACCGGGAAAATAAACGAACGGACAAGCCCCACGCCATGTTCCGAACCGCGTCCGCTCGATGGAACGCGGTCGCGGACCTCATCGTGTCGTGCCACTGGGAAGGACGGCCCGTGCTGGTGGGTACCACGTCCGTGGAGCACAGCGAGTACCTCTCACAGCTCCTGTCCGAGTACAGGTGGCAGTCCCAGGACGGCGGCCTGGTGGAGGGCGTGCCCCACAAGCTCCTCAACGCGCGGCCCCAGCTCGCGGCGAAAGAGGCGGAGATCGTCGCTCAGGCTGGCCGCGCCAACGCGGTCACCATCGCGACGAACATGGCGGGACGCGGGACCGACATCGTCCTCGGCGGTAACCCCCCGGGTCTCGCCAGGCTTTTCCTCGAGCGAAAGCTCTTTCCCAAGCTCAGCGCGGGTACCCCCGAGGCTGAGGACGCGTCGCAGCCGAACCCCATGTCCACGGTCAAGATGTCCCCGAAGACGGAGGCGGCGGTGCAGGCTGCCGTGGGCCTCGCGCACGTCACCGCCAAGGCTGACGGCGCCATCCCGGTGTCACCCGACAGCGTCGTGGCGCTCGTCACGGAAGCCGTGGAACACGCCGAGCAAATTTTGAGGGGCGGCGCGGTGAAGGAGGCTGCGGAGAAGGAGGCTGCCGAGAAGGAGAAGGAGGTGGGCGGGCCCAACCCGGTGGTGAACGCGCTCAGGCACGCCGCCGTGTGCCTCCTCGACGACTGCACGACGCAGTGCCAGCGCGAGGCGACGCTCGTCCGCGACCTCGGCGGGTTGCAGGTCATCGGCACCGCGCTTCACGACAGCCGCCGGGTGGATAACCAGCTCAGGGGACGGGCGGGGCGGCAGGGGGACCCGGGGAGTACCATATTCTGCCTGTCCATGGAGGATGAGCTCATGGCGGTGTACTGCCCGGGGTGGGCGAGTTCGTCGGTGTGGGACTGGTCGGGCATGGACGACGACACCCCGCTCTTCTCCGCCGTGGTGGACAAGCAACTCGCGGGGATCCAGGCGTCCATCGAGGACTTCCACGCCACGCACAGGACGTCGACGTACGAGACGGACCGCATCATCGACGGGCAGAGGGACGCCATATACAACGTCCGGCGAAAGGTGTTGGAGGATGGCCAGACGCCGCTGAGGGCGCGGCTTATTCGGTACATCGAGTGGATCGTGGACGACGCGTGCGACCGGGCCAAGGTGGACGGTCTACGGCCCATCGACGACTGGGACATCGAGGGCCTTCTCGGTGACCTGCGCACGGTGTTCGCGGGCAGGCGGGACCAGTGGCTGAACGAGTCTGGGCAGGAGATGGGCGAATTTCCGCACTTTCTCCCGGGCGTCGACGGAGAAGGGATCCGCGCCGCGCTCAAGAGCAAGGGTGCCATGCCGCTCCAGACGGAGCTTCCCAACCTGGAGGCTGCGCCCGAGGTTGTCGCGGCGGCGCTCAGGGGCGTGGACATCGTGGACATGAACCCACCACCCGCACCGGCGCGCGTGGTGGACACCGAACCCGAAGCCGCCGAGGAATACATCGCGGCTCGGGTTGAGAAACGCATGGAAATTTCCAAGGGCATGAAGTCCCTGGAGGACTACGGCAGGCGGGGGATGAACGCGGGGGAGGGACGGATGCTCCGGACCTACCTGTCCGAGAGCGCCATCGCGCTCTACCTCGACAGGTTCGCGCGGTTGAACCAGCGGTACGATCGCACCGACCTGGAGGCTGTCGAGCGCGTGTGGGCGCTGCGGGCCATCGACGAGCGGTGGCAACGTCACCTGGTGGAGATGCAGGTGCTTCGGAGCAGCGTTAACGTCCGCGCGTTCGGGCAGCTGGACCCGATGGAGGAGTACCGCATCGACGGCGCGAGGGCGTTCGTCGACATGGTCCGCGACATGAGAAGGAAGACGGTGGCTAACGTGTTCTTCTTCGTGGGAAGCGCCGTGGAGCCCGTGCTGGACTTTGAGGAGGTCGCCGCGGAGGAGGCTGCGGCTGTCGCCAACCCCGCGGCGGCGGAGCGCGAGGCTGAGATCGCCAAGGTGATGCAGGCGACCGGCATGACCTCCATGGCGGACTTCATCTCCGCGGATGAGGACGCCGAGGCTGAGACGGTTCTGGTTGAGGCACAGAGACGGGCGGCGAGCGCGGGGAAGAAGATGCAGGCGATGGACGACGGCGAGGAAAAGAAGATGATGGAGGAGGCTGAGCGGGTGTTGGCCAAGCAGCGGGCGCTGATCGAGGAGGAGGAGGACCTGGACGGCGACGAGAACGACGGATCGGTGACGTACAAGTTTTAATAAAACAAAAGCCGGAATAAACTCCATTCACCCGAACGCGGTGACGCCCATGCGGCGCAGGATGTTCTGTCCCTTCAACGCGTGCACGCCCACGGCGCCCACGTGAAGCGGGACGAACATCTCGTAGTACCAGCCCAGCTGTTTGTGCAGCTTGAAAGCCCGTCCCGCGAGTTTACCGTCTCGTTTCGAAGCTCCCGGGATGGTGACGCCGAAGAACGGGAGTCCTTTTCCACCATAATATCCCATGATGAACCCCGACACGGGCATCGCCGTCATGAACCCGTACATGACGAGGTGCCCGACCTTCGCGGCGACCTGCTCGATCTGGCTGCCGGGCACCGCGGCGGGGATCTTCGTCGTGAGACGCAGCGCCAGCCGAGGGACGGAGAGCGCCAGCACGGTGAGGCCCAGACTTTTGTGCAGCATCATGAACCGGCCTTTATCCTCAGCCTGCTCCTTCGGGAGGTTCATGGCGAGCTGGACGAACGCGAAGGTTCCCACGGTGCCGCCCGCGATGAGCCAGTGGAGCGCCTGGAGCGGACGCGCGTACTGCTGCTCCAGCGCGGACGCAGCCTCGGAAATCGTCCCGGCGGAGGCGGCGAAGCCTCGCGAGTTGGCGGGAAGCGATGCCTTAGCGACCGAGGCGACGGAGGCTACCGCCGTGCGAGCGGTAGGGGCAGCCGCGGCGGCCGCGGCGGTGTACACGGAGGACGCCATGGAGGGCACGGCGCGGCGCGAGGTCGCGGCGCCGACCTGTGGGATGGAGAGGAGGAGGGGACGGTGGGCTCAGAACGTCGGTGCCCACGTCATGACAATCGCGTTTTTGGGTCGACAAAAGCGGCCGGGACCTCTGTGTCTCTTGTAGAGAAGTCACGCGATGGACGCACCTGTGTCAGCGCGGCTCGAGCCACACGGCGAAGTGTTGCCTGCTGCATCGTGGAGACGTGTGGGCGGTGCGCGTCGAGTCTGGAAGGCGGACCCACTCGTGCACCGATCAAGAAGCGGATTGACAACTGGCACGTCAAACTTTCGGTCAAAATCGCACGCTTCGAAAAGTGCCCACCTGATGACCTAGGGTTACCAGAAGGGCGAACGCGCGGCGGGCGACGGCGACTGGGGGCGGGGCGTCACCTCCCAGTAGGTCGCCATGGACTCCGACTCGGAGGATTTCGTGTACGTCGGCACCCCCCTGGAGCAGGAAGAGGAGCAGCGCGGGTACCGCAAGAAGGTGACGGACCTCGCGGTCACGAAGGCTCTCCCGGTGCACAAGCAGGAGGCCACCGACGCGGAGGGCAGGCGGCGCTTCCACGGCGCCTTCACCGGCGGATTCTCCGCCGGGTACTTCAACACCGTCGGCAGCAAGGAGGGATGGACCCCGCAGCAGTTCACGTCCACGCGCGCCAACCGCGGCAAGGTGGCACAGACTGCCGAGGATTTCATGGACGACGACGAGCGCGAGGAGATGCGGGCGACCGCGCTCGAGGCTCGGGACGATTACGACACGTTCGGAACCGCCGCGGAGCTGAGGGCGCAGCGCGCGATGGCCGCGAGCGAGGCGACGGGGGACGGAGGCCGACGCAAAGTGATCGGCCCGGCGATAATCCCCGGGCCGGTGCCCTCGGATCTGGTCGTGCCAACCTCAGATCCCGTCGGCGCGAGGCTCCTGCGGCTGATGGGCTGGAGGCGGGGCAAGGGCATCGGGCGCAAGGGTGCACGCGACGATAGCGGCGCGGGTGGCGACGACGACAACGATGAATGCAACGACGAGAACGGCGGACAAGGACGTCGCAAGAGCCGATGGGGCGCGTCAACCGCGGCTCTCGTAGACGACACCCCTCGATACGTCCTCCACCCGAAGACCAACCTGCACGGCGTCGGGTACGACCCGTTCGAAGGTGCCGAGGAGTTCCGTAAAGTGGCTCATGCTCGGGCCAAACGCGCGAACGAGGACCCGCGGGGGTTGGGGTCCACGCGGCCGGAGCGAGGGGAGGCTTTCGGGGTTGGCGTCTTTGAAGGGGACGACCCGGACGAGGACGTGTATCGCACGCGGACGTTGGGAGGCGATTTGATTGGCCACACGTACGAGATCATGTCCGAGGAGGAGGAGGAGAGCGACGGGGAAGATGCGCGGCGGCGCGCGAGGGACGCCGCCGGTAAGAAACGTTCGGGCGGAGGAAACGAAGGGGTTGCAACCGCGGTACGGGGTTTTTTACTCTCGGCCGACTCGCTGGCTCCCGCCAAGTGGTACCAACCCCCGACCGTCCCGAAGTCGTTCCGCGCGTTTCACGTGTTCCCACCGGGCACGGAACCACCGCCGATCGGTGGGGACGCGTCCAAGACGCTCGCGTCGAACGTGCCGAGGGCGCCGCCGCCGCCGCCGCCGGTGCCCCCACCGACGGATGCCGAGCGCGCCAAATTTATCGACACGACGGCCATGTTCGTGGCCAAAAACGGACCCGCGTTCGAGCAAATGGCGCGGGAGAGGCAGCGCGGGGACCCGAAGTTCAGCTTCCTCCACGGCGGCCCCGACGAGGGGTACTACAGGTACAAGCTGGGCGAGTGCAGGCGGGAGTTGGGCGCGGGTACCGGGGCGGTGAGCGTTTGGGCGAACATGGCGCTCGGCGAGGCCCGGCCCAGGCCGCTCGACGCGGACGATCGCGCGAGGATGCTCGGGGAGACGCCGTTGCCGGCGACGATGAAAGGCGGGGGCGCGGCCAGGCCGCTGTCCGCGGCGCCTCCCCCCGGGACCAAGGTACCGGAGAAGCAGCCGGAGGTGATCAACGTCAAGGGAATCGCCGCGGGCGACCGGAGCAGGATCCAGGCCAACCTCGGGAGCATGTTCACGTCGGGGAGCACGCTCGAGACGCAGGACATGGGCCACGGGTCACGCGCGCTCAAGCCGGGGCTCACCATGGCGTCGTCCTTTGTATCCGCCGGCGCGGTTGAGGACCCGAAGGAGGCGAAGGAGCGGGCGGAACGCGCAAAGTTGGCCCCGATTCTGAACTCCCGCGTGAGCGGTGACTGGGCCCCGGAGAGCCTCCTGTGCAAGAGGTTCGACGTGAGGGACCCGTTCGAGGGGCGGTCCAAGCCCGGGCCGGTGAAGAGCTTCAAGTCGGACAGCATCGTGCTCACGGAGACTGTCGCGGCGGCGAGCGCGGCGGCGCCCAAGTTTCTGGGTACCCAGACGCGTACCAGACTGACGCGGGGCGAGCAAAACACCCAGGAGGTCCAAAACACCCAGGAGGTCCCGCCCCCGCCTCCCCCGCCCGTCGCCGCCACGTCGCAGGCTTCGGCGATGCCGCCGCCGCCGCCGCGGACGCAGCAGTCTGTGCCCACTCAGCAGTCCGTGCCCCCTCCGCCGAGGCGGGACCAGGGCGGAAATGACCTGCGGCGGTACAGCACCGGCGCGTGGGGTTCGCGGCCCGTCGCCCCGCCCCACTCGAACGACGCACCCGGCCCGACGCCCGCGCGTGGTCCCACCGCCCCAACGCCCGAGCCCAGCGTCAAGGAGGAGGCTGAGAGCTTTCTGGATGGCCTCGGGATCGTTCCGGAGCGACCGATGGAATTTTTCAAAGCCATCTTCGACGACAGCGACGACGAGGACGACCCGCCGCCGCCCAGACGGACGCGAAGGTCCCCGTCGCCGCAGAGGAACAGGCCCTCGGCGATGGACAACGGGGTGGAGGGTAGGCGGCCGGTGGAGGTTCATATGACGGTCTCGGGCCCGGCGCCTCCTCCCGGGGGTCTGCCGGCGGCGGCCGGTGACAAGCGCTCGGCTGCTCGCGACGAGGATGACGAGATTCGGAGGTTCTCCAAGAAGGCGAAGAAGGAGTCCAAGAAGGAGTCCAAGAAGAAGAGCAAGAAGAGTAAGAAGGAGAAGAAGTCCAAGAAGAGCAAGAGGTCGAGGAGGGACCGGTCGGACAGCTCCTCGGACAGCGACTCGTGATAGCCCCATAGGTAACTAGAGTGACAGCAACATTAGTTTGTCACATCCGACGAGAGCGAGGAGGAAAACAACACTCTACAGGGGCGCATTCCCCACGCCACCATGGAGGACTCCAACCCCACCATGACCCCGCGCGAGCACTGGCAGCGCGCGGTGTCGAAGGTTGCCGCGGAGCGCATCGTCGACGACGGAATCCAGGATGGGTCCGCGTTCGCGCGCGTGGTCAAGCAGCGCACATTCATCAAAATGGTAAACTCCGAGCGTGCCTTCCAAGCCGCGTTCGGCGCCAGGAGTTTGAGGAACAGCCTCTCGCTGTCGTCGAAGAAGCTCGTCGCGAAGGAGGATGGGGATGATAACTTTGAGGGTATCGGCGCGTCATCGTCCTCGGCCATTCGCCCGAGAGCACGTGGCCAATCGTCAATCGTCCCGGAAGCGGAAGATTCGCATGCGAAAGCGGATTTGGACAAGGCTGAGCGCGTCGCCAAGTACGTCCGGGTGGAGGCATCCGAAGAGGAAGGCTGCTTGAGGGTGGCGTCTGCGTACAGTCGCCGGTTTTACCTGACCCCGAACTCTAAGTTCAACTACTCGCAGTTCTTTCGCTCGTTCCTGTACGAGATGCTGACCTTCCCAACGTTGCAGTGGATGGCGGTGATGGTCGTGGAGACTTTGGTGTTTGGTCACACGGTTCAGGAGGCCATGCATTGCGCCGGTGCGCGCGAATTCGCTCCGATTCCCATCATCGGCGAACGCATGCGGAAAGGGATGAGGCAATGTGACGCCAACGCCAACGCCACATTCGTGTTGGCACCCATCCTGTTCATCGTCCCGCTGGTTGCGGTATTTGCCGATCTCGGGAACACGCGCACCTACATCGAGCCAATGGAGCTGCTGCCACTGTTCCTGATGTTGGTCGTGCAGCGCAGCGTTATCGCGTGCAAGTACGGTATCTTGCCCGCATCGTACACCTCAGACGACTTCGGCAAGATATACCAATCGATGACACCCAAGGAGCGAGACCGGACTCTCATATTGGGAGCCTGGATTGACCCCAAAAACGAAGGGCATTTCGACCTGCTGAAGATGGAGCTTGAGAACGCGTGTCTGGAGGCTGATGTGGAATTGAACCAAACTGAGATCAACGTGGGGAGCGCGCAAGCGGCGCGCGCGATCAGGATGCGGTCCCGAGGTATCGGCGAGCGGTCGGAGCAAAGGACGAATGAGACCCCGGAGGTTGTGTCCGGCAAGGAACTCATGGCTGCTCTCGTCGACGTTCACATCGGCAGGCAGATGCCCTCCGCGATTATGGCAGGTATCATGCTCATCAGTATACTATTCGGGCTCACCGGGCCGGTCATGCGCGGGTGGTGCGGCGTGCCCATGTTCGGCGGGACGCACATGAGCAAGTTCGCGGCAGCCGGCCTATTCATCGGCAACGTCATGATGTTCTTGGGAAATTTCGCGTATGTGGCGACGTGCGCTTGGCACTACAGGAGACAGTACGAAGTCATGGAGGCGCTCAGCCAGATGGTCAGGTTCCCGGGCGAGCCGCTCATAAATTTCCTGCCGCCCAAACCCAAGCCCAAGTCCAAGACTAAAGTGGATGCCGACAAAGAAGAGGAGAGCGCGGAGCTTCGGGAGCTTCGGCGCGCGGCGGAGACGGCCGAGTTCGACGTGGTGATCGACCTGAAGGACCCCGCGAGCTGCCTGTGTTGGTCGCTGGTCAGGCGGTCCATGCGACACATGGGATCCTCCTGGGGGCGGAGGATGGAACTCTATTCGGCCATCTTCCTCTTCGCCGCGTTCTTCTCGGCAGGTATGATCCTCGGTCTGTACTTTGGCGCGAACCGCATGACGCACCGCCTGGCGACGGCCGCGACCTGGTACTTCCTCGCCATCATGGTCTCCTCCCTGGTGTCCATCACCATCTACGAAGCCGCCGCGATAAATGAGATTGTGCCGAGGGTTCGGTCGTGGCTCAAGCGCGAGAGCGTCGCCATCGCCGCGCAGATGGCGTACCTGCGCAACGGGTGGATGCCGTCGGGAGGGAGCGACGGGGATAAACAGGAGAGCGAGGAGCTCCGGGGCGCGTTCAGGCTCATAGAGACGGTGGAGCAGTACATTCGCCTCGAGGAGGAGGAGAGTCACCCGGTTGAGGTGTTCGCCAGTAAGATCAAAGCCACACCCGCGGCGGTGACGTTCGTGGTGTCTTCGCTGCTGTCCATGCTCCTGATCGCCATGCAGCGGGGGTTCACGATGATGGAGAGCGAGGGCTGGTCGTACGACGGGAAGAACGGCGAGTTCGCGATGGATCCGAGCAGGCAGATGGAGTAGAAAAAAGGCTTTTAGTGACAAAAAAAAATAGAGTAACGGCTCGCCGCCGCCTGCAAAACAGGTTAATGGATGCGCCGCATACTCGAGCGCACGCCGATAGGTGGCGCCGAGGCGTGTGGGTGGTCAGGGGACACTCCGCGCTACGTCAACATGGATCTAAAGGAGGTCCTGCGCCGGGGTTTGGAGCGCATAGCGGAGCGCTGCCCTGAGGCGCCGGAGTCCTCGCCCCAGTGCGGCCAGTCCTTCACGGAGGTGCCGGGCGGTGGCGCCGGTGGAGCGAGGCGATGGCGGGTGCGCAAGGGCGCGTCCGAGGACGCCATGCTCGCCGCCGCGGGTAGCTTACTCCTCGATCCTGAATACGCGGTGCCCACGGGCGGGTGTCTGAGGCCCGTGGCGCTGCACGCGCTGTCGCACGCGTTGGACGCGCGGCTGGCGTCCAGGCGAGCGGCGGCATCATCGTCGGGGAGGAGCACCGCGGACGATGGGAAATCTCGGAAGAAGCAGCGGAAGGGCGGCGACCCCGGTGCGCTCGCG
>Ga0209425_10003176_pt1 | contig 17678 bp, 24 predicted proteins | sample COG_05_FD_184749 | JGI IMG/M metagenome (GOLD analysis project Ga0209425, IMG submission 184749) | Pelagic Microbial community sample from North Sea - COGITO 998_met_05 (SPAdes) (version 2) | ecosystem: Environmental > Aquatic > Marine > Neritic zone/Coastal water | place: Helgoland, sampling...
GTGCGGGCTGTGTTGTCGACCCCAAGCTTGTGTTCAGTCGGCTACTGCTCGACAACTGCGCGGCGTTCATCTGTTCCCACAACCATCCGAGCGGCAATACGTCCCCGAGTGCGGCGGACAAGAGGCTGACCTCGACCCTACAGCAGGCGGGCAAGACCCTTGACATCGCCCTGCTCGACCACATCATCCTCACGGCTGACGGGTACAAAAGTTTCGCAGATGTGGGGTTAATTTCTTAGTAATTACTTGCATATATCGAACATATTCCTTATATTGCACTATCAATTCAATTCAATCAATTAATCCGGATTAATTATGACAGACGAACAGATAAACGCTCGCATTGCCGAGCTACGGGCCAAGCCCATCCTCAAGTGCGACGAGGCCGAGACACGAGAACTGCTCTCGTACTACGACGACCAACAATTGCGTGAGATTCAGGTCAACCTGCACAAGCACATCAGAAGCATCGAGCGCAATAAGAAACACTTCTTTGAGTATTGGCGGTGCAAGGACATCCTCAAGTGGGCACAACAGGAGGAGTGCTCCCGCCCCATGACCTCTGACTTCCTCAACGACGTATTCAAACTCAACAAGTGATGGCTATCGAAATCATGAACCCTTACGAGGCGTGCCTCGCAATCCAAGAGGACGTAAACCGTCTCTTCAAAGCAATCCCGAGACGCGTCCTTGAATTGGACACCGACCTCAATGGTGCCGACGTGGGCTGTCTGCTCACCAACATCCTTGAGTGTGCCGAGCGCATCATCGAGGTTCAGTACAAGAGCACCCTGTGCGACAACCACAATCTGAAAATGAAATCACTACCCAACTTCCACGAATCATGAGAGACAAACTCATCAACGCCAAGGTCATCTATCCTACCCTTGGTCACACCGTACTCACTACGGGACAGGATATACACCGCGACGAGAACGTCGAGGTCGTAGTTCACGTTGGCATCAACGCTTCGGGTCACGCATGGTTCGAGTTCCACGACACCAAGTGGCACGGCGAGAAGTACTACGCCGAGGGTTCCCTTGAGATTGACGGTCGCAAGCTTGTCGACTACGATGGTGTCGGCTCACTGCCTACGGTGGTGATGGACATCCTGACCAAAGAGTTCTGCATCGACGTGAGGGAGGTGTACGACAATGACGGACAGCCCAACGAGTACAAGGTGTTCAGGTACCACGTCAACGGCGAGGTGTTCGGCGATTGGAACGATGCCCGCGAGTACATCCACTCACTCGACCTCAACAAGGAGGACAACCGCGCCATGTTCAAATCAATCCTAGAGCTATGAGAGACTTATACAAGTTGGTCCTGTGGCCCGAATCACAGACATACATGGATGAGGCATGGTTCGACGACCTCGCCATCCTTGCTGATGCAGATAGCATCGGCGAATCAAACGCATGGCTCATCCCAATCGAATACATCAAATCATGAGAGACCACCTAATATGCATCCTTCGCGATGCCCGTTCCGTACAAATTGGAACCGACTGCACCCGCGTCAAAGAGTTTGCCAACAACATTGAGACCGAGGCCATGGCCGCCCTGCATGGCGGGGTAACCATCATCCCAAGCAAGCTGTTCGGTGACATCGACATCCCTCAGAATGTCATCACCGAGATGAGCAATGGCGACTCCGACCTATGGTTCAGCGTTGACAAGTACATCGACGTCAACCTCTTCTACATCCCTGACGGGTGGCAGTTCAATATGTACCCCGTCAAGAACGGGGACATCAACACAGCCACCGAACTCGAAACAGGCAAGCTATGAAGCAAGACAAGATTGACAACATGGTCGAACACCTCAAGGGCTTCGGTTCGTTCAGACAGATGGCTGAGTATGTGCTGTCCCTCATGTCTGAGGAGGAGGACTGCCCCCACTGCGGCGGCGAGGGGTTCGTCTACTCGACCCACTACGCCGACCCTTATGCTACCACACGCCGATGCGAATGCCAAGGCGAGCGTGACCCTGACGAGAAATACGAACAACAGAACGACAAATGAAAGACACAATCAAATCCATGCTGCTCGAGAACACGGGCAAGAACTTCCTCGACAGCGGCGGCGAGAGCGGTCGCCATTGGCAACGCAACCAACAGCGCGACTTCGAGAGCGAACCGCCCATCACCATCGAAGCTGACATCCACTACGATGCCAAGGGTGACATCACGTTCAGCGATGTGACCGCCACCTTGAGCCTATACCACTGGCTCCTTGGTGCAAACATCGAGGAGGACGAGCGGTGCGAGGAGTTCCAATCGAACATCAACGCCGACGACCCATTCGCTGAGGGGTACATCACGTCCCGATGTTGGGATTTGCTACACTCGTGGGGCGCCGAGCCCAAGGGCGATACGTACTACACGTACAACGACAGCGACAACCTCGACCAGTGTTTCGTCCATCGATACCTTGAGATAGATGGGTACGACTACGTCCTCATCAGCGTCCATGGCGGCGCCGATGCACGGGGTGGTTTCGCTGCGGCCCGGCTGTTCTACATCCACGACGAACTCATCTACAACGAAGCGTGGTCACGCTTCATGGAGGAGGAGGAGATTACCGACCACGTCAGGTGGGGCGAGCCGTACCGCCTGACCCGATACTTCGATGGCGCCAAGCACGTCATCCCAAAATGCACTGACCTCAAATGGATTGACTAATGCCTGACTACACACCCTCCGACCTACCCCGCCTGATGGTGGGTAGGGTCAAGCGCATCCGGGTACCCAACCCCTTCCGCCACAATAGGCAACTCGTTGGCACCACCGCCTTCAGCGAGCGCCTTGTTCTTCACACATGGTACTGCCCGTGGGGCTCCTACTCGGCGAGACTACCAAGGGACAAAAAAATCTGCCCGCCATTACAGACATTAACTGTAGAAAAACTTGCACAACAGTAATAAATACCTTATATTTGTATCACAATAATTCAATACACTATGGACAACCCAACTACCCCGGACGTCACGCCGCAGACTCGTGACACATTGCTCAAGGAGCTAACCAATCAGGTTGCAGACGCACTCCTTGCCTCCGAGAATACCATTGGTGTCATACGAGAAATCAGGGCAAGCCTTGCCATCGACGGCCCACTGCTCAAGCCTGAGCCTCAGTACACCAAGGAGCAAATCACCAAGATGTTGCGCGATGCATACAACCTCGGTGCTACAGCCCACGAGGAGAGTATGAGGGTCAAAACCGACAGTTGGTCAAGTGGCATCGAGGTTCACGCCGAGGTTGAGTCGAACTGCGGATGCTTCAGCTTCAATGGTGACGTCACAGTTGATGCGGACACCATCAGGGAGGCCGTCGAGTTTGAGGACCACAACATGACCGACGAGCAGGTCGACGAGATTCTCAAGTCATGAAGAATCGTATCGCTTGGACAGAGGGCGACAGCTTGTTTGTGGTGCGCAAAGGGCGCACCACTAACAAGAAGATAGCCCCCGAGAAATCTAATGTCGTGCAGACCTACACGTTTGACTTGCGTCAGGCGGCCATGGTACGCTCGGCACACGCCGACACCAAGCGGGTAGACCGCAAGGAGTTCTTCCGCATGGACGGAGCCAACTGCTTGGACTGCCCCCTTGCCAGCCTCAAGGGCTGCTATACCCACAAGTACATGCAGTACTCCGGGTTCATCTCTATGCTGCGCTCGCTCAGCACCGAGGCTATCTACTCCCGTGAGCAGACCGACCTTGCCCCCATCAAGGATTGGTGTGCGTCTTCTGCGCTCACCCGCTTCGGCACGTATGGCGAACCGAGCCTCTTGCCTATCGACCTCGTGTCTGACATGGCTGATGCATCGGATACATACACGGGCTACACCCACCAAGCCGGCAAGGATTGGGCTGACGGGTACAAGGATTTCTTTATGGCATCCTCACACACCCAAGCCCAAGCCGAGCGCCTGCCCTCGTGGCGACACTTCATCTCGTTGTCCAACGGCAACGATGCCGACGGTGTCCGGTGTCCGGCAAGCAAAGAGATGGGTTACGTATCCAACTGCGCCAAGTGTGGCCTGTGCAGTGGAATCAAAGGCAAGGGCCGCAAGAATATTTTAATAGACAACCATTAATCCGGATTAATTATGAGTGACGATTACAAAAAGCGTGTGCAGGACGCTGCTATTACCTGCGTTGCATTCCTTCGGGGGTGCGGCATCGACCCGGATGGTTTCCCGGTCACCAAGATTTACGAGCTGGCTGTCATCTACCACGACTACGGCCCCGACGCTGTTCGTGACTATCTCAACCTTAACGACGTCGGTGACGGCGGCATCTTAGTATGAAGAACAACTCTCAGACCCGCAACTATGCGGAAGCGATGGGCCAAGCTATGGCCTTCGGAATCTCGGTCACCTGCTGTGACATCTTCAACAACCCACAGACGAGAGGATATATCCACGGCGTATGTGACGGATACGAGGGGCAGTTGGATACCAAGACAGCCTTCACCATGGACAGCTACTACTTCTGGCGCGACCTCATGTACAAGGCTGAGTCGATGGGCCATGCCCGTGGTCACGACCCGTGCGGCTACGGCGTAGCCATCCACCGCATGGGCGATGTCGTTATCATGCGCATCGTTCGGTGCCACGACTACCTCGAACGCGCCCTCGATGGTGCCGAGAGCGAAGGCACCGAGAGTACCGTCATCGATATGTCCGACTTGGACAAGAGCATTTACCTTCAAGAACACGGGCGTTTACCCGGCACCTATGGACAACGAGAAGAAGGAAGAGATGGCGGAGCTTCAAGCCCTGCTGATGGAATTAGCGCAGGGCTATAAGCAACGCTATGGAAAAGACCGCATATACAATTCATTAAACAACACAATACATCATGTCCGAAATAAACTCCGTAGTCGAGACCAATGACTACTCTCAGTTCACGTTCATCAAACTGAACAGACACATCGACGAGACCCATCTCAAGCGTCTTACCAAAGACATCTCCGAAAACGGCTTGAGCCAACCCATCCTTGTCGATGCCGAGGGCAATATCCTTGAGGGTCAGCACCGCTTCCTTGCGTGCAAGTCCCTTGGCCTCAACGTCAAGTACATCGTTACTGACGACATCAGTATCGACAGGGTGGTAGCAATCAACAACCTATCCAAGCCGTGGACTCCGTTAGACAAGGCGCGTAGCTATGCCGCCCAAGGCAACGAGCACTACATCAAACTCCTTGACTTCCTTGAGGAGTGCCAAGAGTTGGAGCCCAAGGTGTCGCTACGCATCGCGAGTATGCTTGCCCAAGGCAGTGCCTCTTCTACGAGCGTCAACACGAGGGGTATGAGCGTGGGCTCTGGCACATGGCAGTTCCGCGACAGCAAGGAGGTGGCTATGTCGAGGCTCCATGCCCTGACTCAGTTTCGGCGTTGGGATTTCTATTTGAAGTCTAACTTCGTGACCGCCTTCCTTCGGTGCTTACGCACCATGGACGACTTCGATTGGAAGACACTGCTTGAGCGTGCTGAGAACAACCCACACCTGTTTGTCCATGCGGCTTCGACCCAAGAGTTCTTGCGCGTCTTCGAGACCGTATACAACTACCGGCGCCGCACTCACTTGAGGTTCTTTTGAAGATGAACGAAATCATATACACTGACGGTACCCGGGAATACATCCCGGGTACTCTTAGCCTGACCGAAAAGCAAGGCAAGGTCGGCGGCCTCATCGAGTACGTCCACCTCCCTGACGGCACCATCATGGTGGTCAACGAGCAGGGAATCATCAACGGATTGAATGTTAACAAGGACGCCTCTATCATTGCCGACCGCCCCATCATGGGCACGGCGATTCTAACCACTGAAATACAATGAAGAAAGACGTATTCGAAATGTATGTCGAGAAGGTCACCCACCACTTCGACATCACCCGTGAGCAACTGTTCACCAAAGACAAGTCGCGCCACCTCTCTGACGCACGCCACGTGCTCTACTACCTGTGTAGTAAGCGACCTATGACCAACACGTACATCAAAAAGTACATGGCCGATAGCGGGTACAACATCGACCTGCCTTCCATTGGTCATGGCATCAAGCGCGTCAACGAGAACCTCGGACAAGACCCCGACTACACCACCCTCATAAATCAATTACAATGAAACCCGAATCAGTATACAATAGCCTCAAGGCCATCGACGTCCGGCCCAAGGCAGAGAAGAAGGGACGTGCCGACTACCTCTCTTGGGCTCACGCTTGGGATATGTTGAAGACCAACTACCCTCAAGCTCAGCGCATCATCTACGAGAGCGAGCACACTGGACTCAACTACTTCACCGACGGCAAGACAGCCTACGTGAAGGTGGGTATTGTGGTCAACGACATGGAGCATATCGATATGCTTCCGGTCATGGACCACCGCAACAAGTCCATCCCTGTCGATAAGATTGACAGCTTCGAGGTCAACAAGACAATCCAAAGGGCCACCGCTAAGGCTATTGCGATGCACGGCCTTGGACTTTCTCTGTGGACAGGTGAGGATATACCATCCCAACCCTCCGAGGCCAAGGACGCCCCCTCTAAATCAGTCTCAGAGGATAAGGAGCGCATTAGCCTCGAGGTTGACGACGAGAATTGGGGCAAGGTGCTCAAGTACGTGGTAGCAAACAAGGACAAGGGCATCGACGAGTTGCTCAAGCAGTTGCGCACCAAGTACAAGGTCAGCACCAAGGTTCAGAAAGCCCTGAAGGAGAACCTATGAGCGATATCATAGACAGCCTACGCGACGACGCCAACTACTACGGCGAGGTCGGTCGGCAGTACCTGTCCAACTCGGACATCAAGGTTCTGCTTGACAACCCCGCCATGTTCGGTGTCCCCACCCCCGACAACGCTGCCTTTGCACGGGGCCGCCTCTTCCATCAGCTCATCCTTGAGCCGGAGAAAGCAGCCAAGGTCGAGGGCGTCAACTGCGCGAGCCGCAACACCAAGGTCTACAAGGAGGCGTGTGCCGAGCGCGGCGAGGAGTTCATGCTCTTGACCAAGGAGATGGAGGAGATGCACCGCCTTGCCAATAAGATGCTCGGTCACTTCGACTTCTACGAGGCCATCCGTGACGACGCCAACACCTATGAGGAGCCCGCCGTGGGCACCATCATGGGTCGGGAGTTCAAGGGCAAGGCCGATATCGTATGTCCCGACAGGCTCATCGACCTGAAGACCACCAGTAACATCGACGACTTCAAGTGGTCGGCACGCAAGTATGGTTACGACAGCCAAGCATACATCTACCAAAGCCTCTTCGGCAAGCCCATGGTATTCTTTGCCATCGACAAGAAGACAGGCATGATGGGTATGTACGAGCCGAGCGAAGAGTTCATCCTCCGTGGCAGGGAGAAAGTCGAGCGTGCCCTTGAGGTACACGACAGGTTCTTCGGAGCCGATGCCACATCAACAATTGAAACCTTTTATATAACCCAGACGCTATGAGCGAAAACAAAGACAGGGTCTACGCACCCGGAATGAATTGGACTGAGCCGAAACCCGAGGCTCCAGAGTTTATCAAAGCCAAGGTCGGCATCAAGGTATTTGAAGATGACGGCGAGGAAGGCGACTTCATCAAGATGCTTAAAGAAAATGCCAAGAAGGGATGGACCAACTTCGAGATGAAGCTGAGTCAAGACGGGCGCTACTACTTCGAGCTCGATACATGGGAGCCGAAGCCACAGGTTGAAGAAGACGCTCCGTTCTGATTCACCCCTTACTCTATCAGACGGACTGGGAAGGGGGGCAACGGCCCCCCTTTCTTTCGGGGACTAGAGTCGGAGGAGAACTCCGGACGGGTACGAAACATACCCTGATTAACACCCCGTGCCGTTTGTGTCGAGTGTCGATTTTTTTTCTCCCTATAGAGAGAGAGAGAGAGATACTTTCTTTTCTTTCTCCTACGTATACGTAAAGAATAATTGACATTATCGACACACATACTGTGTATCAGATAGTTAACTACAATAAATCAGCACCAAAAACGACACACCCATGTCGGAAATCGTCACAATCTTCCGAAACATCCGGGAAACCGAGACCCCCTTCCATCGTTCAGTGGCCTTCGTGCTCACAAGAATCAAGGAAGGAGCAAGCAAAGACCTTGTCACACGCATCCGTAAGGAGAACGATAAGGCTTCACGCAATGAGATAAAGAAGGAGCTACCTGCGGTATGCTTCTCCGGCATCTTCAACAAGCGCAGCGACGCTGCGGTACAGGAACATAGCGGCTTCATATGCCTTGACTTCGATGGCTATGCCACCAAGAAGGACATGAAAGCCGAGCGCAACAGGCTGGAGAAAGACAGGTACATATACTCTGTCTTCACCTCGCCGTCAGGCAATGGCCTCAAGGCCCTCGTCCGCATCCCGCAAGATGCTGACAATCATACCAGTTACTTCAATGCGTTAGAGAAACACTTTAACTCCGACCACTTCGATAAGACGTGCAAGAACGTGAGCCGCGTATGCTACGAGAGCTACGACCCGCTCATATACATCAACGAGAAGAGCGAGCTCTGGACAGGTGTCGTTGAACGACACTACGTAGAGGTAGAGGTCAAGACCGATACGCCGACCATACCTATCACCGATGACAACAAGGTGGTGGACATCCTCGTCAAGTGGTGGGAGAAGAAGTACGGCATGGTAGACGGAGAGCGCAACGCCAACGTATTCAAGTTGGCTATGGCATTCAATGACTTCGGTATCAACAAGAGCCTTGCCTCCCATATCCTACGGCAATACGAGCAGCCCGACTTCAAGGTGGCAGAGATAGAGCGCACCCTCGACTCCGCGTACAGCCACACCGCCAACCACGGCACGCGGTACTACGAGGACAGCGACCGCATCAACAACATCAAGGCACAGCTCAAGCGCGGGGTGTCAAAAAAAGAGGTCCGCTCCCAACTCAAGGGCGAGGTTGAGAGCGAGGTGGTAGAGGCCGTCCTCGAGCGCGTGGAGAGAGAGAACGAGGAGCAGACCTTCTGGCTCAAGACCGAGAAGGGCGTCATCAAGATTGTTCCGCTCGACTTCAAGACCTTCCTCGAAGACAACGGGTTCTACAAGTACGCGCCCGAAGGGAGCAAGAACTACGTCTTCGTCAAGGTCACCAACAACCTCATCGACCACACGAGCGAGAAGGAGATAAAGGATTTCATCCTCGGGTACCTGCTCGACCTTGAGGACAAGACCATCTACAACTTCTTCGCCGATGCCGTGCGGTACTTCCGTGAGGAGTTCCTTACCCTGCTGTCTACCATCGATGTGTATTTCATGGAAGACACCAAGGACGCGGCGTACCTGTACTACCGCAACTGCGCCGTGCGCATCACCCCCGGCGGTATCGATGTCATCGACTACCTCGACCTCGGTGGATACGTATGGCAAGACCATATCATAGAGCGTGCCTTTACCGAAGCCGACCACGAGGGTTGCGACTACCAGAAGTTCATCTCCAATATCTGCAACAACGAGAATAGCAGGACGGCAACGATGGAGTCTACGATAGGGTATATGCTGCACGGGTATAAGAACCTGAGCTACTGCCCCGCCGTCATCCTCAACGACGAGGTCATCAGCGACAACCCCGAGGGCGGGACGGGCAAGGGCCTGTTCATGAACGCCTTGAGTAGGATGAAGAAGCTGGTAGTCATAGACGGTAAGGCGTTCGCCTTCGAGCGAAGCTTTCCCTATCAGCTCGTAAGTGCTGATACTCAGATACTTTGCTTCGATGACGTGAAGAAGAACTTCGACTTCGAGCGGCTATTCAGCGTAGTAACAGAGGGTTTGACACTGGAGAAGAAGAACAAGGACGCCATCAAGATTCCTTTCGAGAAGTCTCCGAAGATTGGTATCACCACCAACTACGCCATCAAGGGTGCCGGCAATAGCTTCGCCCGCCGCAAGTGGGAGCTCGAGCTACACCAATACTACAGCAAGGCGTTCACCCCGATACAAGAATTCGGCAAGCACTTCTTTGCCGATTGGGACGAGGACGATTGGTGCGCCTTCGATAACTACATGGTCTCATGCCTGCGTTCCTACCTCGGTACCGGGCTCATAGAAAGCAAGTTCATCAACCTCGGCATCCGTCAGCTCAGTGCCGAGACGAGCCACGACTTCATAGAGTGGTGCGGCCTTGTCGGTGGCGAGGAGAACAGGACGCTCGAGCCATACATCAAGCTGTACAAGCAGGCCGTATACCTCGACTTCATACAGGAGTACCCGGACTACGCGCCGAAAGCGAAGATGACCATCTCACGCACCAAGTTCTACAAGTGGCTTGTAGCGTACTGCATATACCGATACGGTATCCCGCCCGAGGAGGGGCGCGATAGCACCGGGCGGTGGCTGCGGATACGCAACAAGCACGAGGGCGAGGAACAAACGGAGATGACATGGAACTGAGAAGCTATCAGAAGGCCATCGTAGACCGTGGCGTAGAGACCTTGCGCAGGTACGGCTTCGTATACCTCGCTATGGAGGTGCGTACCGGCAAGACCCTGACCGCCCTGTCTATCGCTGAGGCCATGGGTGTAGAGAGCGTAGCGTTCCTCACCAAGAAGAAGGCGCTGCCAAGCATAGGCGCCGATGCCGATGCGCTGTGCCCCTCGTATGAGTTCTTCGCCATCAATTACGAGAGCGCCCATAAGCTGCCCAAGGTAGACTGGGACCTCATCGTCTTGGACGAGGCGCATATCTTGGGTGCCTACCCCAAGCCAAGCAAGCGTGCCAAGGCGGTACGCGAGATGGTCAAGGGCAGGTACGTCATCCTCCTGTCGGGGACGCCTACGCCGGAGTCGTACAGCCAGATGTACCATCAGGTGTATGGCATAGGCCGCAATCCCTTTGCTCGGTACCGCAACTTCTACCGGTTCTGTGACGACTACGTCGATGTAAAGGAGCGCGTCATCAACTCCCTTCCGATGAAGTTCTACGACAAGGGACTGCCGTCTATCCTCACGGCTATGCAGCCGTATATGATTAGCTTCAGCCAGAAGGAGGCCGGCTTCAAGAGCCAGCTCAACGAGCACATCCTGCGCGTACCCATGGAGCCGAGGACGTATGAGATGTGCAAGCGCCTGAAGGCAGACAGGGTGATAGACGGGAAGGACGAGGTCGTCCTCGCAGATACCCCGGTCAAGCTCATGCAGAAGCTGCATCAGATGTACTCCGGTACGGTGAAGTTCGAGAGCGGCAAGGCCATGGTCTTCGACCACACCAAGGCGCAGTACATACGCGACAAGTTCCGGGGTAAGAAGATTGGTATCTTCTACAAGTTCAAGGCCGAGCTCACGGCGCTGCAAGAGGTCTATGGCAACGACCTCACCACCGATGTGGAGGAGTTTGCTGTCGGCCCGAAGACGATAGCGCTACAGATAGTCAGCGGGCGCGAGGGCATCTCCTTGCGGGCGGCACAGGCGTTGGTGTACTACAACATAGACTTCTCTGCGACAAGCTATTGGCAGTCGCGGGATAGGATGACGACCAAAGACAGGACCGAGAGCGACATCTACTGGGTCTTCGCCGAGCGTGGTATAGAAACAAAAATCCACAAGGCGGTGTCAGGTAAGAAGGACTATACCCTCAGCCACTTTCGAAGGGACGTTCTTACCTTGTAGGTAGGATGACCGAGCAGCAGATACAGACCCGGAGGATTAAGGAACTAGAGTCCGAGGGGTACTACGTCATCAAGCTCATCAAGACCAACAAGAACGGTATCCCCGACCTCGTGGCGATACCCCCTAACAGCGGCGTCCTTTTCTCTGAGGTCAAGAGACCGACGGGGAAGGTGTCTAAGTTGCAGGAGTACCGCATGAAAGAGCTGAGAGAGAATGGCATCGAAACCGAAGTTTATAGAGGTTGAAGACCCCTACGAGGTGGACGAAGGCTTCGTCGAGGGGGTCATGGATTTGCCCACGCGCCTGCGCCTGCGGGTGCTGAGTCAGATAAGGGACTCGCTCTGGATGCTCGAGTACAACGACGATGAGACGCTCGAGGCCGGAGGCCGCATCGACTCGGAGCTGTACTACAAAATAGAATACTACAATATGGAGGGATGGATTCCCGTCCTCCTTGAGTTCGACGTCATCGATTGTGACGAGTACTTAGACCTGATGGTCGACAATAAACTGATACTAAAATGAAAGGAGCACCACATACAGAAAAAGAGATACGGCGCCTTGCCGATATTTGCTTCGTGAATTTCGATGGCGACGTCTTCCAGCGGTGCCGGGAGCGCCGCTTCGTCGACGCCCGCATCACCTTCTCTATGCTCATCAACGAGCAGGGCATTATCCCCACGCGCATAGGCCGCATACTAGACCGCAACCACGCTACCATACTGCACTATATGAAGCGCGGCGAGGCCCTACTGGAAACCAACCGTGCCTTCCGCAAGAAGTATGTCGCATGCCGGGAGGAGTATATCGGCGAAGACCCCATCTTCTACTACTCCACCAAGGAGCTGCGCCGCAAGTTCTTGGAGATGCAATCCGACTGTAGGAGTCTGCGCGAGAAGCACGAAGCCTTGCAGGAGCGTGTCCGCAGCTCGCGGCGCCTCGAGCCCATCATAGATATGGTGCGTATGCGCACCAAGCCCGGCACTGAGGACGAGGTGCTATCCAAACTCAATAGGATATACAACGGAACATGAAGTGCCCGGAGTGCCGCAAGACCATGACGTGGACCGGTGACCACGACTCCGAAGACGGAGCCACCGATTTGCTCATGGTCTCATGGCGCTGCCAAACCGAGGACTGCGACGTCCGCCTCCTCGATATCCACTGGGTTATCTAGCGTTTCTTCTTCGCTTCCTTTCGAGCTTTAAGTAGCTCTTCCTGAATTCGCTTCTCTATATTCTCAGGAGAATCTTCTTTGTCTAAGTCTTTGTAGATGTCTTTAATCATAATGTTGCGAAGGTCTTTGTAGAATGGGATTAAGCCCATCATCCCCAGAACTTCTAGACCTAGCCTGTCAAACTCATCTGCCCTACGCTTTATTGACTCGGCAGTTTTTTTATCGGAGTCAAGCACCAGCCTGCCTAACAGTGTTGCGGTTCTGACCATAGGGTTGTAGGGACCAGAGGCTCTCGCTACCGCATCAGACATCTTTTTAAACGGCCTTCCGTCTTGAGCTGGACTCATAAGAGGAATAAATACTCCGTCCTCAAAGGTGTAATCAAGACCGTTTTCTCCCATCATACTCGCTCTTTCATATTCTATTGCGGTATTAATGACCGCCCTATAGAGAGAGCCACGTGTTCCGCCTACGCCCAGACTAACGAAGGATTGGCGAACGGCGTCTGCGAATTTCTCTTCAAAGGTCTCATCATCCCCCTCATCCTCGAGCCCTAAGGCCCGTTGTATTGCATCCCTCAACGCGTTTGTTACCATTACGTACGCCACCATACGTAATGTAACCGCACCCATCAACCTCGCACCTTTCATAGGGCTTATGGTCCCATTACCTACGGCTGCCTTTGTTGCGGTACGCATTGTAACATATTCGAAAACAAGGAATCGAGTCATGTAATTGTTGACAGCCCTATAGAGTGCCATTCCCGGCGATGACTCTCCACCCGCCTTTCTCATTGAACTTACGATACCAAGGAAGGGGTTGTCGGTGGCTCCAGCTTGAACAGAAGCTAGGTCGGCAGCATCGGTAGCGGCTTGTATGGCTTCTTCGTTTGCAGCCATATACGCCTCGTCATTTGCGGCAATCTTATCGAAGTCTACCTCCTGACCCGTTCTATTCTTAAACTCCAAAGCAAACGTACCAAACCAGACTGGCCTCATAATCGCTTTATCAGGAGCCGTAATACCAATGTCTGCAAGCTTTCCTACGGCCCCTTGCCACGGAGCTCCGCTATATGCCCAAATTTGTTTTAGCCTGTTGAACACCGGGTGGTTAACATCTCCTTTTTCGGGGCCCGTTGTGGAGCGTAGAGACTCCACCATCCGTGAAGAGATGGTCTTAGTGTCGGCATACAAGCGAGTGGTCTGTACGCTGCCTACGTTGCGCATTATGTCTCCACCATCATTGGACATTGTCCGGAAGTGTTTGCTTACGCCCTCGGTAAATTGACGTCCCGCAGCAACGGTGATGAACAGCAGGTTAGAAAGTGTTTCTCCACCCGTCCTTGCAACGTCAAACAGAACCATACGGTATGACTGTCTCTTGGCCCATTCAAAGGCTTTCTCCATCCACGTAGAGAAGGTATATGACTGGACCAAGGCATCCGTTACGGCGGACTCCGAAGCACTGTCAATCGCGTCAAAGAACTTACGCTGCTTTGACGTCATCTCAGTACCCCTGAGGTTGTTCATCAGCCTCGCATTGGTACGCACCGCCTCGGTCATATGGTAGTCGGTAAGGATATACCTAGCACCACGGCGAGCAGAAGCAAACGGGTCGAAGTTGACAGGAGGAGGGGATGTCGTTATGCGTTCCTGTACGTTCTGTGCCTTTGTTGACGGCTTGCGCATGCGCGTCTTAGCCTCGTCAATCAATGCGTCTATACCCCTTAATCCAGCCTTGTCCTTTTCGTTAAGAACCACACGGTGGAAGTACTGAGAGAACGGACGGAACGGAACGCCACGCAGGACACCGGCGACATACTCTGCCTTAGGTGTAAGCTCATCGTTGATATCACGTACTTCGTCAGCTACGGCACGCTCTTCTGCGCTGAGCATATCGCGTATCTCTTCTGCCGACTTTCCGTCAATCTTCTTTCTCAAGTCCTCGAGCACCTTTATGGTGGCATCGTTGTAGAACGCCTCTCCCTTTTTTTGCTTGGAATTTTTTATTGTCGAATCTAGCAGGCTTACAGCATCGAATACGCCCGATACATCGGGGTTGGTGTCGAATTCAGCCTGCATCATGTACGCTCCAATGAGAAACTTAGAGCGTACGACGGCGTTGGGATTGCGACGGAGAGACTTCATAAGTTTCTGCTCTACCCTATCAAGCCTTTCTTCAACCCCCATGATATCGGACTTGTATGAGGCATAGCCCGAAGCCAAATCCTTAAAGGCCGCATCATAGATTGTTGTGCCGGTGTAGTTGCCATACACTTGGTCTATGAACCTCAACGGATTGCGGTTTACTAACTTCTCTACAGTACTTCCTCTGGTTACGCCATCCAGCAACGCACGTACACGAGCAATCCTAGGCAGCTTAGCTTCTTTGATGGCCTGTGATACCTCTACGGTTCTATTGTTTGCCTCCACCTGCTCTACCAAGACCTGAGCTGTATGGGGCAAGAACCCATTCTGGATATTGTCAGCTACACGCAATACGTTCTTTAGGTCAGCATTGGTCAACTCCAACAGCCCCGCTGTACGCACAAGCTTATTGAATCTACGCACGAGCTTGTTCTCCATTTGTGTGGGGAACTTCCTATCGAGCTTGGGCAATCGCTGTATGGCGTCTACCAGCTTAGCTCGCTCCTCTTCCCTTGCTTTTTCCTTCTCCTCTTTCGACATCTTCCTCTCCTCCCTCAACTCATCGGCGTACTTCTTCAGTATATCAGACTCCTCCGTGGTGATAACCTCGTCTTTCACCATGTCAGCTATCTTGCCCTTGACACTATCCGCTTTAGACGTGTATGCCTCGTAGCGTGCGAACAACTCTTCCTTCTTGGCAAGCTCTTCGTTGATGCCAGACATGATGGATACCACGTCGTCGAACATCTGGGTGCGCTCCTTCAAGTTGAGCACCGTCTTGCGCTCGCCCAAGTCGTTGACTAGCTCCTTGTACTTCTCGAAGACGCTTTCCGGAACCAACCGTGCATCCATGTTGAGTAGCGTCTGTAGCATGGGCATCAAGTCCGGAGATATACCCAGCTTCTTGCTTGCGTTCTTCAACGCCCTCTTCCTCAGCTTGTTGAGCTTGTTCACCTCCTCTATGTACTCGGCTTCTGCAAATACACGGGCGGTATAGTTGACGAAGTTCTCGACCTGAACGGGATTGAACGGGTCCATATTCGCCATCTTCCTCAGGATAGCTGTAGCCTGCTTACCGCTGATTGCCCCTGTGGCTTTGAGGCGAGCTATGTCTTTGCCCACCTCACGCATAATCTCTCGTGACGCTGCCGCCGTAGCCTTGGAGCTTCGGGCCATGACTCGTATCTGTTCGAGCAAACCCTTCTTGTCTATCAGAACATCGCCATCAGGCGTAAGTCCAAGCAACTTGATAACCGAAGGCGCGGCCTTTATGCGCCTGCCCATCTGCTTATCGACCGCACGCATCATAGCCTCACGCCCCACATCGGACGCCTCCTCGTACATCTTACTCTTCTGTATGTACGCCTTGACGTCCTTGATGATACGGTCGTTGACAGCCCTAGTCCTTTGGCCCTTGTTCTCTATGGCCTGAATCTTCTTATCTCCACGGGCACGTTCACGGGCACGTTGTATGATACCCTGCACCTCACGGCTAAGTCGCGTAGCCTTAGCGTCATATGCATCTATCGCTGCTTGCGCTGTGGGCCGAACCTTTAGTATCGCTGCGTCTGAGTACCCGCGTTCCTTCGCGAACTTCACCAGAGCGGTGTCGTTGAACTTACCGGCGTTGTCTTGCAGGGACTCACGTTGCTCGCGTGGGGATAGCCTCGATGGCGCGGACAGCATCTCCTCCGGAAAGTCTACGTACTGGTCCTGCATCTCCTGCAATTCCTGCGCCTTAGCTTCCTCCACGTCCTCGCGCTCCATGCGCTCCTTGGCGTCACGCTCGCGCAACTCGGCACGCTGCTCCATCTCCACCTTCTCGTCGGCACGGTCTTTCGCGATGAGCTTCTTGGGGTCGACCTTACGGCCCGTCTCGGGGTTGACGATATGGAAGTCGTCCATCCGCGTGCCAAACTGCTCGACACCAAAGCCATAACGCTTCAGGTTGCGGCGCAGCTCGTCGGCTAGGCTGGCGTTCTTTAAGCTCCCGTTGGGCTTGAACTCATACCGCTCCACCACATCCGCTACCCGCTGCTCACGGGCCGATGGCTGCGCTGGCGCAGTCGTCTCGACCCAAGCGGGGACCTCTTCAATGCCAGCTTCTCTTGCCGCTACAATCCTTCGTCGATTGAGGGAAGATAAAGTTCCATCCTTCAACCTTACGACCCTTGCCGGGGGCGCCATTTCACCTTGCTGATACTGGCGTATGTATCTCCTCGTGGTTGGCATACGAACGATTGCATCGTAGTCCAACTCTTTCTCTACATAGTCAATCTCATTGGGGTTGACCATCTGATATTCAAACAAGTTTGGCTTATCACCCTTTACTGCACGCTCCTCTACAATGTCACCGACTTTAAGATTCGGGTTAGTTGACTCGTTAGGGAAAGGAGTGGTAGCTCCAGTAACCTCATAGACCCGCTGCTCACGGGCCTTGGGCTCGGCAAAGCGCGTTATTTTTCCGGACTCAAGTAATTCTTTTAATCCGATTTTAGCATTTCCGGAAAGGAAGTCACGCAATATGTCCTCCCTCGCCCTGAAGTTTGTCCCTCCAATATCTGTGGCATCCACCTCTAGACCATGGTATACCTTCTCTACATACTCAGGAGATATGTTTCCGTAGACAGTGAAGACCCCGCTTCCATTGTTTTTTACTCTGCTTTCTGGAACCTGCACAGCGACGAGGCTTTTTGAATCACCAAACCCGCGACGTGTGT
>Ga0209425_10003177_pt1 | contig 17676 bp, 19 predicted proteins | sample COG_05_FD_184749 | JGI IMG/M metagenome (GOLD analysis project Ga0209425, IMG submission 184749) | Pelagic Microbial community sample from North Sea - COGITO 998_met_05 (SPAdes) (version 2) | ecosystem: Environmental > Aquatic > Marine > Neritic zone/Coastal water | place: Helgoland, sampling...
TGCACATCTCCCTTCACTTGCCTTAGCCCACTTCACCAAAAATGGAAAAGACTGGTCTAAAAAGAAATAATCCTTAATTCCCTTTGATAGCATAATTTGAATTAACCTTTCTTCAAGCCCCTCTTCTTTAACATTAAGAATCAATAGTCGATGTTCATATACCTCTAACCAATCTTCAAAACTTTCTCCGTCTTGAAAAGGGTCATGATGCAAAATCATCTGATTGCCGCAAGTTCGAATATCTACCTCCACACCATACTCTTTTGAAGTTTTTAAAAGTTCATCCTTGGTGTTCACCCTATGAAGGATTTTATACATTTTTTTTAAACCTCTTATTAAGAAAAAAGCTATAAATCAATGTTCTTTTAATAAAACGAAACTTTGCAGAGAAGCTTACATTCCAATGAGATGATCCATGGACTCTGCTGGCAAACAATACTGGAAACCTTTTAATATTTAAGATTTGTTTTTTAGCCATAAAATATGCAAATAAATCTAATGAAAAATCTTTGGGTGGATTCTCCCATGATTCATAGAAAGTTCTGTGGAATAAGGTCGGTTGTGCATTAATATCCCACATATTTTTTTTCATTAATATCGTTTCAAAAATTGACATTCCAACTGTAAAAACAACATCAATCAATGGTCTGCCATAACGCTTACCTTTTACAAATAACAATTCTGGATTATTTGATTTTTCAAAAAATTCCAAAGCTTTAATAATATCACCTGGATCCGTTTGAAGGTCTGCATGAGTCCAAGCTAAAATATCGCCAGAAGCACCATTAAGTCCAGAAAGAATACCATGCCCATATCCTTGATTATCAGTTACATTTACCAACTTCACAAAAGAATATTTTAGTAATAAAGGCTCTAAAACTTTTTGTGTATCATCACTTGAGCCATTATCAACAATAATAACTTCTATAGATTTTTCACCAATAAATTCTTGACAGCGAGCCAATAATTCGGGGATTCCCCTACTTTCATTAAAACAAGGAATAACTAATGAAGTTTGCACTCTATCTAATCACCCCTAAAAACAAAATATTTCATTCCAATAAAATTTAATGATGCGGAAACTCCTGTTGCCATCAAAAATGCTAAGCCAATACTAAAATTATCTTTTTTAAAGAATGATAATCCTAACTCATTTACTGCAATGTTAACAAATAATGTTGTGACATATAAGGCCCAAAAAAATGAAAATGCAAGAATGCCTTTCACATAAGAATTAAAAGTAAAATTTCTATTTGCAAAGTAAGCAAATATAGCTCCACATGAAAATCCAAGACCCTTGGAAAGTTCTGAGCTAATATTCAAAATAGCCAATAAAAACAAGTAAATAAAAAGATCAAATAGAACTGTTAAGCTTCCAATAAATAAAAAACGCCCAATCTCACTATCAAGTATTCTAAAGTTAGTCATAAATAAACTTTGTATATTCATTCTCCAATTTAGCTAAAGATTTAGTCGGGATATTTGGATCTAGAATTAACCTATATGGATGTGAGTGCCACTTATGGAAGCAAGATTGCCAATATTTAAATGTTTTCAAATCATTTGGTGTCCCCCAGCAAATATAGCTATCAACTTCAAACATGACTACATTTTTGTTCATAGAAATTGCGTCATTAACTGCCATATCTACATAGTACTCACCATTAATTTTAGCTTTTCTAGACTTCATTTTTTTTACTGCATCAAGAAAATAGCTTAATTTTTTAAAAGTAAAAGCTCCAATCACAATTGGATCAATATCTGGATTACTTAATGGTTTTTTAACTGAAATACTATTGATTTTGTCTGCATCGTTATGAGTATCAATCCAACCATACATTTCTGGACATCTGCTAGCACCAGGATAACCCCTAGCACCCCATACAACAACATCAATACTATCATCAGCCATTAAGTATTCAAACTTAGCAGAATCATAAATCATGCCGTTATCACATGCTGCAATCGTTACAGGCTGATCTAAATCTAACTTCTTTGATCCAAGGACACATGAGGAAGCTTGGCCATCAGTAATCGTATCAATAATTTCAAAAGAGGGTTTTTTGGATACATGGCTTAGTTCAGAAATTAATTTATTCAACCCATCCAAATCGGCCCTCAAAACATATCTTTGCTCATCAGCAACTGGCATATCATTTAACGCCTGAACTGCCATTGGCAATCCAGAAACTGAAATTAAAGGCTTTGATGAAATATACCCTTCTTTTTTAAAACGGCTACCTAAGCCAGCCATAGGTAACAAGATGGCACCTTTATGATGTGCAGAAACTTTCTCATCAATAATCCCTCTAAAAATATTTGACCAATATTTGTACTCTTTTAAATCTGATGGGACTCCCCACTGCATAAAGTGCTGCAGTTCATAAACATTAATTTTAAGATGATCCTCTAGCATTGGTTTGTAAACCATACTTACATAATACTCATCACTTACTAGTAATTGCTCATCAATACAGCGTTGGAAGTATTTCTCCATCAAAGCACCATTCTTGAAATAGTAAGTACCTGAAGACGCAAACTCTTGTCGTGGGTTTTCAGTAAAAGGCTGTTTTTCTTGAATATCAATCACATAACCATTTTGCTCCTTGACATAAGCATAATAATTACTCCATAAAGTATGTGGATGAAAGCCTTTATAGCTTGGAATTATTCCATCTACATTAGTATCTTTTGCAAAATTTTTAAAATGAGAATAATCCCAATAACAAGTAAAATCACAATAATTAACAATAGTTTGCTGATCAAGATCAATTGAGTCAATGGCATGCATTACAGCATACACTGGGCCTAACTTATGGGGAGGTATTGGTACAATTCTTCCATTTTTGCAGATTGAATTTAAAATCTCTTTCATACGATATAAAGGTTCAGCTAAGTGTTCTTCATTGCATATAAATACAAAGCTATCTTCAACTGAAAACATCTCAACAACATGTTGAATAATTGTTTTTCCATCAACTTCAATTAATGGTTTAGGCACAGCATATCCGGCAGCTCTAAATCGCTCGCCAAACCCTGACATTGGAATTATAATTTGCATTTATTGACTCAATTTCCTTCTATATTTTTCTGGCTCCCAGTCGAGCAATCTGCTAATTTCATCTAATGTCAAATAGTTTAATTTTTCATTAACACCAATCCGCATTAAAACCTCCACATGACAACGTAACATTTCTTCAACATCTAATTTTGCATCTTTTGAAATCAAAACCCCCTTTCCCATCAAAATTACAAAATTGGCAGGGCTAAACTTCTCTAAAAAATTAGAAATTTCTTGCTGGTCAATTATTCCTTTGTAACATGGCATTATTGGACCAAGGAATACTGCTTGATCAGGATATAGAACCCCACTGTTATTATTGCAACAGTTAAATGCTACATTATCCAAAGCAAGTGAATGTATTTTATTGTAACGAGGCAATCGCATATTAAAAAGATCTGACAATTGCTCAATTTCTTGATCAAATTCAGAGCCTGACTCTCTTGGAATTGTTCTACAGCGATCAACAATTTTATTCATTAGATCAAATGCAATTTGACAGTCTTCACCTCCTACAACCAGCCCATGATTACCCAATAAGATTACGTCCACTTGGCGCCCTTCGATGGCTTTTTGAACTGCCATTGTAAGCTCCATACCCGGTCGCACATATGGAATCCATACCCAGCTAATATCTATTAAAATTTCATTTAAGCGAGATCTAGCATCTTTGAGAATTAACCAACTAAGCAACTCAATAGGGTGAGTGTGTAAAACAACTTTATGAGGCATTAATGCATGCATTGTAGTTTCTATAGATGGCCTTAAGGTAGATTCACCCATTACCTGTCCTTTAACTGGGTCTTTATCGTGGTTATAAATCTTATTGCATATCTTTTTATAATCAACAGGTACAAAAATATTTTCACGCTCTGCATTAGCCAGCCAGCTGCCTGAGGCTTTAACCCACATTACTCCATCTTTTTTATATGAGGTATTACCTCCAGGGCCTTGAACAAGCATCGTATCATTACCTATTTTGCTTGAAAGCTCTTCAAATGAAATCATAATTTTTTATTAATTAAATAATATTCTCTATAGATTGCAACATAAAAAATTACAAAAGGAATAGCTATAAATTTAATAGAAATATAATCTAACGGAGTTGCCACAATTAACACAAATAGATAAATTAGAAAAATTAGATAAACACTGTTATTATTAAAGGATTCGCTTCTTCTAAGTCTAAGATTAATAAATGTCATTAGACTAAATAATATTCCATAGTTAGCAATAATTAAAAAACTATTAAATAAAACCCTGTTAAAGCCAATGCTAGATCCTCTAGTGAAATTATCGCTTCCAATATAAAATTTGATATCCATCATGCAATTAAAAATATCATAGTTAGCAAAAAGAAAAACCGCAAAAGGCGTTAAAAAATATCCGATATTTTTATCGATTTTTTGATTAAAAACAAACCATATGAGTATTACTAAAAAACCACTTTCTCTAGTTAAGACTGCCAAAGTAGCTACAGATAAAAATAAAAACATTTTTTTTGATACAGAAGCAAATATGGCTAATGATACAAAAGCCGCCTCAAAAATTGTGGTTGAAAATGCTACAACTTTGCCATTGAAATGAAACAAAAACAAGGTCAAGAATAATAGTAAGACAAATGCACTATCTGAATTCTTAGCAACATTAATAGATTGGCTTACATTATCTAAGACCTTACTAATAGCTAATTTAATAGAAATAAATGAAATTAAAACCATCAATGTATGGACAAATAAATACATTAATAAAAAACCATATAGCCCAATAGTGTCATATGAAATCTTGTAAAGGGAATCAGACATTTTCTTAAAAACCCATCTAACTTTTTTTCTACTCTCTAAGGAGTATGGTCTTTCACAATCTCTATTAAAATAATTTTCATTGGTTTTATTAATATTGTCATAAAAATACTGATAAGAACTGTCATACCCACTTCCAATTGCTTGGGTAACAATTTGAACTCTAGTTGTGTTAAATGCAACAAAAGCTACAAGGGCAATTTGAAATAGCCATAATAATTTTTTTTGATTAAGCTTTAATAGATTCATAAAAGTATCTTCTTAAAGAGTTTTAATTTTTTTAATCAACTCACCCCAATATTTTGGATCCACATTACAAGGTATATTAAACATCCATGGGCCTAATTCTTCAGAAAATCGGCAACTACCAATCTTGTAACCATAATTCTCTATATTTTCATTTGTAGAAACTATCGGCTTTAAAAACCAAACTGAATCAATATCAATAAATTCTGCTATTTTATTTTTATAATTATAGCAATCTGAGTCACTCCAAACAAATCTCAATGGAACTATATATAATGCAGAGTCATAATATGCATTTGGTAAATAAGCTCTGATATTTTTATTATTCAATTCATTAAGAATAGAATTGAATAATGCTCTTCTATTAGCTACAGATTTATTCCATCTTTCAATCTCATAAATTCCAAGTTGGGCCAATGAAGATGGCATTTTTGAAGGATATGGATAATCAATATTATCTACTGGCAAAGAATAACTATCTGAAGATAAAAATGGAGATTCAAATCCGAGTATTTTATTTTTAAAGCTTTGTATTATATTAAAAAGAAATATCCTGCCTGAAAAATTTGGATTACAGAGCTTACTTTCAAGCTTAATACGTCTGAAAATTGCCCTTTCTTTTCTTACAGGAATATTTTTTGAGGAGTCTCTTTGATGTCTCAATTGTTTATACAAATGTGAATTTCTAGTATAAATAACTCCACCAGTAAAAGTGTTAATTGGCTTAGTATGATCAGTAGAAAATAATGCAGCATCTCCAAAATTTCCAACTGATTTTCCATCTACTTTTGATCCAAGAGTTAAAGCACAATCCTCAAGTAGAAAAATTCCCTTATTTTTTGCCAAATTTTTAATATAATCAATATCACAAGGTATACCAAAAGAATGTTGCGCAACAATTATTCTTGTTTTTGTAGTTATACTTTTTTTAATAGAGTCATACGAAGACCCAAAAGTATTTGGATCAATGTCTGAATATATAGGTATAGCCCCGATTTTTAATACTGCATTAGCCATTACGGAACAGGTGGACCCAGTCAAAATAATTTCGCTATTATGATTAATATCCAAGACCCTCATTAAATCATAAAAACCCATTCTAGCAGCTGCATAAGCAACGCATTCACCGCTCCCTCCAATAACTTTCTGGAATTTTTCTTCGAATTTATTTACAATTTTTTCATCTTCGCTGCCAATTAATGACTCAATAGATGCTAAATTTTGTTTTGTAAGATAAGAATGGCCATAAATAAAACCAAAATACGGTGTTTTTAAAAAAAAAATAATAGAATTAAAAACTATTTTGATTTTTTCTATCATTTTTAATTTAAATTAATACACATAATATCTTCCATTATGATTTTGGAGTTAGCTCTATTTATATTTTCTGATGAAAGACACCTTAATTTATAAGACAGGCGCTTTTCTTCATTTATAAGTAAAAGTTGATCAAAATCTATCAATTCATTTTCAATATTAACAGGAGTAGTGCCTAATATTGAAGCCTTATAAAACATATTTGACATTGCAAATTTGTCCTTCATTAACTGATTAGAATATATAAAAATAATTGGCTTATTATATATTATGGCGAATGAAATAGCCGTACTAGACCTGGTAATAACAAAACTGCTTTCCCTTACTCTTTCATTTGTTTGCATATAAGTTACTCTTCTGTAACCAAACAAAGGCTCATTATCTGAAAATTTTGACATAGGATGTCCAGCAATTTCAACAGTTACCCCAGTAGCTTTTTCAAGATTATCAAAAAAACTAGTAATTTTTGGATACCAATCATCAACTGTTAAATACATTTTTCTTCCAAGTTTAACGGCATCGGTTAGATACTTTGGACTTGGCGCATCAAGAAGAACTGCTGTATTCTTTTCAGAAGAAGAAGAATTATTATTACTAAATAAAATAGATTCACTATAGTTGTTGCTACTTCCTGGAATATATGCCACTTTATCTCCATGCCGACTTTGGGCTAAAGCCAGCCAATCCTTACCAGCATAAAAAACATGAGTTGTAACTGATGGAATAAGCTTATTTAAAAAAAAAGGGATGGAGAGAAAAGATTTCTTAATTAATTGCTTAAATAGACTAACTAATCCACTTAAATTAAGATCATCATATGGATTTATCTTTTTAGAACTATTATCAATATTTAAAGGAATTCCACCGATAAAAGTTTCAATATTTGCTGAGAATATATTTTTAAACAGTACAAAAAATAATAAATGAACAAGGGCTTCTTTATAGGAATCTTTAGGAATTTGATTTATTAGATATATTTCTTTATTTTCAGGTGTAGCAATTAATTTTTTTAGATTTTTAATAAGTTTAAAAATTGAATTTATATGTACTAAATTCTCTTTAATAATGCTATTATCAGCAGTTTTTTTAGAAAAGTTTGGATATAAAAATAATGACAAATCGTATACTATTACATCACAGCATTTATCAAATTCATTGATTTCCATTAATTCCCATATAAAGTCTGTCATTTTATATGGATGCAAAATAATTAAAATTTTTTTATTCACTTACTTTTTTGTTACAAGCCAGTACTCAAAATCTGACAAAAAATCTTTTTGTAAAACTTCAACATCTTTAAGATCAAAGCCAGCCTCGCTTAACCCATTCATATAAACTGAACGTGGATGTGATGTTGACAATCTTCCAGATTTTTTCCATCTTTTAAACATCCTAAAAGGATTTTTAATCAGACCAAGTAAGATTTCTAGATAATATGTAAAGTGATTATCACATGCTCTAACTTGAGTAATTAAATGTCCTGAAGTAGCATCAGAAAACATCTTCATCATTTTTTTTGTATCATTTGCATTAAAGTGTGCAAAAAATCTAGTAGATATAATAAGATCATAATGTTGCTTAACTGTTGGCAAATAATTTTCCCATTCATGGTTTTCAAAATTAGTATCAAATTTACTGTTATCATTAATCTTGCTTTCCGCCTCTTCTAACATATATGGTGAAATATCAACACCCACATATGATTTAACATTAGAAGTTAAGAAAGGTATCCATCTTCCAGTACCAACCGGTAAATCAAGTATTTTTAACATTGTTTTATCAGAATCATACGTCTTTAAAATAGTATTGTACATTTTCACAAATGCTTTATTTTCAGATTGCCACAACCCACCAGCTCTTCTCTGTTCATAATTCTTAGCGTTGTCAGTATCATAGTATTTCTCTATCTTCATTTACTTACTCCAATTACTTATTTAATAATTTATCTATATTCTTAAAGCCCTCAATAGCTCTAATCATATTATTGATGACAGTATTATCAATAATATGATTAACCTCTAATATCCTTTTTAATCTTTCCAAATAATAAACTAGACAATATAGAGTAATATTTTTTTCTATATACCCTTTATGTTCATCAATTAAATTTGAGGCACTTAAGGAGGCATCAAATGCGCATAATAGTTTTTTAAAATCTTCTATAGTATTTGCTTCAATTGAAGCAATATTATGAATTAGCCATGGACCAAATGGGTTTAAAAAATCAAATAGTAAACTTCTTTCACTATAAGTTTCCCAGTCAATAACTCTTGGTTCTCCAGAGTCTGCAATTATTATATGTGAAAATTTAAAATCACCATGTGTGGACGACATTAATATATTTTTATTTACTCCATATTTTTTTATTTTATTAAGTGTCGAATGAGAAAAAGTAGTAATTAATTCAACCAAATCTTTATTAATATCGGAAGAATAGCTGGACATATCACAGAGAATTTCATAGTTCAACAAAGAGTATTTAATTGGGTCAACTTTTTTGATGCAGCCACTTTTTATTATTTGCTCAATTATATTAAAAATATACTTTTTATAGATTACAGGTACTTCACTCCAATTCTTTGGCCATAACTCTCTACCAAAAATATATTCTTCTTCATACCAACCCTCTGATTCACAACTATTAAATATTTTGGGAGCGTGCTTTATATCAGAAGAAATTTTTAATTTATCAAGCTCTTGTTGAAATTTAAATAGATTGGTTGGCATGAATTTTGTAACTACTCTCTTGTCAATATCAAAAATTTTATAGTTATTGCTGAAGTTTGACATTTTACAATAGTTGCCCCACTTCTCTAAATAAACAATTTCTTCTGTTCGAGAATTAACCCAAGAAGTAGGCTCATTTTGCAAAGCGTTCCATATATGCGAAATAGTTTCAAGAGCTTGCTCTAGTGTTTGATCAGCACAAATATAAAAATTTTTGATTTTAATATATTTAAATGTAGACATTTTCTATAACGGAAAGTTATTAGAATACTTTACAATTAGCTGGACAGGAATCAGTTTAATATTTGAAATTTTTGCAATTGAAAGTCTATGATGGCCTCGATTATTAAAGAGCAAATCTCCAGTTCTAGTTTGATTAACAGATATATCATCCAATTTACTTTCATAACAACCCTTACCTCCAACTGGCTGCAAACCTCTATCTCTTATGCTTTCAATTAATTCATTAATTTGTTTCTCTCTTGCCAGTGCAAATTCATCTGGGTCATTGAATCCTTGGAAACGATATTGAGCGCCAGCAGATTCCTTATTGGTCATAAGCATATATTTCTTCATTCTATTTGCAAACATTGAATCTTTCCATCTTTCAATGTTATTTATATGTTCATAAATTGCTTTGTATTCTAAAAGTTCAGAAAACTTTAGAGTTGCATTATCCCAACTTTTGGATAACACTCTCCCCTTCCAAATATCTTCATAAAAATAACCTCTATCATAAAAAGCATGAGGATGATCTGGATCTCTTTCATGTTGATTTAAATCTGTATATTTACTACTGGGAGTGCAAAATTGTATTCTTTCTGGTGAAACCCAAAAAATCATATTGGTTAAATTTTTAACACTTTTACTCATAAAAAACCTTCTTTTTGTTTATCTCTGTCTGCTGGCTTCCTTCCTTTTTCAGGAGCCCATACTGCTGGAAGTCTAATAGAATCTCTTTTTGATTGTTTAATTACTGAATATTTCCATAGCAACATACTTATTTGCTTATGAATTTCAACTAGATTTTTCTCTGAACTAATAGTTACGCTCGGATTAATTTCTTTAATTAATCTTAAATAATTCTCTCTTTTTTCATGCATTTCTTGATAAGAGTGCCCATCATCAGACTTCCTCTTTAATGAATCATACTCATCAACATCCAGCAAAATTATCAAATCTGGCATTGGAAAAAATTGTTCTATTGGAAATAGTGACCACTTTGGTCCAGGAAACTCTCCTCTCAATCTATCTGTAGGAAAGCGCTCAAATATAGTAAATCCAAAACCTGCATTAGCCCATGCCATTCCTATTTTATATCTAACCCATCTATCTATAAAATCCCCAATTTCACCAATCCAAGATAATATCCATATATGTGGAATATTTTTTTTAATCTTCTTACTATTTTTGTTTTTAAGATAGCGAAGTATAATAGCTCTCAATTTTTTCCAACCTGGAAGCCAGGGTTCATTTCCTCTCATTACAATGTGAAGTGGGTCTATTTTATAAAGCTCATCTTTTAATCTTTGGCATTGCTCTGTCTTCCCTGAACCATCATTACCTACTAGTGCAAATGCTGGAAGTGCATTTTTTGATTTGAAAAATGCACCGAAAAAAAACTTCCAGAGTGCCATAGGATTTGTAAATAGTTTTTTACGGTTTATTGAACCTTGATATATCAATCTCTCATGATGTCGAATTTTTCGCATATTATCTATATATAACTGTAAATTCTTATCAGAAAAGATTTCTTTTTTAGATGAAGCAACAAGGTTAAATATATATTGAGTCTTATTGGATAATTTAAAATCACTTAATAAATCCAACACAGAATTTCTTTGAGTTTCGTCTAATGTAGTCCATTTTTTCTGCAACTCCATTATTTGATACCATGAATGAACATATCCATTAAAGACATATTTCATAATTTTATAAGCCAAGATACCAGCGGAAGATGGGTGAAATAAATGCGTACTCTTGTCTTTAAAAGAGTTACTTATCAAGAATTTTAATATCTTTTTACCTTGAGGTGGGTATGCACCAAAATTCTCTATATCTACAACAACCCACTCCTCTGAGGAAGGAATGTATAAAAAAGCCCGCAGTTCATCTTTAGATTGATTTCGAACAACAAACCCATTTTGTTTAAAAATCTTCTCAGCTGATTTTAGGTCTGTAGTGAGAATATCAATATCATTACCACTAAATGAATTTGGCAAATCTGGATAGAGACCTAAAAAAACATAGCTAATATTTGCATCTGACATTTGATTAAGCGCCATATGTAAAGTATTAGAGCACTCATTTAAGCTATATATTCTTTTACTCCCATTAATTTTGAGAGATTTTTGTTTCTTATAATCCATACTCTTTTGATAATAATAACTCTACTATAGTCATATCTTTTTCAGTATCTATATCAAGTGCGCTATATTCATCAACCAAAATATACTTATAAGGACTTATAATTCGATTTTTTATTTCTCTAAACTTAGAGCTTTTTACACACCAAAAACATCCCACCTCATATAATTTAATTGGCTTTTCTTGTGTCATCGGCCTTTTTAATAACGTATCTGTATCCTCCAGATAAAACTTCTTACTTTCTGCAGCAGAAAAGACACTATTTAGACTTTTATCACCAACTATTAATTGAATTGCCTTTGAGATGTCGGCTGAATTTGTTAAAGGATTTGTAGCCTGAACTAATACATAATAATCATAAAATGCACTGTCAACTTCAATAGTGTCGATAACATGAAGCATTGAATCTTCACTCTTGCTATTATCGCCAGAAAGTTCTGTAGGTCTTTTTATTACCTCAACTCTGTCATTATTGCCAAAAAACTTATTTACTATTTTTAAATACTTGCTAGAATCAATAGATATAAAAACTTTATCTATTTCAGGGGTGAAAAGACATTTTATAGTGATATGCCAAAATAACGGCTTACCTGAAATAATTTTAATATTTTTATCAAGCACTCTTTTACTGCCTGATCTTATGAGTAGAATTGCAGCTGTTTTCTTTTTCGAAGTAGACAAAGTCACCAACTATTATAGAAGTCGTTCTCGGAGTTTTTTTGCTATAGCCAATTCATCTTGTGATATTATTTTTTTACCATCTCCCTTAGCTATTTCAATTTTTCGAACAGCACTAATTAACTTCCTTAATCCTTGAGGCTCAACAGATGCAGACTGATCTGATCCATACATAGCCCTTCCTAAAGTAATATGCCTCTCAAGTGATGTTATTCCCATTGCTGCTGCTCCATAAGATACAGCTAGACCAACTTCATGTCCACTATACCCAACATTACATTTATACTTTTCTCTTAAAGTGTTAATTAAGTTTAGATTTGCATCTTCATCCTTCATAGGATAGGTTGAAACTGTATGCATTAATTCAAAGGGACATTCAGCATTCGCAAAAATATGTACTGCTTTATCTATATCTTCAAATGTTGACATGCCAGTAGAAATAAATGTATGTTTTTGCTCTTCAGCAATTAATTTTAATAACTCAGTATGAACAATCATTGCCGATGCAACTTTATTATATTTACAATCAAATTGTCTTAAAAATAATTGGCTATTAGTATCCCAAGCAGATGCAAACCAATCAATCTCTTTTGCTTTACAGTAATTAGCAATCTCTTTAAACTGAAGTTCATTAAATTCAAGACCTTCTTTTTGACTACGTTGCGTAATTCCCCAAGGGCTTTCTCTTGGCGAATCTAGCATGTCTTTAGAATAGACTAAATCAATATCTCTTTTTTGAAACTTGACTGCATTACAACCCGAGTCTACTGCGACATCAATCAACTTTTTACATATATCCATATCACCATTATGATTAATACCAATCTCCGCTATAATAAAAATACTACTCATGATCTTTCCCCTTATATTAATTTTTTGTATATAAAATTTTTATAATATCTAATTTGAAAACTTCTTCTATTAACTCACGCACAATTCCATTGCCACCTTTTTTCTTTAAAACAATATCTGAATTTTCTTTTATTAAATTATGTGAATCGGATGGACATGCAGAATAGCCACATAAATTCATTGCCAAAAAATCATTTAAATCATTTCCTACATACAGAATATTTTTTAAATTAATTTTTTTTTCTCTTGTGAGTTGTTTGATTTGTTCAGCCTTATCATCAACCCCTTGAAGGGCCTCTATATTTAGCTTACTTGCTCTAGCAGTTACAACACTATTCTTCTCTGTTGATAATATATATACTGATTTTTCTAATTTTTTTAATACATCAAATGCGAGTCCATCAGCGCGACTGCAGCATACAGTTTCAATGCCATTTTGATCTACATATACTAAGTCATTAGTTAGGACACCATCAAAATCGAATATAAACGCATCTATATCATCAAATTGGATTGTTAGAGAATTTGGCATTTAAGCTTCTATTGTTAAATAACCAATATCCAAAAGACCGTCTTCAATGTATTCCATCAAAGCATGTCCTGCCGTTATATGTGATTCTTGAATTCTACCTGTATTGTAACTCGGAACCATGAACACTTCATCACATAACTCTAGTGCGCCGCCGCCGCCTGAACCAAGAAAACCAAAAACTTTTATACCCATTTTTTTTGCAGCACTCATGGCATTAATTATATTTTTTGAATTGCCTGAAGTTGTTATACAAATTAGGCAATCACCACTTTTACCAAGTGAAGTAAGGGTTCGCTCATAAAGAAAATCAAAGCCAAAGTCATTTCCACAAGCTGTTACTGTAGATATATCTTGCGTCAAAGAGATTGCTGGTATCCCTTGGCGATTATTTTTTGGCTTTAAGCGAACTAATAGTTCTGCAGCTAAATGCTGCGCATCTGCTGCTGAACCACCATTTCCACAAAGCATTATTTTATTACCGTTAACTATTGAATCAATAGCAATTTCGCCCATTTTAACTATATTTTTTAACTCTCCAGAGTTAATAATATTTTGCTTTAAATCTAGTGATGATTGAAATATATCTACAATGCGTGAGTAATTCATTATTTATGATTTATTTATGAACTTTAGCACAGTATAAACATTTATTAATAAGATTAATACAAATGCTTTACTCGTTCCTGTATCAAATTTACTATTAAATTTTCTAGATACTAAAAACAGTTTTTTTAAGGGCACTCCACCCTCATCTATTATATTAACTATCATCCAATTCTTAAAGGCTTTATTAATAATTGGCAAATAACTTTCATAATCACCTGAATAATGGCGATATCTATCATTCACCCATTCTATATACAAAAAAAGAGAATTGACTTTAACATTATTTTTATCATGATAGGACAAGCTTTTACTCCATCTTCGATAACCAACCCTAGGGCCTGATATTGTAAAAATATCTTTTAAATCTGAAAATGCTGCGATAGAGGCATCATCAGAATACCATGCTGCTGGAAAGTTAATAAACCCATCTTCTTGATCAAATGCTTTTCTGGTGAAGATAAAATTGGAAATACATCCATGTCTATTCCCCTGAACTCGGTGCAAAATAAATTCCATTGCACTTTCAGTTTCAGCATGCGGAGGGCTAATATCTATAATCGCATTATCTGAATCTATTAAACGAGTATTAAATCTGTATATTAAATATTTATTACTATAAGTAGAAAGTGAATTATAAAATTTCTCTACACAATTTTTATCAACCAAATCATCATCAGCAATCAACCAAACCCAATCTTCATGACTCAACTTTACAGTTCTATTCCAATTTTTTATTAAATCTTCTTTACCCAAGTTTTTATTAAAGTATGAGTAATGTATATCTAGTTGGGCTTTATATTTATCAACAATTTTTGATAAATTGTTAGGACTATAATCATCGCCTATATAAACTTTAAAATTTTTATTAGATTGAGTAGACAATGAGTTTAATAGATCACTTAAATGATCTGAGTTATATGCAGGTATAACTATTGCCAGTTTACTTTTCATTAAATTATTTTTTTACAGAAATTCGAAATGAAAACTGTGTAAACATTGAGTCCTTACCAATAAGCAAAGTTATAAAATTTTTTATCAGACTCTTAGGTGAGAAAAAATTTAATTCTATCCTGTTTATGCCTTTTAAACTTTCAACTACGTACCCTGTATCTTCAAACATTTCAATAATACTTTTTTTTGTAAAAAATCTTAAATGTGTTTTATCTAAAACACCTAGCTCAACATATTTCCAATCTTTTAGAACTAACAAATTATACAAATTTCCAATATACCTTACGTTAGGAATAGAGCCAACCAGATGGAATTTTTTGGTCATTTTCAATTTAATTTTGCTTAAAAATTCATAGTGTTTATCCATATGTTCAATTACATCATTACAAATCACTAAATCAAAATAATTATTTGGCAATTCATCATATTTTTCATCAAAAGTACCATTAAGAACTTTAAATGCAACCTTGCTTGCCTCATTGGAGGCTATAAGATAGGGCTCAACTCCCCAATATTCACAATTTGGTGATAAGTTTTTTGCAAATCGTCCATCAGAACAGCCAATTTCTAATACTTTAGAGTACTCTTTAGGTAGTTGAGGAGATACCTCATCTCGCTCGAAGCTATATAGAATCTTCATACTTTAAAATAGCGACATAAGGAGTTCCAACTACTGAAGTTTCTCTAGAAATACTCCATCCTGATAAAGAGTAAAGCCTTTTGATCTCTCTCTTACTTCGGTAATAGCCATGGAATTTTCCTTGATATTTTTTATCTTTAATAAAGATTTTTTTTAGATCTCTCATTAAATATGCTGCATATTCTTTTTTATCTATAAATCCTGCATGAAAATCAATAATTGTACTGATACCATTTTGACCTATAGATCTAAATAATTCAATAAATTTTTCATCATCCATTACATATGAGGATGCAAGAAAAATTACAATATCAACTTTAAATTCCAGATCACTTAAAAGTTGGCTAATATTGTCATGAAAGAAGTCAAAATGAATTGGAATTAAACTATCCTCACTTGAATCAGGTCCATTTCCAAAAAATTCTTTTGCCTTTGATATAGAATACTGATCAAAGTCAGTACAAGCTATCTTTGTATTCTCAGGCAAGACCATTTTTAATAAATATTCTTGTACGCATGAACCCGCGCCCATAGAGAGAATAGATTTGAACATGTTTAACTCAATATATTCCTGTAAGAGAGAAAGTCTAGGACCTAAAGTGTGCTTTGGTAATTCTCTTAACAATTGACCCTTGCTCTTAAATCTACCTTCAGATCCACCATGCTCTGCTTGCATTAAATAGGCCTTTTCCTCAGATGTGAATTGACCTTCATTATTATCTATTTCGCGTAATAATTTGTTGTCATGAGAGAGAGTAAAGGCTTTACGTTTCATATCAAGTTATTTGTCTACTAATTCCATGCTTTTTTCCACATCTCAATATTTTTCTTGGATACAATTTCACTTGAATGTTTATGTTGTTCTTTGTCAGCCGTAAACTCTTCATAAGTAATAAAGTCAATCTTTGAAGAATAACCATTCTTTCCAATTACTACAATTTCAATTTTATCTTTTATAAGGTCCATTAAATCTTGATAAACAAAAAAATCCTGTCCAGCTCTCGCCTCTCTCTCTTCATAAAAATGTCCATTTTCATAAGGAATACTAAAATAATCACAACCAACAAGATATACTTTTTTAAAGCCCATATAAATTGCTAAACCAATCATCATATCAAATGCACTTTCAGATAGTTTAGAGGGCTTGGATAAATCAAAACTATAATTTGATAGTTTTTTGCTAGTATAGCTATGGGTAAATCGAAATTTTGTTTTATCCTTAACACTAAAATAATTTGATATATGCACAAACGATAGATAATCATGCTTTTTTTTACTTAAAAAATCAAAAAATGGATTTTTTTTAAAATTAAATACTTTATCCTCACCAGTCCAGTACTTACAGTAAAGAAATGGATGAGTGGATACATAATACTTCATATCTAATAAATCTATATCGTGATGAACATCAAGCCCATTGCACCCGATGGATATTTTGTCTGAGAAAGAATTAAGATTATAATATTTTATGGAGTCGCCATTACCAATTAAATAACACTCCTCACCGTTGTGTTTATTTAATAAATCTTTATTTTTTAATAAAACTCTTTTGAATAAAGAACTTAGTATTATACTTTTCATAAAGGAAAAAATTTTTCTATAAGCATTAGGTCTTCTTTTGTATCAATATCTGAACTGCTATCATTATCCATAATAAAAGGAAGAGTATTGTTTGTATAAAAGCTATTATTTTTAATAAAGTTATCTATTTTGACAATAAAGATTGCTCCATTTGGCATGAAGACTGAAGGAAGATCTTGGCGCCTCATGAACGGGTAATTATTATTAGAAATGCCTTTCAAAAAACCATTAGAATCCTTTATAAATGTTTTTAAAATTTTATTATTAATTTCACTTACGCTAATAACTGCTGACGTATAAGCTAAATTCATAATTT
>Ga0209425_10003180_pt1 | contig 17675 bp, 13 predicted proteins | sample COG_05_FD_184749 | JGI IMG/M metagenome (GOLD analysis project Ga0209425, IMG submission 184749) | Pelagic Microbial community sample from North Sea - COGITO 998_met_05 (SPAdes) (version 2) | ecosystem: Environmental > Aquatic > Marine > Neritic zone/Coastal water | place: Helgoland, sampling...
AAGTTTAAACATAGCTCCTTATACAAAAGCTATGTCAAAAGAATTAATGGCATCTAAAAGTTTTTCAGAAAAAATTCAATCTATTAGACCTAATGAGCTCACGGAAATAGGCAAAGGTAATTATATAAAAGCACAAAGTATTCAAGATGGAGTTCTAGAAGAAGTTATTTTTATATCTGGAGATATTGGGTCTGCAGCTTTAGTGTTTTCAAAAAAATTATTAATTTCAGATTCAAACAATATTTCAAACATTACATTTAAAGATGGAATAATTTATACGGATGTTATAAATCCAGATCAGCAAGTTATAACAAGATTTGGCGAATTTGAATATGATTTAGATACTAGTTCAGGCTCACCTAAAAAAGCTAGATTAAATAAAGTTTATGACTTTGAAGAAAAATCTAAGAATGCTAGCTTTCAATGGAATCTTTCAATTCCATTAACTATTATAAATTTATTATTTTTAGGGATATTTGTTGGCAAAGCAAAACCTCGTCAAGGTCGTTTTGGTGGAATTGTTCCAGGGCTATTTATTTATATGCTCTATATTAGTTTACTGGTCGCAAGCAGAGAATCTATGATGACTGGAGGATTTTTGTCTAGTTTTGGTTTGTGGTGGGTTCATGCATTATTCTTATCCTTGTCATTACTATATTTGTCTAAATATTATTTCAATTTTGAATTTAATGTCTTGTCATCTAATAGCATTTCAAGAAAAACTATTATTGCAATTTTCCTCTTTATTTTATCAATATGGCTATTAGCATAATTTCAAATTTTGGTATATTTTCAAGATACTTGATTCAAAGAACTTTTATTATTTCTTTTTTAGTACTTTTAGTATTTGTAGCATTAGACTGTATTTTTTTAGTTATTGCAGAAATGGAAGATATCTCTTCTACATATAATTTTAATCAATTGCTTAATTATGTGATGGGAACTCTACCTCATAGGGCATCAACTTATCTTGAGGGTTCGTGTCTTTTAGGATTACTTATTTCAATGAGCATTTCACAGCAGGAAGGGAATCTTGGCATCATGAGATCAGGAGGGTTTTCCCCGTTAAGAATTTCAATAATATCCTCGATTGGCGCTATTGGAATGATATTAATTTTTCTGGTTAGCGATGAATTATATTTCAAAGATATCTCGATGAATGCTGAGATTGAAAAAAATTTCATCACATCAAACTCTGAGACTAAAAAAAATATCAGAGCAAATTGGATTGAGGATGAGGGCACATATCTCCAATATTTTATTAAAGATAGTGAAACCCTTTATGACGTATCTATTGTAAAGATTAAAAATGATAAGGCTCTATATTCTGCTAATGCGAGTGAGGCTTTAATAGAAGAAAATAGTATTAAATTTTCCCAACCATTTATTTATAAAAATTTTGAAGATAGTAAGATTTCATATCAAAAAATCCCTTTTAAATTCCCAAAAGTATTGCAGTTATCATCTCCTAATATCAAGAATATAAAACTTAGAGATCAACTAGATTACTTAAAGAATTTAGATATAACCAAAGACGGCTCATTTAAATCAGATTTAGAAAAAAATATATACAAAACTTTTTTATTGCCTATTTCAGCTCTAGCAATAATGCTTTTGGCTGGGTCCTTAATGTTCGGGTCATTAAGAGAATCAACAATGGGAACTAAAATTATTTTTGGTGTAATTGGTGGTTTTGTTTATGGAGTTATTCAGGACTTAACAGTAAGTATTTTTATTACATACTCGCTTAATATTTTGTTTGCAGTATTATTTCCAATACTTTTGATAGTAGTTTTAACCCTTATTTTTTATAAAAAGATCTAATTAATTCTTAATCTTGTTTTTGAGACAATGTCATTAAAAGCAATATTTTCTTTTGTAAAATATATCTGCAAGAGAGGAATTCCAAGAGTCGCCACAATAATAATGTTACAACAGAACCTTTTAAAAGCCTGAAGGAGGGTAACTTTATTTCCTGTAATGCTATAAATCTCTATTTTCCACACTGCCATACCCAGCGTCTTATTTCCACGAATCCAAAAGAAGCTAAAAAATCCCCAACTTGAAATACTTATTAAAAGCACAGCATACCAACCAGGTAAAATTGGTTCACTAGGATCTTCGGGGAGCTCCCAATTTAAACCGTTCAAAATAAAAACAGAGAGATATCCTAAAACAAAAATAACTGAAAGCAGCAGCAAGCCATCATAAATAGATGCAACAATTCTTTTAAATGGGAAAACATTTTTATATTGTGTATTCATAATAGTTATAGTATTTTAATCTTCGATCAACATAAAAGGAAATATGATTATGGATAAAGGATTTTTTGGACACCCAATTGGCTTAAGAACTTTATTTCTAACAGAGATGTGGGAGAGAATGTCATATTACGGCATGAGAGCCTTGCTAGTTCTTTATATGACAGGTGCCATGACAGGTTTTAATCCTGGACTAGGTTGGTCAGCTGTTGAAGCAAACGCGATTTATGGAATATATGTTGGATTTGTTTATTTTATGGTTGTTCCAGGTGGTTGGATTGCTGACAATATTTTAGGTCATCAGAAAGCTGTATTAATCGGAGCTATTATTATTGCCTTAGGCCACTTCACATTAGCCATTCCATTTGAACAAACATTCTTTCTTGGCCTTATTCTTATCGTCCTAGGGACAGGATTATTAAAAGGTAATATTTCTACAATTGTTGGAAATCTTTATAAAGATAACGATGATAGGCGTGAATCTGGTTACACCATTTTTTACATGTCTATAAATATTGGATCAACTCTTGGCTTTCTAATTTGCTCTTATCTAGGTGAAAAAATTGGATGGCATTATGGATTTGGTGCTGCCGGTATAGGAATGTCTTTTGGTGTTTATCAATATATAAAATTTAGACATTTACTTGGCTCTGCAGGTGCTGAACCGAATGATATGCCTGATGAGAAACGAAACAACCTAATCAAATGGACAAAACTAAGCTTAGTTGGAATGTTTATAGTTATTGGTGTTGGCCTTTTAGGCTTAGTAAGTATTGATCCAAGAGCTTTTGCAGAAAATTTTGCATATTTTTTAACTACAGTTGCCGGACTTTATTTTCTTTATTTATTTGTTTTTGCTGGATTAAATTCTGCTGAAAGAAAAAATCTTTTACTTTTATTTATTCTTTTTATTGGTGCTGCTGCTTTTTGGTCAGGTTTTGATCAATCTGCCAGTTCTCTAAGTATTTTTGCTCGAGATTATACTGATTTAACGGTTGGAAATTTTGCTATGCCTATTGGCTGGCTTCAATTTGCTAATCCGATACTAGTAGTAATATTTGCTCCTATATTTGCTGGGATGTGGGCTTATTTAGGTAGAATCAATATGAACCCATCTTTGCCTTTAAAGTTTGCAATAGGTCTTTTATTCATGGCCCTCAGTTTCATTGTAATGATTTATGCTGTAAACCTTGCAATGGTATCTGCTCCTGTTGGAATGCAGTGGTTATTAATCACCTATGCAATTCAAACTTGGGGAGAGCTAGCGTTATCTCCTATAGGCTTAGCAGCTTTTTCTAAATATTCTCCTAAAAGATATATGGGCCAAATGTTTGGATTATGGTTCCTTGCATCAGCTATTGGTGGAGTCTTGGCTGGACTGCTCGGAGGAGATGCTATGTCCGATGGTCTTTTATCTATCGAACCTATATTTGCATTTATGATCCAATATTACTTAATAATTGCTGTAATTCTTATAGTCCTTTCTTTTGTTATAAAAGCAGAGGATGCTAATAAAGCAGAATAAAAAAGGCTTATGAAGAAAAAGGATCCTGTTAAAAAAAATATGGATAAGCTTCATAAGCCAAGAACTCATAAAGATAAGACTAAATATAAAAGAAAAGAAAAAAAAATCTCTAAGATCGATTTAGGTTAGCAAGAATCTCTTTATATATATTTTTTAAGTTATCTAAATCATGGATGTTAACTTTTTCATTAATCTGATGAATAGTCTCATTGATTGGACCTAATTCAATTACCTCAGTACCCATAGGAGCGATCCATCTTCCATCAGATGTTCCTCCACCATTATTTATTTCTGGTTTGTAACCCATGATGCTATCTATAGATTTTATGACTACATCTTTAAAAAATGTTTGTTTTGTAATGAATGGAATTGCGTTGAGCACCCATTCAATTTCATAATCAATACCATGTTCTTCTAGAACATTTAATATTTGTTCTTTAAGTGATTCTTCAGATGACTCTGATGAAAACCTTAAATTAAATTTCATTTCTAAGTGTCCTGGCACAACATTAGTTGCTCCAGTTCCGGAGTTAATATTTGAGATTTGAAAGCTGGTAGGTTGAAAAAATTCATTCCCTTGATCCCAAACCATCTCTTTTAAAGTATCAATAAACTTACCAGCAATATGAATTGGATTATTAACTTTCTCTGGATAAGCAACATGTCCCTGCTTGCCTTTAATGATTAAAGACCCACTTAATGATCCTCTTCTACCAAGCCTAATTGTGTCAGCTAACTTAGAGGACGAACTTGCTTCGCCGACTAAGCAATAGTCTATATGCTCACCAGCATCTTGGAGATCTTGAATAATTTTATTAATTTTTCCATCTTTAAGCTGTCCTTCTTCATTGCTGGTTAAAAATACGCATAACCTAAAATTTGGATTTGGGTTTTCTTTTAAAAATTCCTTCGCAGTTAACAAGAAAGTTGCTACAGCACTTTTCATATCTGCAGAGCCTCTGCCGATCAAATAATCATCTATTACCTCTGGTTTAAAAGGATCTATATCCCATAACTCTTCTGGCCCGGAAGGGACTACATCGGTATGCCCTAAGAAACAGAATAAGGGACCTTTAGAGCCTATAGTGGAGTATAGATTTTCAACGTTTAAGTAATTAATTCTTTTAGTCTCAAACCCTAGCGGTTCTAAATAACTTTCTACAATATCAAAACAGCCGTTGTCATTCGGACTAATCGATTTTATTTCTAATAGTGACTTTGCTAGATCAATAAGATTGTTATTCATAATTAATTATTTTTGTGAAGTTTAGAGTTTAATTCAAGGGCTGCCTTATTAGTTTTAGCTTCGACGATTCCTGTAGTAGAGTTTCTTATAAACAACAGGTTATCTTTATTCGATAGTTCGAAAGCCTTAACAATAGAATTATCAGGAAGAGTAACTTTTGTTCCTGCAGTTAAGTATAAACCAGCTTCAATAATACAGTTATCTCCTAATGGAATTCCTAAGCCTGAGTTAGCCCCTAACAAACAGTTTTTACCAATTGATATCCTTGTATGGTTTCCACCTGAAAGTGTTCCCATGGTGCTGCAACCGCCACCAAGGTCAGAATTTGATCCAACCACAACTCCCGCAGATATTCTTCCCTCTATCATAGCTCTTCCCAACGTTCCAGCATTAAAATTTACAAAACCTTCATGCATAATTGTTGTGCCTTCGCTTAAATATGCTCCTAACCTTACTCTTGATGTATCTGCAATCCTTACACCTTTTGGAATAATATAGTCAGTGAGACATGGAAATTTGTCTATAGATTTTATTATTAAGCCTTTATTCTGGAGTTTTGAATTTAAGAGTTTTGTTTCTATCTCCTTTGACGATACCGCACCATAATTTGTCCAGATTACATTTGGTAGAATTTCAAAAAGTCCTTCTAGGTTCATTGAGTTAGGTAAAACAAATTTATAAGAAAGAAGATGAAGTCTAAGATAAGCATCAGCAATATCCTTAATGGGATGCTCAAGATCCTTTAAGTTACAACTTACCTCAATTAAATTTTCATTTACGCTTCCTAAAATGGCATTTTTGTCTCCAACTTGATGATCTTTACCAAATTCAATATAAGGAAAATACACATCTAAGAGATCTCCATCAGACGATATACTAGTTAATCCTAAGGCATGAATTTTCATCAAAGTATTATAATCCTCATGGTTTAATTTATATAATTTCTTTAAGAGCTTTTTTAATTCTCTGCATTTTATTTTTTGATATTAAGTTAGTTCTCAGATCCTCAATAAAAAATGTATCTTCTACTTTTTCTCCAAGAGTAGTGATTTTTGCAGAGTGAATAGATGCTTCACATTCCTTAAAAATTCCTGCTATCTTGACCAACAGACCGGAGCTATTGATAGTTTCAATGGTTATAATATTTCTTTTATTCTGCTCATCAATAGATTCAGTAATCTTCGTTGGATTTTTGAAATGACTATTTCTATTGTCTTTGTAATTCATTCTTTTTAAATTTTTTGAGCCATCAAAAATTGCATGTATTTTAGATGACAAGTCCTTAATATCATTTTGTGTTAATTTCATGGATTTATATTTATAGGAAGCTATAAAAGTATTTAATGCTATTTCTTTATCCTTTGTAGTAGCAATGTCAGCGTCAATAATTTCAACACCCAAAGAATCAAACACCTCAACTAATTTCAAGAATAAGCCGTTCATATTTCCCACTTTAATAAAAATTTCAATGAGACTTTCAAAACTCTGTCTTAATTCAATTACATCATTATCAGCCTGAACTTTAACAATTGACTGAGCTTGCCACTCAAGTTGTGAGGAACTAAATCTGCCAAAATAGCTTTCATTAATGTTAGTCCATAAGTCATTAATAATATTCTTATCACCACGACCTAAATCTTTGACAATACTTTTAATTCTATCCTTGGCTATCTTTTCAAAACTTAATTCAGTTTCTTTATTAAGCCTACTTCTGGTATTAAAAAATAGTGATTTAAGAAGACCATGTTTCCAACCATTCCAGATAGTTGGATTAGTAGCTCTTATATCATTTATTGTTAAAAGATATAAATAATTCAATCTTTCGATATTTCCACACATAATTGCAAAATCTTTAATTGTTGAAGGATCATAGATATCTTTTCTTTGAGAAATAGATGACATTTCTAGATGATTTAAAACAAGCCAAGAGACCAACTCAGAATCGTGCATAGACATACCAATTTTTTTTGCAAATCTATAACTTGTTTTTGCACCAATTTCAGAATGATTTCCTCCTTTCCCCTTTCCTAAATCATGAAATAGTCCAGCTAAATAGAGAATTTCTATTTTTGGTAATCTATTGATCAATTCATTCTCTATTTCAAAGCCTTCGTCGATATGATTTATTTTCATTTGCCGCATATTTCTTACAACCTTAAAAGTATGCTCATCAACTGTATAAACATGAAATAAATCAAATTGCATTTGCCCAACCACTTCTGCAAATTCATTAATATAGGCTTGAATTATTCCCAGCCTTTTCATTTTTTTAAGAATTGATGAGAGGTTATAGGGAGATTTAAGTATCTCTAAAAATTGCTTTGAAAAATCTATATTATTTTTAAAATCTTTATCAATTAAAGATAGATTTTCTTTCAATACCTTTGATGTTCTAGTATCAATATTTGTAATATCTTTTCTTTGACCAATTTTTACAAAAATTTTAAATATGAGATGTTTGTTATTCTTTAGATCTTCATTTTTTAACCCTATCCTATTATTTTTAATAAAGAATTCGCCATAATCCTTCTTAACTTTTAAAAAACTTTTTTCTTCATATATATCAAATATAGTCTCATTAAAAATAGAAAGTTTTTCAGCATTTGAGTAATAAAGCTGCATAAGTCTTTCAACTGGCTGCTTAACTTTGGTTTCTTTAATATTTGCTTTTTTTGCTAATTCAATCTGTGAATTGAAGCTAAGTCTATTTCTAGAATTAGTCTGTATTAAATTAATTGAATAACGCAATAATTTAATAAAATCATGAGCATCTATAATACGTTTAAATTCATCTGAATTAAAAATATTAGAATTTGTGATATCTGCATGTGATTTTAGCTTAAAACAATGATCCAGAATCCAGGCAGCAGTTTGAAAGTCTCTTAGACTTCCTGGAGATTCCTTAAGATCAGGCTCAAGATTAAATTCTGTTGAATCAAAGGATAGATACCTATTTTCTTGTTCAATTTTTTTCTTTATAAAGAATCTATTTACAGAAAATAACTTTTCTCTATTTGCAAAAATTTCTTGCATTGTTTCAATTGACTCTTTGCTCGCTGATAAAGGCCTCAAACTCAAATAAGATGTAAATTCTTTTACATCCGAAGTAATAATTTTTTTTATTTCCTGTTTTGTTCTTACAGAATGCCCAACTTTTAGGCCAAAATCCCATAAAGAAGCTACAAATTTTTCTAAATTAGAATAACTTTTTACTTTTGAATTAATTTGTAGAATTGAAATATCAATATCAGAAGACGGAAAGATTTCTCTATTTCCATATCCACCAATCGCAAATAAACTAAAATCTTTTTGCAGATCAAAACCTTCAAACTTTTTTATAATTTCTTGGTCGAGTAATTCAGACCTTTGATTTAAAAAATTATTAATTTTTTTTGGGTTTTTAATTCCCTTAGGAAGCCATGACCAAAATTTTAAATCTAGATTTTCTAGATCTTGCTTCATATATTTTCTTCAGATCTTTTGGTAAGAACCTCAACGCCATCATTTGTTACAGCTAGCGTATGCTCCCATTGAGCCGAGTTTCTTCCATCTTTAGTTTCAACAGTCCAGCCATCTGACAGTACTTTATTAAATTTACTCCCCTGATTAATCATAGGCTCTATTGTGAAGCACATGCCTTCTTGAACTTGAATACCAGTATTAGGATTTCCATAATGAAGAATTTGAGGTTCTTCATGATATACATCCCCAATGCCATGGCCACAATAATCTTCAACAACTGAATAATAATTTTGTTCAGCATGTTGTTGTATGGCATTACCTATATCACCAAGATACATACCTGGTTTAACTATTTCTATTGCTTTATACAAGCATTCTTGGGTAACTCTTACAAGCCTCTCATTGTGAGGTTGACACTTACCCACTAAAAACATTTTAGATGTATCCCCATGCCAACCATCCTTAATGACTGTCACATCAATATTTAAAATATCACCATTTTTTAAAATTTTATTATTATCTGGAATTCCATGGCAAATAACATTATTAAGACTTGAGCATATTGTGTTTTCAAATCCGTTGTATCCAATATTTGCCGGAATTGCTTTTTGTTCTTCTGTTATATACTTAAAACAAATTGCATCTAACTCGCCAGTAGAAATACCAGGCTGCACAAATGGCGTAATCATATCTAATACCTCTGCAGCAAGTTTGCCTGCAATTCGCATTTTTTTAATTTCATCATTAGATTTAATTGAAATTTTCATATTTTTTTCATTAATTAGTAGACGTCATAGACTTTAATCTGTAAAGTACAATTTTAATGCCTGCTCAATATTTTAGCCCATTAAAATCCGCAAAATTTTCTCATTTATTATTCACTTTTCTTTCTAAAAACCTGTATCAAAGAGGTAAGATTTAATGTCTTTTCCTGCGATATTAGTTCTTGAAGATGGAAGTATATTTGATGGAGTGGGGTTTGGTATAGAAAAAGTTGAAATTGGTGAAATTGTATTCAATACATCTATGACTGGTTATCAGGAAATAATTACTGATCCATCCTACAAAAAACAAATAATAACTTTTACTCATCCACATATTGGTAATACAGGTATTAATGATGAAGACATGGAGTCATCAAAAATTCATGCATCTGGAATTGTAGTAAAAGAATTTTCTGAAAATCCTAGTAGCTGGAGATCCTCTTCTAGCCTAGAAGATTTTCTAATAAAGCAAAATGTAATTGCTATATCAGGAATAGATACTAGAAAGCTAACTAATCATCTACGTGAAAATGGATCTATGGGTTGTTGCATTGCAGCATCTTCAAAATGCACAATTGATCAAGCTCACAAAAATGCTATTGATTTTGATGGATTAGAAGGTTTAGACCTTGCTAAAGAAGTAAGTACTTCAGAAAAATATATTTGGGAAGAAGGAACTTGGCCAGATTATAAAAAAACCTCAAGTAATATAAATATAGTTGCATATGATTTTGGCATCAAAAGAAATATTCTTCGACTCCTAGCTGAACATGTAGGTAAGGTCACTGTAGTGAATGCCCAAACATCATTTGATGATGTAATGGCTTTATCTCCAGATGGAATATTTTTATCAAATGGCCCTGGTGATCCTGAGCCATGTGGTTACGCAATTAAAAATATTAAACAATTTTTACAAATTGGAATACCTATTTTTGGAATATGTCTAGGTCATCAGCTGCTAGCACTAGGAGGTGGCGCTAAAACTAGTAAGATGAAATTTGGACATCATGGAGCAAATCATCCGGTCCAAGATATTGAATCTAGAGAGGTTTTTATTACATCTCAAAATCATGGTTTTGCAGTTGATGCATCTTCTCTAGGAGAAAATATTAAACCCAAACACATATCCTTATTTGATAAGTCTCTTCAAGGAATAGAGTTTATTAATAAACCTGCATTTAGCTTTCAAGGTCATCCAGAAGCAAGTCCTGGGCCTCAAGACATCCAATCTCTCTTTAAAAAATTTAATTCGTTAATACAAGATCATGCCAAAAAGAACTGACATATCATCAATCTTAATTATTGGAGCAGGGCCAATAATTATTGGCCAGGCGTGTGAATTTGACTATTCTGGAGCTCAGGCCTGTAAAGCATTGAAAGATGCCGGTTATAGAGTCATTTTGGTTAATTCAAACCCAGCAACCATCATGACAGACCCTCTTCTTGCAGATGCAACTTATATTGAGCCAATTCACTGGGAAAATATTGAAAAAATAATTGAAAAAGAAAAGCCCGATGCAATCCTTCCAACAATGGGTGGACAAACAGCTCTAAACAGCGCTTTATCCCTTGCAAAAGAAGGTGTGCTTAAAAAGCATGGAGTAATTTTGATTGGAGCATCAAGAGAAGCCATTGATAAAGCTGAAGATAGACAATTATTTGATCAAACAATGCAATCTATTGGAATTGAAACACCAAGATCAGGTATTGCACACAATTTAGATGATGCTTTAAGAGTGCAAAAAGAGGTAGGTTTTCCTGCAATTATTAGACCATCATTCACTATGGGGGGAACAGGTGGGGGAATTGCATATAACATTGAAGAATTTAAAGCTATTTGTGAAAAGGGCTTAGAGCTCTCTCCCACAAGTGAGCTTTTGATAGATGAATCTTTAATAGGTTGGAAAGAATTTGAGATGGAAGTTGTTAGAGACAGAAAAGATAACTGTATTATTATTTGCTCCATAGAAAATTTTGATCCCATGGGCGTACATACTGGCGACTCTATAACGATAGCACCAGCTCAAACGCTTACTGATAAAGAGTATCAAAATATGAGAAATGCTTCTTTTGCAATTTTGCGAGAAATTGGCGTTGAAACTGGTGGCTCCAATGTTCAATTTGCAGTTAACCCTGAAGATGGAAGAATGATTGTGATTGAAATGAACCCAAGAGTTAGTAGATCATCTGCCTTAGCTTCTAAAGCAACCGGATTCCCAATTGCAAAAGTTGCAGCATTGTTATCTGTTGGATATACCTTAGATGAGCTACAGAATGATATTACTGGGGGGCTCACCCCAGCATCTTTTGAGCCATCAATTGATTATATTGTTACTAAAATACCTAAATTTGCTTTCGAAAAATTTACTCAAGCAAATGATCGACTTACTACACAAATGAAGTCAGTTGGGGAAGTTATGGCTATTGGAACTAATTTCCAAGAATCTCTTCAAAAAGCCATATGTAGCATGGAGGAGGGTTTAGACGGACTAAATTCTGTCCTTTCAACAGAAGATAATGTTGAAGAAAAATTAAGATATGAATTATCATTTCCCGGTCCACAAAGAATTTTTTATGTTGCTGATGCAATAAGGCATGGCTGGAGTATTGAAAAGATAAATCAGCTTTGCGGTATCGATTATTGGTTTTTAAATGAAATTAAAAATATTCTTAATCAAGAAAAAATTCTCAAAGAAAAAAATCTTAAAGATATTGAATCAGATGAATTATTCAATTTAAAAAAAATTGGATACTCTGATTCAAGAATAGCTTCATTAATTAGTAGTTCTGAGGCAGAAATTAGATCTTATAGAATCAAAAATGGAATCAAACCAGTATATAAAAGAGTCGATACCTGTGCTGCTGAGTTTCTCACTTCAACTTGTTATATGTATTCAACTTATGGCGGAGAGTGTGAAAGCAATGTAACAAATAATAAAAAAGTAATGGTTTTAGGAAGTGGTCCAAATAGAATAGGACAAGGAATTGAATTTGATTATTGCTGTGTTCATGCATCTCTTGCAATGCAAGAAGAGGGCTATGAGTCCATAATGGTCAATTGCAATCCAGAAACTGTTTCAACAGATTATGATGTTTCAAATAGACTTTATTTTGAACCAATTACCTCTGAAAAAATTATGGATATCATTGAAATTGAAAATCCTAACGGAGCAATTATTCAATTCGGGGGACAAACACCACTAAAGCTAGCTTCCACTCTTGAAGATGCCGGAGTAAAAATTCTTGGAACTGATGTCGATGCTATTGACCGATCTGAAGATAGAGAAAGATTTCAAGAATTAGTAGAAAAACTAAATCTAAAGCAACCAATGAATTCAACAGTAAGAAATACTGCTGAAGCCCTTGTTTCCGCTTCAAAGATTGGCTATCCGATTGTTGTGAGACCATCTTATGTGCTCGGCGGAAGAGCTATGCAACTTGTTCACAATGATAATGAATTAGAAATCTATCTTAAAGAGGCTGTTGAAGTATCTAATAAAAAACCAATTTTATTAGACAGTTATCTCACCGATGCTATAGAAATTGATGTAGATGTTATTTCTGATGGAGTAAATATTTTAATTGGAGGAATATTGCAACATATAGAACAAGCAGGAATACATTCTGGTGATTCTGCGTGCTCGTTACCTCCATATAATCTTAGCTCTAAAATCATAGAAAAATTGGAATGCCAATCAATCAACATAGCAAAAGAATTAAATATTATTGGCCTCATGAATATTCAATTTGCTGTAAAAGACGAAGACATATACATAATAGAAGTTAATCCAAGAGCATCAAGAACAGTTCCATTTATCTCAAAAGCTATAAGTAGTTCACTCGTAATGGCTGCTTCAAAAGCCATGATAGGAAAATCTTTACTAGATCAAAATTTTTCAAATGAACTTCCTGAAAACCTTTATTTTGTAAAAGAAGCAGTTTTACCATTTGATAAATTTCCATTAGTTGATCCTATTTTAGGTCCTGAAATGAAATCAACTGGTGAAGTTATGGGAATAGGAAAGAATTTTGGAGAAGCATATGCAAAAGCTCAAAAAGCAGCCAACAAGACTCTCTCTAGACAAGGTACAGCTTTTATAAGTGTTAAAGAGTCTGATAAAAAATATCTAGATGAACTTGTACCCCAAATTATAGATAAAGGATTTGATATAGTAGCAACCCTTCGAACAGCTCAATATATTAAAAACATCGGGTACCCAGTAAGAAAAGTCAATAAAGTGATGGAAGGTAGGCCTCATATAGTTGACGAAATGGTTAATGGAAATATCAATCTAGTTATAAATACTACTGAGGGCAAACAATCAATTAATGATTCTGCTTCAATAAGACAAACTGCTCTTCAAAATAAGATTTTTTGTACAACAACCATGTTTGGAGCATTGGCGATTGTAGAAGCTCTAAATAGCTTGGAGTCTGACTGGTCATATTTATCGCTTCAGGAAATTAATAAAAAGTAGCATCCTATTGTTATAATAAAATCATGAGTAAATCTGCTATAACAAAAGATGGCGAAGCCGCTATTAAAGAAAGACTTGCAAAGCTAAAGTTTGAAGAAAGACCAAAAATTTCTGAATCTATTGCCGAAGCTAGAGCCCATGGAGACCTAAAAGAAAATGCTGAATATCATGCAGCTAAAGAATTACAGGGATTGGTCGAAGCAAAAATAGCTGAAATAGAATCATCTCTTGCAAATGCTCAAGTTATAGATGTTAAAGATATACCTGAAACTGGTAGAGTTGTTTTTGGAGCAACAATCAAGTTATTTGATTTTGAAAATGATAAGTCTGTGACCTATAAAATTGTTGGTAATTTAGAATCTGATCCCGAGATAGGGTTAATTTCAATTGATACTCCAATTGCTCAAGGGTTGCTTGGAAAATATGTAGGCGACGAGGTCACTATTTCGACGCCAGCTGGCTCCATCTCATATGAGGTTGAAAAAGTTAGTCATATATAGAGTTATTAAAAAATATTATGCATCTTGATAACTGGGGACTAAAAGCTAAAAAACTTGGATACAGATCAAGAGCCGTCTTTAAATTAGAGGAAATTATCGAAAAAACTAAAGCCTTAAAAGGATGTAAAAATGTTCTTGATATAGGTGCTGCGCCAGGTGGTTGGTCTCAATTTATTAAGCATAAAATAAAAGAAGCTAATGTTCATGCTATCGATATATTAGATATTGATCCCATCGAAGGAGTCAATTTTCATAAAATAAGAGTTGAAGATATTAATAATGCTGAAGAAATTTTTAAATTAAAGGGCTCATTTCATCTTGTTATTTCAGATTTAGCCCCCAATTTAACAGGTATAAGTGTTATTGATGAATCAAATATTTATGAGCTAAATGACATTACTTTAGATGTTGCTGTAGAATATTTAGATAAGTCAAAGGGTGTTTTCATAATTAAGACGTTTCAAAATAATATGCTTAAGAAGTTGAGAACTAAAATGAAGGGTTTATTTAATGATGTGCAGACTTTTAAACCCGCAGCATCGAAGAAACAATCTGCTGAAATTTATTTATACGGAGCTTTCAAGGAATGAACAGTAATTTTTTAAGAAATATTATGGTTTGGGTTATTCTCGGATCATTGTTAATGTATGTTTTTAACAACATAGAGTCTGCTAATGTTAGAGAGCAGATAAGCTATTCTCAATTTAGACAAGAAGTTCTGTCTGATAGAGTTGCTAAGGTTGTATACAAAGGTGATCAAATGACCATTACTGGCGACAGGCTAGATGGCTCAAAGTTTGAAACTAACTACCCAATTTTTAAACGTGATGATTTGCTAGATAAAGCCATTCAAGAAAATGGAATTATTGCCGTTTACGAAAAAGTTGAACAACCATCAATCTTGTCACAACTTCTTGTTGGCGCTTTCCCAATATTACTTTTACTTGGAATTTTCTTCTTTTTTATGAGGCAAATGCAAGGCGGTATGTCAGGTAAAGGTGGCCCTATGTCATTTGGAAAAAGCAAAGCTAAGTTAATGGAAGGTGGGAAGGTAAAGACAAATTTTAAAGATGTGGCAGGTTGCGAAGAAGCAAAGCAAGATGTGCAAGAGCTTGTAGATTTTTTAAGAGATCCAACAAAATTTCAGAAATTAGGTGGAAAAATTCCCAGAGGTGTTCTTATGGTAGGGCCTCCGGGTACTGGTAAAACTCTTCTTGCAAGAGCGGTTGCTGGCGAAGCTAAAGTTCCATTTTTTACTATTTCAGGATCTGATTTTGTTGAAATGTTTGTAGGTGTTGGCGCTTCTAGAGTTAGAGATATGTTTGAACAGGCTAAGAAACAAGCTCCGTGTATTGTATTTATTGATGAAATTGATGCTGTTGGAAGACATAGAGGAGCAGGATTAGGCGGCGGGCATGATGAAAGAGAGCAAACTTTAAATCAATTATTGGTAGAGATGGATGGATTTGAAGGCAATGATGGCGTTATTGTAATTGCTGCAACTAATAGACCTGATGTTCTTGATCCAGCGCTATTAAGACCGGGAAGGTTTGATAGACAAGTTGTAGTTGATCTTCCTGATATAAGAGGAAGAGAGCAAATTCTTAAAGTTCACATGAGAAAAGTCCCACTTGCCGCGGATGTAGATGCATCGGTCATAGCAAGGGGAACTCCAGGTTTCTCTGGTGCTGATTTAGCAAATTTAATCAATGAAGCTGCTCTATTTGCAGCTCGTTATGAAGATAACAAAATTGAACAGTCTCACCTGGATTTAGCTAAAGATAAAATCATGATGGGTGCCGAAAGAAAATCTATGATTCTTAGTGAAGCACAAAAAAGAATAACTGCTTATCATGAAGCAGGGCATGCGATCATTGGGAGACTAGTACCTCTTCATGACCCAGTTTATAAAGTAACAATCATTCCAAGAGGAAGAGCTTTGGGTGTAACCATGTTCCTTCCTGAAGAAGATACATATATGCAAAGCAAAGAATATCTATTATCTAGAATATGTGCTTTATATGGTGGAAGAATTGCTGAAGAAATTATTAATGGCCCCCAAGGTATTACGACAGGAGCTTCGAATGATATTGAAGTTGCAACAAATATAGCTACTAATATGGTTACTAAATGGGGTCTTTCTGATGTACTTGGACCGTTAAAGTTTGGTGAAGATGAGGGGAGTCCATTTTTGGGACGCTCAGCTACTGCTCCTGCAACGATAAGAAGTGATGAAACTTCAAAAATAATTGATTCGGAAGTAAAGATGATTATTGATACTTGTTATTCAAGATCTCAAAAGCTTTTAAATGATAATTTAGATAAGTTGCACGAAATGGCTTCAGCATTATTAATGTTTGAAACTATTAATGCGGATCAAATCGATGACATTATGGCTGGCGCCAAACCAAGAGCACCAAAAGACTGGACTGATGATAATGATTCTTCCACTAAAACTAAATCTACTAAAACTTCAATAAAAGGTCCTGCAGAAGAGCTATAATTCCTTATCATGGATTTAAAATTTGGAACTGATGGCATAAGAGGACCTGTTCAAACAGAGATCACACCTGAGGTTTGTCTTAAAATCGGTCATGCAGCAGGTATTGTTCTAAAAGAAGAAGGGCTTGAAAGCGTTATGATTGGTAAGGATACGCGTGTATCCGGATATATGTTAGAGGCAGCCCTAGAGGCAGGATTTATTGCAGCTGGCATCAATGTTAGACTTCTTGGACCTATCCCAACACCAGGAGTTGCTTATCTAACAAAAACTTTTAGAAAACAGTTTGGTCTCGTAATTAGCGCTTCTCATAATAACTTTTTAGATAATGGTATAAAGATTTTTGATGCTAATGGAGTCAAAATTTCAAGAGATATTGAGTTAAAGATAGAAAAAGTACTTAAATCAGATTTGAATTTAGTTGAAACTTCTAGTCTTGGAAAAGCTGAAGCTTTTCATGAATCTACTGCTAGATATATCGAATTTTGTAAGTCTACTGTTCCTGTAGATATATCTTTTAATAATCTTAGAATAGTCTTAGATTGTGCTAATGGTGCTTGTTATAAAGTTAGCCCAGCAGTATTTAGAGAGCTTGGAGCAGAAGTAATTCCTTTTGGAGTTAATCCTGATGGATTTAATATTAATCATGAATGCGGCTCTACTCATCCTGAACTTGCTCAGGAGATGGTTTTAAAGCATAGAGCTGATTTTGGCGTAACTTTAGATGGCGATGGCGATAGAGTTATTCTTATTGATAGAGAGGGTAATATCTTAGATGGAGACGATCTTTTGTATATTCTAGCCTATGCAAATCCTAATAGAACTGGATCTTGGTCTGGAGTAGTGGGAACCTTAATGTCTAATTTTGGATTAGAAAAAGCTATTCAGCAATTAGGGTATAAATTTATAAGAGCTGATGTAGGTGATAAATATGTTAGC
>Ga0209425_10003186_pt1 | contig 17642 bp, 16 predicted proteins | sample COG_05_FD_184749 | JGI IMG/M metagenome (GOLD analysis project Ga0209425, IMG submission 184749) | Pelagic Microbial community sample from North Sea - COGITO 998_met_05 (SPAdes) (version 2) | ecosystem: Environmental > Aquatic > Marine > Neritic zone/Coastal water | place: Helgoland, sampling...
AGTTCTGGTTTTTTATCCGTCATATTTTCATCATTACTTGTTTTTTATAATAAAGACACTATATACTTTGACATATGTCAGACGATTTTAAAGGTAGAGAAGGAAGTCCATGGGGATCACCTCCAGGCGGAGGAAATGGTTCGGGGAAAGGACCAACACCACCAGACATAGATGCGATTATTAGAGATATTCAAAATAAGATTAATAAATTTTTACCCGGTGGAAGTAAATCAGGTGGAAAACCAATTGGCTTAGTAATAATAATTTTGCTTTTAATTTGGTTAGCTAGTGGATTGTATAGGGTGTTGCCTGATGAACAAGGAGTTGTTTTAAGATTTGGTAAATTTATAAAAAAAACCCAACCTGGTCTAAATTATCATATCCCGTTTCCATTTGAGACAGTTCAGACTCCGAAAGTTACCAAAGTTAATAGAATGGATATCGGTTTTAGATCTGAAAGAGATAGTGGTTTTTCATCAGGTGGGGGAGTTGCAGATGTTCCACAAGAGAGTTTAATGTTAACGGGTGATGAGAATATTGTTAATATAGATTTTTCTGTATTTTGGGTAATTAAAGATGCTGGAAAATTTTTATTTGAAATTCAAGATCCTGAGGGAACTGTAAAAGCTGCAGCAGAAACAGCAATGAGAGAAGTTATAGCTAAAAGCGATATTCAACCAATTTTAACTGAAGGAAGAGCTCAAATTGAAGTTGAAACACAAGATATTATTCAAGCAATTTTAGATGAGTACCAAAGTGGAATTGAAATTACTCAAGTACAAACTCAAAAGGCTGATCCGCCAGATCAAGTTATTGATGCATTTAGAGATGTTCAAGCAGCTAGAGCTGATATGGAAAGGTCAAAAAATGAAGCTGAAGCCTATGCGAACGATGTTATCCCAAGAGCGAGAGGGGAAGCAGCAAAAATTATGCAGGCAGCAGAAGCCTACAAACAAAAAGTAGTTGCAGCATCTGAAGGTGAGGCAAGCAGATTTATATCAATATTTAATGAATACGATAAAGCTAAACAAGTTACGCAAGAAAGAATGTATCTAGAGACAATGGAAAAAGTATTAGCTGATATTGATAAAGTGATTATTGAAAAAAATGCTGGATCGGGAGTTGTACCTTATTTGCCGTTGCCTGAACTAGGAAAAAAGAAGGTGAGCAATTAGATGAAAATTCAAAAAATTTTATTACCCTTAGCAGCTGTTTTAGGAGCTCTAGTTTTCTTTTCATTGTTTATAGTAAAAGAAGTTAATCAAGCAATTGTTTTACAATTTGGTGATCCAAAGAGAATTATAGTTGAGCCTGGATTAAATTTTAAGATACCTTTTATTCAAAATGTTGTTTACTTAGATAAAAGAATATTAAATCTAGACACACCTCCTGAAGAAGTAATTGCATCTGATCAAAAAAGGTTAATAGTAGACGCTTTTGCAAGATTTAAAATTATAGATCCATTAAAATTCTATATTTCAGTAGGAAATGAAAGAGTTGCAAGATCAAGATTATCAACAATTATTAACTCAAGAATAAGAAATGTCCTTGGTCAGCAAGAGTTACAAACTTTACTTTCTAAAGATAGAACTAAGCAAATGACGCTAATTCAACAGGGTGTAAATACAGAGGCTGAAAATTTTGGTATTAAAATCGTTGATGTTAGAATTAAAAGAGCAGATTTACCTCAAGCAAATAGTGATGCAATTTATAGAAGAATGCAAACTGAAAGAGAGAGAGAAGCAAAAGAATTTAGAGCACGAGGTGCTGAAATGGCTGTAACTATTACCTCGACTGCAGACAAAGAGGTTTCTGTAATTTTAGCAAATGCAAACAAAGATTCTGAAATTATGAAAGGTGAAGGTGACGGTGAAAGAAATAGAATATTTGCTGAAGCTTTTGGTAGAGATCCTGAATTTTTTGCATTTTATAGAGCTATGCAGGCATATGAAACTGCTTTAATCGGAGGAGATACATCATTAATTTTATCACCCGATAGTGAGTTTTTTAAATTTTTTGGAAATATAAAGCCAAAGTCTCAATAACAATTTAACATGAAAGAATTGATCATAGCCTTTGGTCTTTTTCTTTTTATTGAAGGGGTTTTATACGCCTTATTTCCATCAAAAATGAAAAGTATGTTAAAAAAACTAGATCAAGTAACAGATGGACAATTGAGAGTTGGTGGTTTTGTTTTTGCAATAATAGGATTTATTATTATTTACTATGTAAAAAGAGCTTATGAATAAACTTAAAATAAATATTTTAACTATAATTTTCATATTAGGTTTTTCAGCACAATCCTTCTCAAAAAATGTTCCAGAATCATTTGCAGATTTGGCTGAAAAGTTAATGCCATCAGTAGTAAATATTTCTACAACTCAAACAGTTATTACAAGTTCTAATCCATTTCCATTTCAGTTTCCACCAGGTTCTCCTTTTGAAGATATGTTTAAAGAATTTGGTACTCCACAAGAAAGAAAGTCTGCAGCTTTGGGATCAGGCTTTATTATAGATGAAAAAGGAATTGTGGTAACTAACAACCATGTAATTCAAGATGCTGAAGATATTATTGTTAGAGTTGATGGTGATAAAGAGTTTAAAGCTAGAGTAATAGGCGCTGATCCATTGTCGGATATTGCAGTTTTACAACTAGATACGAAAGAAAAATTTGTTCCCGTTAAATTTGGTGATTCTGACAAAGCTCGAATTGGAGACTGGGTTATTGCGATTGGAAACCCATTTGGTCTAGGTGGGACAGTAACATCTGGAATAATTTCAGCAAGAAATAGATCAATAGGTCTATCACGATATGAAGATTATATTCAAACTGATGCATCAATAAACTCTGGTAACTCCGGTGGTCCTTTATTCGATATGAGAGGTGATGTTATTGGAATCAATACTGCAATTTTAGGCAGAAATGGTTCTATTGGAATTGGTTTTTCAATTCCTTCTAACAGCGCAAAAATTGTAATAGATCAGTTAATAGAATTTGGAGAAACAAAAAGAGGATGGCTCGGAGTTAGAATTCAAGATGTTACAAAAGAAATTGCAGAGGTTGAAGAACTAGATGTACCAAGGGGGGCATTAGTTGCGAGTGTTGCTGAAAATAGTCCTTCAGATATAGCTGGAGTGAAAGCTGGGGATATAATTTTAGAATTTAATGGTGAAAAAATAAAAGAGATGAAAGAATTACCAATTATAGTAGCCAGAACAGAAGTGGGAAAAAAAGTAGATGTTAAAATTTGGAGAAACAAAAAAGAATTTACAAAAAAAATAATTTTAGGACGATTAGAAACTTCAGAAGATTTTAAGGTTACAAAAAAACCACTATCAACAGAAAAAGTCATAGAAGATTTAAAAATAACAGTTAGAGAATTAAATAATGATGACATTAGTCAAAGAAAACTTCCTAATCAAATTAATGGAGTTGTAATTACCAAAATAGAAGATAATAGTCCTCTAAAAAATTCTATTGAAGTTAACAGCATAATAATTGAAGCACAAAAGAAAAAAATAAAATCAATTGATGATTTAAATCAAATTGTTAAACAAGTTTTAAATACCAATCAAAAAACAATTTTATTTGTTATTTATAACAGTCAAAACCAAAGAAGATATATTGGTATTAAATTAAAATAAAAAAATGGATTTAAAATCCAAAATCATTTTAATTTATGGTCCGACCGCATCAGGAAAATCTGATTTTGCAATAAAGTTAGCAAAAAAAATTAAAGGTGAAATTATTAATGCAGACAGTATGCAAGTTTATAAAGAGTTAAAAATTTTAACAGCAAGACCATTAAAAAAAAACTTTAAAAAAATTAGTCACCATTTGTATGGTTTTCAAAAATCTAATAAATATTTTTCCACTGGTGATTGGCTTAAAATTGTTACTAAAAAGATTGTTGAAATTAGAAAAAAAAACAAAATACCAATCTTAGTAGGAGGGACAGGATTATACTTTAAAGCTTTAACTGAAGGCTTAGTTGAAATTACTTCAATACCTTTTAAATTTAGGAATAAAATCAGACTGTTACAAAAGTCTATTGGGCAAGAAAAATTTTACAAAAAACTTTTAAAGATAGACCCAAAAGTGGCAAACCATATTGATTCTAGTGATGCACAAAGGTCTATTCGAGCTTATGAGGTAAAACTATTTACTAATAAATCGATCATTGAATGGTTTAAAAATACAAAGTCTAATTATAAAAAAGGAGAATTCCTTAAACTTTATATTGATTATCCCAGACATGAGCTGATAAAAAAAATTAATTTAAGAACCATTGAAATGCTAAATATGGGAGCAATTTTAGAGGTAAAAAATTTTTTAAAACTTGGAATTTCAAAAAATAGAAGTATTTCAAAAGCAATAGGTGTAGCTGAAATCAAAGATTTTATTCAAAAAAAGATTAATAAAGATGAAGTTATTGAAAAAATATCAATAAAGACAAGGCAATATGCTAAAAGACAAGTAACATGGGCAAGAGGAAACATGTTGAGTTGGAAAAAAATTAAGCCCAAAAGATTTAATCACTTTCTAAAAAAAATTTAAAATACTTTCAGTTAAACTTGACCAATCAGCACAACTTCAGCTAGATTGCATAAATGTCTAAATTATATTCAGGAGCTGAAATTGTATTTAAATGTCTTGAAGATCAAGATGTTAAATTTATATTTGGATATCCTGGGGGAGCAGTATTACCAATTTACGACGAATTAAAAAATCATTCTTCAATAAAACATATTTTAGTGAGACATGAACAAGGTGCGGGACATGCAGCTGAAGGATACGCAAGATCATCTGGTAAGCCAGGAGTTGTTCTAGTTACTTCAGGTCCAGGAGCCACAAATGTTGTTACAGCTTTAACAGATGCATATATGGACTCAATTCCACTAGTTTGTATTTCAGGTCAAGTTCCAACTCATCTAATTGGAACAGATGCTTTTCAAGAATGCGACACTACAGGAATAACCAGACCATGCACAAAACATAACTGGTTAATAAAAGATGTTAAAGATTTACCTAAAATTTTACACGAAGCTTTTCATGTTGCTACTACAGGAAGACCTGGGCCGGTACTAGTAGATATACCTAAAGATATTCAATTTGCTAAAACAAATTATTTGAAACCAAAAAAAGAAAAAAAAAATAATGGTAAAACTCATAATAAGTTTACTCAAAATGAAATAGATGAGTTAATTAAATTAATTTTTAAAGCTAAAAAACCAGTAATTTATACTGGTGGGGGAGTAATTAACTCAGGTCCTAAAGCTAGCGAGTCCTTAAGAGAATTTGTAAGATTAATTGGATTTCCAATTACATCAACCTTGCAAGGACTTGGTGCATTTCCTGGTGATGATAATCAATTTATCGGAATGTTGGGAATGCATGGAACATATGAAGCAAATAATGCTATGCATGATTGTGATTTATTAATTAATATTGGTGCAAGATTTGATGATAGAATAACTGGAAAGATAGACGAATTTTCCCCTAAATCAAAAAAAGTTCATATCGATATAGACCCATCCTCAATTAATAAAATTATAAAAGTAGATTTAGCAATAGTTGGAGATGTTAATGAAGTGATTAAAGCTACAGTTAGAAAAATTAATAGTAATCAGAATGGTTTAAAAGACTCTAATAAACAGAAAATTTCTAAGTGGTGGGAACAGATCCAAAAATGGAGAACAAAAGACTCTTTAGGCTTTGTTAATAGCGATGAAACTATAAAACCCCAACATGCTGTTAAAAGATTATATGAATTAACAAAAAATCAAGATACTTTTATAACTACAGAAGTAGGTCAGCATCAAATGTGGGCTGCGCAGCATTATAAATTCAACAAACCTAATAGATGGATGACTTCAGGGGGACTTGGAACTATGGGCTATGGTCTTCCTGCTGCTATAGGTGTGCAAATTGCTCATCCAGATAAACTGGTTATTGACATAGCTGGTGAAGCTTCAATTTTAATGACAATGCAGGAAATGTCTACGGCAGTACAATATAATTTACCTATTAAAATTTTTATTCTTAACAACCAATACATGGGGATGGTAAGACAATGGCAAGAATTACTCCATGAAAAAAATTATTCAGAAAGTTATTCTGAGGCATTACCAGATTTTGTAAAATTAGCTGAAGCTTATGGGTGCAAAGGTATTAAAGCTGAAAAACCTAATGAATTAGATGTAAAGATAAAAGAAATGGTTGATTATAATGGACCAGTAATATTTGATTGTCATGTTGATCCTGGTGAAAATTGTTTTCCAATGATCCCATCTGGCAAACCTCATAATCAAATGATTTTAGGTCCAAATGATAAAGAGGATAATAAAATTACTGGCAAGGGAAAGGCATTAGTATAATGGTTAAGCCAAAATCAGCATACAGTATTCCAACTAAGAAAGGTAAATTAGATACCCATATTTTTGTAGTATGGGTCGATAATGAAGCTGGTGTATTAGCGAGGGTGGTAGGTTTGTTTTCTGGAAGAGGGTATAATATTGAGTCATTAGCAGTTGCTGAAGTCGATCAAACAAAAAATATTTCAAGAATAACTATTGTAACAACAGGTACTCCACAAGTTATTGATCAAATTAAGTTACAATTAAGAAAGTTAGTTCCTGTTCATAAAGTGGCTGATTTTAAGAGAGAAGATAAAAAAGTGATATTTAAGGAAATGGCTTTACTTAAAGTTGTGGGAAACAAGAAAAAAATAGATAATTGTCTTAAGGCTTGCAAAACCTTTAATCCAGTAATATTAGATAAAACAAAATTATCTGCAGTAATTCAGATAACAGCTCTTAGAAGAGAGATTGATAAAATGAGTAAAAAATTAAAAGCTCTAGGTCTTGTAAGCACCTCAAGAACAGGAGCTATTGCAATGACTAGAGGTGCTGAGGTTTTTAAATAAATTTAATATGGAGAATACAAATGAAAATGTTTTATGAAAAAGATACTGATGTAAACTTAATTAAAGATAAAAAAATTGCAATTTTTGGTTACGGAAGTCAAGGACATGCACATGCATTAAATTTAAAAGATAGTGGTGTTAAAGAAGTTGTAGTTGCATTGAGAGATGGGTCATCAAGTATTGCAAAAGCAAAGTCAAAAGGATTAAAAGTTATGAATTTATCAGATGCAGCTGAATGGGCTGATGTAGTAATGATACTTACACCTGATGAATTACAAGCATCTATTTATAAAAATCATATTGAACAGAGAGTTAGAGAAGGAACATCAATTGCATTTGCGCATGGTTTAAATATTCACTACGATTTAATAAAAGCAAGAAAAGATTTAGATGTATTTATGGTTGCCCCAAAAGGTCCTGGTCATTTAGTAAGAAGTGAATATGAAAAAGGCGGTGGGGTTCCATGTTTGTTTGCGGTTCATCAAAATGGCTCAGGAAAAGCTAGAGATCTTGCAATGTCTTATGCATCAGCTGTAGGAGGAGGAAGATCTGGAATAATTGAAACAACATTTAAAGATGAAGTTGAAACAGATTTATTTGGTGAACAAACAGTTCTTTGTGGTGGTTTAGTTGAATTAATTAAGAATGGATATGAAACTTTAACAGAAGCTGGTTATGAACCTGAGATGGCATATTTTGAAACAGTGCATGAGGTAAAATTAATAGTAGATTTAATTTATGAAGGCGGAATAGCAAATATGAATTATTCAATTTCAAATACAGCTGAATATGGTGAGTATCAATCTGGACCAAGAATAGTGAATAAAGAGGAAACAAAAAAAAGAATGAAAGAAGTTTTGGCTGACATTCAATCAGGTAAATTTACTAAAGATTGGATGAAAGAGTGTGAAAATGGACAAAAGAATTTTCTTGCAACGAGAGCTAAGTTAGCTGAACACCCAGTAGAAAAAGTTGGAGCCAATCTTAGAGCTATGATGCCGTGGATTAGTAAGAAAAAATTAGTTGATAGCGATAAGAGCTAGTTAATTACATTATTATCACAAACATTTTGCAATTTCTAATAGAGATTGTATTATAGATTTTCCAAAATTTTTGTTATGAGCGATAAAGATAAAGTTTTTATTTTTGATACCACTATGCGAGACGGTGAGCAATCACCAGGCGCATCGATGAGTCTTGAAGAAAAAATTCAAATTTCAAGAGTATTTGACGAGCTGGGTATAGATATAATTGAAGCAGGTTTTCCTATTGCTTCTCCTGGGGATTTTGAGGCAGTCTCTGCTATTAGTAAAGTTCTTAAGAAGTCAATTCCTTGTGGATTAGCAAGGCATTCCAAAAAAGATATTGATAGATGTTATGAGGCTTTAAAATATGCTCCAAGGTTTAGAATTCATACTTTTATTTCTACAAGCCCACTTCATATGAAACACAAATTAAATAAAACCCCTGAACAAGTTTATGAGTCCATAAAAGAACATGTGTCATATGCAAGAAATTTAACTGATGATGTAGAGTGGTCATGTGAAGATGGAACACGAACAGACTTGGATTATATGTGTAAAACAGTTGAGCTTGCTATAAAATCAGGAGCAAAGACAATTAATATTCCAGATACAGTTGGCTACACAGTTCCTTCTGAATTTACAAAAATTATTGAAACTCTACTTAACAAAGTTCCAAATATTGATAAAGCAATTCTTTCAACTCATTGTCATAATGATTTAGGTTTAGCTGTAGCAAATTCTTTAGCTGGTGTTCAAGCTGGCGCAAGACAAATTGAATGTACGATCAATGGAATAGGTGAGAGGGCAGGCAATGCAGCATTAGAAGAAGTTGTAATGGCAATAAGAACTAGAAATGACTTAATGCCATTTGAAACTTCAATCAATACTACTTTATTGAGTAAAGCATCAAAGTTAGTTTCTAATGTTACAGGTTTCCCAGTCCAGTATAATAAAGCTATTGTTGGAAAAAATGCATTCGCTCATGAGTCAGGAATTCATCAAGATGGAATGTTAAAAAATAGAAATACTTATGAAATTATGACTCCAGAAAGTGTTGGTGTTAAACAAACTTCGTTGGTGATGGGGAAACATTCTGGTAGGCATGCATTTAAAGATAAATTAATTAGTTTAGGCTATGCAGATTTAACTGATGATGTTATCGAAACAGCTTTTGGTAAATTTAAAATTTTAGCTGATAAAAAAAAACATATTTATGATGAAGATATTATAGCCTTGGTTGACGATAGTTTAGTCATCGATAATAAATCAAATATAATTGTTTTAAAATCTTTAAAAGTTTATGCTGGAACAGGTGAACCCCAGAAAGCTGATATGAAATTAGATGTTAATGGAGAGGTAAAGTCAGCAACTGAAACAGGAGATGGTCCTGTTGACGCAATATTTAAATGTATTAAGACACTCTATCCTCATGAAGTTAATTTACAATTATATCAAGTTCATGCAGTGACTGAAGGTACTGACGCCCAAGCAACAGTAAGTGTTCGTATTGAGGAAAATGGAAAAACAACAGTTGGACAAGCTGCAGATACAGATACATTAGTTGCATCTGCTAATGCTTATATTAGTGCTTTAAACAAAATGATAATTAAAAGAAATAAAACTGCTCCAATGGAGCATGAAAACCAAAAAGTAAAGGGAATATAAAATGGGTATATTTAGCAAAGTTAAGAATATGTGGAGTCAAGATATGGCGATTGATCTTGGGACAGCAAATACTTTAGTGGTTGTTAAAGGTCAAGGAGTTGTACTTAACGAACCATCCGTTGTTGCAATTGTTGATCAAGGAGGAAAGAAACAAGTTTTAGCAGTTGGAGATGAAGCAAAAACTATGCTCGGTAGAACTCCAGGAAACATAAGTGCAATCAGGCCGTTGAGAGATGGTGTTATAGCAGATTTTATTGTGACTGAAGAAATGATAAAGCACTTTATTAAAAAAGTGCATAAAGGAAGCACATTTGCCAATCCAAGAATTTTAATATGTGTTCCTACTGGTTCTACGCCAGTAGAAAGAAAAGCAATTCAAGATAGTGCTCTTGCCGCTGGAGCTAGAAGAGTACAATTAATTGAAGAACCAATTGCTGCTGCAATAGGTGCAAACTTACCTATATCAGAGGCTACAGGGTCAATGGTAGTTGATATAGGAGGAGGTACCAGTGAAATAGCCGTAATGTCTTTAGGAGGTTTAGTTTATTCAAAATCTCTAAGAGTGGCAGGAGATGCGATGGATGGTGCTTTAGTACATTATATGAGAAAAGAGTATAATTTAATGATTGGCGACAGCACTGCTGAAAAAATCAAAAAAGAAATTGGAACTGCAATTCCATCAAATGACAATACTTATCCAGTTAAAGGTAGAGATTTAAGATCTGGAACTCCTAAGGAAGTTAATATTACGGAAGAAGATACCGCAGAAGCATTAAATGATATTTTAAAAGAAATGGTAGATGGAATTAAAGATGCTTTAGAAGCAACTCCACCAGAATTATCAGCTGATTTAGTTGATATGGGTCTAACATTAACAGGTGGAGGAGCTCTACTAAAAAATATTGATAAAAGATTTTCTAAAGAAACTGGTTTACCAGTCCATATAGCAGAGGATCCATTATCATGTGTTGCAATTGGTACAGGGAAAGCTTTGGAGCAAGAACAAACATTTTCTACTATGCTGACTGAGTACTAAAAATAATGGCCTCAAGTAGAGATGATTTTATTATTGCAATTAGATCTGCTTTTTTAAAAAAAAGTACTAAACAAAAATTTTCATTATTAACCTTAGTCCTAGTTTCAATTGTTATAATAATATTATCTAATCTTGATTTTAAGGTCATAAGATATCTAAAAATTGGCATTAATGAAATTGTTTATAGATCTACATTTTTTGTTTCAGTGCCTGAAAATTTTATCAAAAACTCATATTTTAGTGTTCAACAATATTCAAATTTTTATGAGGATTATAAAAAAAAGATAGCAGAACTTAAAAAATTAAAATCAGAAAATATTTCAAATGAAATATTAAAAAGTGAAAATATAGAATTGAAAGAGTTAATAGAAGACTACACGCTAACAAAAAATAAAATTTTGGCAAAAGTTATCGTTGATCATAAAAGCCCCTTTTTAAGAACTATAATTATAAATAAAGGAACTGCTGATAGAATTAAGATAGGTACTAATATTTTTGATAAAAGTTACTTAGTTGGAAGGGTAATAGAGGTGAATTATAAATCATCACGAGTCTTATTACTATCTGATTTAAATTCTAACGTTCCTGTTTCGATAATTCCTGGAAATATACAAGCAATCATAACAGGTGATGGTGTGAATTCAGGGAAAATAAAATATACAAAAGATAATTTAAATGAGAGTATTAAAAAACAGAGCATTGCCTATACATCAGGAACAGGTTCAATTTTCAAAAGTGGAATTCCAGTTGGAAAAGTAAGTATTACAGAAAAAGACATTTTAATAAATTTTTATAGTGATTATACACAGCTTAAATATGTTTTTGCAGAAGTAGAGTTAGAAATCAAAAGTGATACTGATGATCAAGTAAAATTAACAACTCAAACCAATACAGAGAAAATTAAGATTAATCTATTAAATGAAGAACTTGATATTTTAAATGATAGTAATGTCAAATTAATTGAAAAAAATAGTTATTTAAATTCAGAAAAAAATCTACTAAATCAAAAAATAATTGACTTACAAAATCAAATTTTAATTCAAGAAAATAAAGTGAAACAAAATAATATCAATCAAGAAGAATTAGAGTTCTTAAGATTAAATTTGCTTTATAGTTCAAAATGCCAAAAATCAACTTTCAAAAAAGGTTATAGAGTTGGTACCAAAGAATACAAAGATTGCATTTTTAGAAGAGGAAAAAATATAAATGATTAAATTAAATAAAAGTAATTATTTTTATAAGATATATACATGGTTACCAATAATTATTTTATATCTATCTGTTCTAAATGAATATGACTTAAATTATTTAAATATTGAATATTTTTCATTTAACTTCCCTTTAATATTAATCTTTTATTTTTCAGTAAAAGGTTATTTGAATTTTGACTACTTGTTGGTTTTTTTTGCTGGTTTAATTAATGATACAGTAATTGGTTTTCCACTTGGATTAAGTTCGTTATCATACATGTTGATTTGTATATTTGCATCTTATTTAAGAAACATGACTATTAGACCTCATTTAATAAAAGATTGGTTTTATTTTTTATTTGTAATTAGTTTAATTAACTCAATTAATTTTTCAGTTCTATTTATATTTTTTTCTTATGACCTAGATATTATGTTTTATATAATTAACAATCTATTTACTTTTTTATTTTATATTCCTTTAAATTTTATGTTTAATTATTATTTTAAGGCCATTGATGATTAGCCAGAGTGAAAATGCAACAAAGTTAAACTCTATTAATCGTAGAATGTTTGTTATCGGTGCAGCAAAGATAATTATTTTAGGTGGTATTGTTAGTAGGTTGTTTTTTTTACAAGTAAAAGAAAATAAAAAATATCTTACTCTTTCAGATAAAAATAGAATTCGAGAATGGAAACTTCCCCCTGTAAGAGGAGATTTTCTTGATTATTACGGAAATATAATTGCTGGTAATTTTGAAGCATATCAACTTCATATAGTTCCAGAAGAGGTAGAAGATTTTAGATACACTATAAATCGTGTAAAAGACATATTACAATTATCTGAAAAACAATTTCAAAAAATTATAAAAAAACAAAAAGAGAATAAACCATGGGAAACTCTTATTGTTGCAGATAACTTAAGTTGGAAAAATTTTTCAAAAATTAACAATCATCTATATGATTTGAATGGTGTTAAACCAATTGTTTCTATTTCAAGAAATTATCCATTTAAAGAGAATTATACACATATCTTAGGTTATGTAAGTCAAGCTAATGAAAATGACATTTTAAAAAATGAAATTATTAAAGATAAATTTGTTCAAGGACTAAAGGTAGGCAAAATTGGTCTAGAGAAATCTTTTGAAGATCACTTAATCGGTGATAATTCGATTGAGAGATATGAAGTTAATGCTTATGGAAGAAGAATTAATCAATTAGAATTTAAAACTGGCTCTAAGGGAAAAACAATTAAACTTACAATTGATACAGAAGTTCAGAAACTTTCAAATAAATTATTGTCAGATAAGGCTGGATCAATTTGTGTAATGGATATATTTACTGGTGAGATTATCGCAATGCACTCATCACCTTCATTTGATCCTAATGCATTTGTATTTGGAATTAGCCAAGATGACTGGCAATTAATAAGAAATAATCCAATGAAACCTTTAGTAAACAAATCCTTATCAGGAAACTATTCTCCAGGGTCAACGATAAAACCGATAGTTGCATTATCAGCCCTAGAAAATGGAATTATAAATACTAATTTTACAGTTGAATGCACAGGTAAAAAAGAAATGTATGGTCAAACTTATCATTGCTGGAAAAAAAAAGGGCATGGATTTGTCAATTTACGGAACGCAATGAAACAATCTTGTGATACATATTTTTATGAAATAGCTCGTAGGCTAGGGGTAGATAAACTTAGCGAAACTGCAAAAAAATTTGGTTTAGGAAAAGAAGTTTTTGGAAACCTATTTAATATTGAAAAAAAAGGTTTAGTCCCAAGCACACAATGGAAAAAAAATGCTTTAGGATCAGGCTGGTTATTAGGTGAAACAATTATCACTGGAATTGGTCAAGGTTATATTCAAACAACACCAATTCAGTTATGTTTAATGACAGCACAAATTGCTAACGGGGGATACAAAATCTATCCTCAAATTATTGTTAATGATAAAAAAAAGGATCAACCTGAAGATAAATATTTCCCATTATATAAAAATTCTAAAAATATAAAAATTATCCAAGACGCTATGTTTGGTTCAACAAATGAGGTAATGGGGACTTCTTATCGCTCAAGAATTAAAGATCCCAAGTATCAATTCGCAGGCAAAACTGGAACATCTCAGGTAAAAAAAATTACCGAAAGAGATCGAGAATTAGATTTAAAAACGTTTGAAATTCCTTATGAGGAAAGAGATCATGCTTTGTATATAGCATTTGGTCCTTATAAAAATCCAAGATATGCTTTAAGTATATTGATAGAACATGGAGGAAATGGAAGTACAACAGCAGCTCCTATGGCAAAAGAACTTTTTAAATTAATAATTGATCGTCATTCAACTAGAAGATTAGTTAGTAAAAATTATTTAGAGATTTAGATGTATCAACATACAAGGCTTAATAATAATAGATTTAGTTTTTTTCAAAAATTTAAAAACCTAGATTATATCCTTCTGACTTGTATTTTAATATTAGGCTTTATTAGTCTTACCACAATGTATTCTACAGATGGAGGTAAAGTTTTGTTTCATACGAAAAGTCACTTCATCAAATTAATTATTTTTACTTCAATGATGTTGGTCATTTCATTTATAAATATAAAGTTTTGGTTTTTAATTGGTTACATTTTTTATTTAGTGGTAGTTGTTCTTTTAATTTGGACAGATTTATTTGGAATTAAATCATCTGGCTCCCAAAGATGGATAGATTTATATTTTATTAATATACAACCATCTGAATTGATGAAGATCTGTATAATTTTATGTTTAGCTAAATATTTTCATAGGATGAAAATAGAAAATGTAAATTCTATTTATACAATTTTTACATCTTTAATAATTATCTTGTTACCAATGGGGTTAGTTATCGTACAACCTGATTTAGGCACTTCACTTCTTATAGCAATTAGTGGATTGGTAGTTTTATGGTTTGCTGGAATCAATCATAAATATTTTATATACACAATATTAGGATTTTTAATTTCATTACCTTTTATAATTTCTTTTTTAAAGCCATATCAAAAACTAAGAGTTTTAACTTTTTTAAATCCAGATAGAGACCCTTTGGGTGCTGGTTATCAAATTATCCAATCTAAAATTGCTGTTGGATCTGGAGGAATATTTGGTAAAGGTTTTTTGAAAGGAACCCAAAGTTATTTGGAGTTTTTACCTGAAAAACATACAGATTTTATTTTTACACTTTTTTCAGAGGAATTTGGTTTTATTGGTTCTGCTGCTCTTCTTTTAATTTATGCAGTTATAATTTATCGAATAGTCGCAATTGGTGCGTCATCAAGAAGTTATTTCGCAAAGTTATTTTGTTATAGTTTTGCCGCTGCTATTTTTGTTTATATATCAATAAATATGAGTATGGTTTTAGGCTTACTACCAATAGTTGGGTCTCCTTTACCAATTATGTCTTATGGAGGTTCATCAATGCTAGCAACTATGATTGGGTTTGGAATTGTAATGAGTGCGAAAGTTCACAATCAGCAATCTATTGCTTAAGTATAATTTGTCGCTTAAATTTATCTAAAAAATAATTGTATATTTAACTATGAATAATAATTTAAGTGTAGGAATTATCGGAGCTGGAATTCAAGGTATATCTAACGCTTTATTTTTGCAAAAAAAAGGTTTTAGAGTAACTATTTTTGATAGAGAGGACCCAGGCAGTACAGCTGCATCTTATGGAAATGCAGGTCATTTTTCTCCCTATGCTTCTTTAGCTTTGAATAGAACTGATGTTTTAGCAGATGTTCCTGCCATGTTGTTAAGTTCTACGGGTCCTTTAGCATTAAAATGGAATTATGTACCAAAAATGATTCCATGGTTTATTAAATTTATTTTAAATACAACTAAAAAAAAAATGATGCACACAGCAAAAAATATGCATCAAATTTTAGATTTAGCTCTTCCTGCATATGATGAATTATTTGAGGAAATTGATTTAGAGGGTTTAGTTGAAAATAAAGGAATACTATATATTTGGAGTGATAACGATTTAAAAAGTCGTGAATTGGAAATAAGAGTAAGAAATGAACTTGGTGTAAAACAACAGCTTGTAAGTAAACATGAAGTTCATGATTTAGAGCCAAATATCAAACCATTCTACCACGCAGGTGTATATTATCCTTATGCAAGACACGCAAGAAACCCAAAAAAAATTTTGTTAAAACTCTTTCAGCTTTTTTTAAAAAAAGGAGGGAAGTTTAATAAAATGAAAGTCGAAGATATTCATTTTGAAGATAAAAAACCAACTTTTATAACTGATAACCAAAAATTTTCTTTTAGCAAAGCCGTTATTGCTTGTGGAGCTTTTTCAAAAAGATTAACGGATAAATTAGACGAAAAAATTCCTTTGGATACAGAAAGAGGTTATCATGTACATTTTAAGGGTTGTGATCATCTTTTAAAAAGGCCCGTAATTTTTTCTAACAGAGGTTTTGGAATTACTCCTATGGAACAAGGATTGAGAGTTGTTGGTACTGTAGAATTTGGTGGTTTAGATAATCCATTATCTAAATCTAGAATTAAAAATTTAGTTAATAATGCAAAATATATGCTTGGTGATTTACCAGAACATGAAGATGAGTGGCTTGGCTTTCGACCAACATTGCCAGATTTCTTACCTGTCATGGGTCCTTCAAAAAATCATAAAAATGTTTTTTATTGTTTTGGACACCATCATTTAGGTTGGACATTGGGTCCAATATCTGGAAAGATTGTATCTGGAATGATAGCAGAAGAAAATACAAATTTAGATTTGAGTCCTTATAGTCCAACAAGATTTAATTAATTTATGCAAACCACTAAGGCTTATATAATGCTAGTGTGTGCAACATTATTTTGGGCAGGAAATTTTATGGTTGGAAAATTTGCATTTCTAACAAACATTCCACCTATGTCTTTAGTATTTTATAGATGGTCTTTAGTGTGGTTAATATTACTGCCTTTTACAATTAAAGAAATTATAAGATCAAAAAAAATAATTTTAAATAATTTACCACTTTTACTTTTTTTAGCTCTTACAAGTGTTGGTTTATTTAATTCATTTACTTATTTATCATTGGTTCACACTCAAGTAATAAATGCTTCACTTTTTAATACCGCCATTCCTGCGATTATTATTTTACTATGTTTTATCTTTAAGATTGAAAAAACAAACAAATATCAAATTTTAGGACTTATTATTTCTGTATTTGGGATTTTGTCTATTATAACAAAATTAAATTTAGAAATTATATTATCTTTAAATTTTAATAAAGGTGACTTAATTATGATTGGAGGTGTAATTACTTGGGGCTTGTATTCATCTTTTCTCAAAAGAAAAACTTTTACCTTACCACTTCTTGCTTTGGTTCATATTTTATGTTCATTTGGTTTAATTTTTATTTTTCCACAATTTATTTATGAATTTTCACAAGGACTGACAATAGATTTAGATATGGAATTATTTTACATCCTTATTTTTTTGGCTTTATTTCCAAGTATAGGATCATATTATTGTTGGGCAGGGGCTGTTTCTATTATCGGAGCTAATAGAGCAGGAATTTTCTTATCTCTAATACCCTTATTTAGCACAATAATGGCAATATTTTTCTATAAAGAACAATTTCAATTTTTTCACTTAATTGGTGCAATTTTAATTATATTAGGTTTATTTTTATCAAATAAGGAAATTAAAAATGCTTAAGGTTGCAATTTTAGACGACTATCAAAATGTCTCCCAACAATTTGTAGATTTAGAAAAATTATCTGGAAAATATGAATTTAAAATTTTTAGTGAACCATTT
>Ga0209425_10003189_pt1 | contig 17634 bp, 10 predicted proteins | sample COG_05_FD_184749 | JGI IMG/M metagenome (GOLD analysis project Ga0209425, IMG submission 184749) | Pelagic Microbial community sample from North Sea - COGITO 998_met_05 (SPAdes) (version 2) | ecosystem: Environmental > Aquatic > Marine > Neritic zone/Coastal water | place: Helgoland, sampling...
CGCGGGGCCGGTGGGTCGGGAACGGTGGCGACCGGGGTTACGTCCACGAATCACGGACGCCTCCGTCGTGGACCCGCGCGTCCCGCGTACGGTGAACAATCCCGACATCAACCCCGTCGTCGTCACCGCCGCGGAGGACAAGACCAGCGTCGAGCCACTCGACGCCGACACCGATCGATGGCCAATGCTCCTCCCCGCCATTCAGGCTGACCACAAGGTATTCGGCACGCCACGCGCGGGTGGAATGCGCGGGCCCGACCAGCGCCTAGGGTTCATCTGCCACCGCCGCGCCATCCCGCGCGCGGACACAACGCCTCTGTCCTTAATAGGTTTCGAACCGGTGACCACGCGGCCGGAGGCTACGCACCACATCACCGCCTTCGGCTGCGACTCATCGGTAGAGCAGTCGACGCCGGAGACATCCTTCGGGACCCCGTGCGCGGTCTGGGCGTTCACGATGAACAAAAAAGGAAAAAAGGCGCCGTGCAGGGTGATGCTGTACGCGTACGATAAGGGCGCGAAGGGTTTTCGCACCCCAGAGGGGACGGCGGTGAAGGTTGGGAAAGGCACGGGGATCACGCACGTGATGTACCAGGTCCACTACCTGGTGCCCATGGACGAGCAAGTTCCCGTTAAACCGTGGGCGGATTCGAGCGGGATCGTGTTCGACATCGCGAGAGGTGCGGCGCACGCGGCGCGGCCCAAATCGCTGGGCATCATGGCGGCCATGCACACGAGCATGCGTCTGAAGACTGGGCGAAGTGCACTGCCGTTTTCTTACACCGTCGGTCCTTTCGGCGACCGGCTGGCGCCCGACTTTGAGGCTGGCGGCGGTGAGGTGACGCTCGTCGCGGCGCACCTCCACGGCCACAACATGCTGAAACGGTACGAGACCGGGTTCGTGCGGGGCGGCGTGGGTGGAGACGGGAAGGGGGAGGAAAGAGGAAAGAGGGAACCCTTCGGAGTGATTCCGCAGTACCGGGGGTACGGTCCGGATCAGTCGTTTCACCCGCTGCCGCTGGGTACGAAGGACGGGGATACACAAGTCACGATGGACCCCAGCGACGTGATGTACATCACGTGCACGTTCGACACGAGCGACGCGGGTGGTACCAAAGTTGACTACGGCGTTGCGCACGGAGCTGAGATGTGCGGGCAGATTGTGTATTACCACCCCTTCGTTGTAGAGGAGGACCCGGAACGTAACGCGCTGATCAGGCCGGAGCCGGGGGACACGGAGGTGAAGGACAACGACCTGTACAACGTGTTCTTCAACGACACGGATATAGATGAGGAGGGTACGGAGGGTGACAGTTCATAGTAAACTAGTTCATTACCTTTAGTGGGACACTCAACGTAGACTTGAGGGTAAAACGACGGTGAAAGCTTTTAGTCGTGTGTGTGGAATACAATCGCATCGCGCTGGTTTCACCCCAATCTATCTCACGAGTTCGGGCGAGGAGGTCGCGGCGGCAGCGGGGACGTCCCGAGCGGCGACGGCTCCCGCCGCGTCGGGCTCACGCTCCCGCCCCGCCCGAACCCGAGTGAGCCGGTGGGCACCCCTGTAGGCACCCCACCGCGTGCCCACGCCTGGTTGTGGGCACCGGGCACGCCGAACCCGACTACAGTTTCCGGCGAATTGCCCCCTCCGACGCTCGCCCTGGCGAATGGGTTAGCACCCGGCGGAGTGACGCCGTTGTTACCACCGCCCGGCCCGCCCGTCGGCGACGGCGAGTTGTTACTCCCGCCGCCGAACAGCGGCTGAGGCCCGCGCAGCCCGCGCGTCAGCTTCCGGGGCCGCGGGTTCAACGAGTTTGGGTACCCGAGCGAATTGGGCAGAGATCCGCTGCCCGGCTTCATCCCCCGGGAGCTCTGCGAGTCACGCCGGCCGATCCCCCCGTCGCCGTCGTCGTCCGAGGAGCTCTCGCCGATGTCCTCGGATCCGAGCTCGGAGTCCAGCTCGAGGTCGCCGTCATCGTCGTCGTTATCGTCGTCGTCCTCGTCGTCCCGGGCGTTACCCTGCCACGTGACGTAATTCTGCGGCAGTCTCAGCAGCGCCGCGGACCGCCTTAGGAGATAGGGATCGAACGGGAAAAACATCTTCAGCGGGTTTCGCAGCTTCACAGCCTCCGCGACTTCCCGTCCGAGCACCGCGAGGGACTGCGTGCGACGTATCGTGTTGTTGTTGTGACCGGTTGAGTGGTGTTGCGCGGCGACGTCCTCCACGGACATCAATCCACCGCTCTTTTTGGAAATGAGCTCCTTTTTGGCCTTCTCCGCCTCCTTGCGCGCCGCGCTCTCGAGCTTGTACTGCTCGAACAGCGCCTGGTCGAACCCTTCAACGCCCGCCGCCGCGGCGCGGAACAAAAACTCCTTGATCACCGAGTCCAAACACGTGTGCAAGGGCTGGAGCCTGCTGTATAAAATCTGTCGCAGGGGCATGGAACGGAGATGCTCCGCGGGCTCACCCCCGTGTTTGACCAGGCTCTCCATTCGGTAGCACAGGACGTACATCAGCGCCTGGCACGCGCTGTCAAACACCGTGAGCGTCGCGGCGGTCGCGTTGGCAAACTCCCGCGTGTGCTCCGTCTCCGTCGAGGGATTCGGACGCGTCTCAGAGGGTACCCTCGGATCTTCACCCTCGGATCTGCTTTGGGAGCCACCGCCGTTTTCATCAATCGCAAACGACGATCCGAACCCCCGGGAGAGCCCCTCACCCCTGACCCGAGCGACACCCGTCACCCCCGCACCGCTGCTCGCGCTCTCCACCGTCGCCCAGCACCAGCTCGCCAGCCGCCTCAACGTCTGGGCGAGGAACCGCGGGTGAAGGAAAGACGCCCGGGCCAAAAAACTCGCGAGGTACGCCGCCGCTGCGAGCCTCAGCGCCGGCCGCTGCATCGGGTCGGTGACGCGCTCGATGAGCTCGTCCACGATCCGCGTGCTCAACGCCCCGGTGCTATCGAGCTCCGTGAATGATGAGTTCGCACCGCCGGCGCTCTCCAACTTGAGCTCGTGGGGGGCTGAAGCCGCCGCCATACCCGCCGCCTCCCGAGCGCAAGCGTGAAATACCAAAAATTGCGTAAACTTTGACTCGTGCGCTGGGAGCAGGGTGCTGACAAACACCCGAGCCAGGCACTCGTTCAACGCGGGCCCGTCCCCAGCGTCTATCCGCCTGTCCACGTGCGCCAACACCAGCTCCATCATCGAGTCCAGCGAGTCCACGTACATGTCCGTGTCCTCGTCGCGGCCGTGGTGATGAATGGGCGATCGTCGGTGTCTTCCTTCGCCGGCGCCGCTGTGAGTCCCTGGGTGCTCATCCCCGCCGCGCTCCCACGCCGCCGCCTGTCGCACCAGCTCCTGCTCGATGGTCTTCTCGATATCCTCCAGTTCGAATATACCCCCCGCGCCGCTCGCTTCCTCCTTGGCGTCTTCGTCGTCGTCCATCTCCGTCTCGTCGTCGGTTTCGTCATCCGGAACAATCTGGTCCCACCGAATCTCCACGTCCACGTCGAGCAAGTGCTTCACAACCGCCTGCAGCAGCGCGTCCCGCAAGGTACTCGCCGCCGGTGTCTCCACCAGCGCGAACGCGGCTCGTAGGTACTGGCACTGTCGAGCCTTGTTCGCCGTCTTGTGCGGGATCCTTCGCAGTAACACGCCCCGCAGCACCGTCGCGGACAACGGGACCAGCGTGAGGATCTGGGTGATGGCGCCGACGACGATGACGGTGGTCTCCGCCGCGGACCGAGGCGGCGGACCGAGGTCGCCGTCACCGCGCGCGGAGGAATCCTCGTCCATGTCCACCGATGAGTTCCTCATCGGGCTCGGCGACTGGCCGCTCCTCATGAATGTTTCCAGCTCATCTTCCAACCGCCCGGCTGGGTACCCGCGCGGGGGCAGGAAGGACTCGACGAGCATCTCCAGGCACGTGGCGAGCATCGAGCCGGTGTGCGTGCTCATGAGGTTGACGCAGAACTGCACGACGAGCCTCGCGATGTCCTCGTGGCAGAGCCAGAGCGAGGTGCCCATGACCCGCCGCAGGAGCTCTTCGTGCAGCCGCTCGTCCAGCGACGACACGTTCTCGCCGAGCACCTCCAGCATCAGCCTCTTGTGGAGGTACGTGTTCTCATCCCCCGGCGTCGCGGTGGACAGCCCGTCGAGGTGCTCCAGCACCTCGTAGTACTGCGCCCGCTGCCCCGACCGCACGCCGTCCAGCGAGTTCTTAACGAACGCGCGAAGCACCTGCTTCGCGCTCTCGGAGTCTATGCCCAGATCGTGCCCGTCGTCGCTGCCGGACTCGTCATCGTCGCCGTACTCCATCGACGCCGTGGCGCTGGGACTCGCCGGCTCCGCCCTGCCGCCCCTCGCCTTCTGCTTGGCCACCGCGGAGAGGTCCATTCCGCCGTGGTCCTCTCTCCGCCGCCCCCGGCCACCGCCGCTAAAAAATAATGACGGAAAACCCCGAGGGAGAAGACTGAAGTTGGCGAGAGCGGGCCCGGAATTTTGTATGGGGGCGATTTCTTGAGTTGTGACCCATCGTGCCCTCGACCAATCAGCGGACACGACGTCACAGGTCAGTGCTTTTCCCTATCCTCAGATAATGCCCGTCGACGACGTGACGGCCTCCACTCGTCGACGCCCCTTCACGCAAGGAACGTCCGCAGTACACACGACGCCAACACCCGATATGGTCGTCGGTCTCTCCACGCCCGCGATGTCGGCGCTCTCCAGCCGCGCGGCGATGGGCCAGAAGGTCCGCGCGCGTCTCGCCGTCCCATCGATGGCCACGTCCACCTCGAGGCGCCGCCCCCTTCGCGTCGTCGCCGAGGACTTCCCCCAGCCCGCGCAGATTAAGAACACGGACAACTACCGCGACGGCGAGGCGCTGTCCAAGAAGCTCCGCGACCTCAAGGGCATGGGCGAGAAGAAGAAGGTGGTCATCGTGGGCGGCGGCCTCTCCGGCCTCGCGTGCGCCAAGTACCTCGTCGACGCGGGGCACGAGCCGATTGTCCTGGAGGGCCGCGACGTGCTCGGCGGTAAGGTGTCCGCGTGGAAGGACAAGGACGGCGACTGGATCGAGACCGGCCTTCACATCTTCTTCGGCGCGTACCCCAACATGATGAACCTCTTCGCCGAGCTCGACATCGAGGACCGCCTCCAGTGGAAGGTGCACAAGATGATCTTCGCCATGCAGGAACTCCCCGGAGAGTTCACCACCTTTGACTTCGTCAAGGGCATCCCCGCGCCCCTCAACTTCGGCCTCGCCATCCTCCTCAACCAGAAGATGCTCACCCTCGGCGAGAAGCTCCAGACCGCGCCGCCGCTCATCCCCATGCTCATCGAGGGCCAGGATTTCATCGACGACCAGGACGAACTCTCCGTGCTGGACTTTATGCGAAAATACGGAATGCCCGACCGCATCAACGACGAGGTCTTCATCTCCATGGCCAAAGCCCTGGACTTCATCGACCCGGATAAGCTGTCCATGACCGTGGTGCTGACCGCCATGAACCGCTTCCTCAACGAAACGGACGGGCTCCAGATGGCGTTCCTCGACGGCAACCAACCGGATAGGCTCTGCGCCCCGATGGTTGAACACGTCAAGGCTGGCGGCGGCGACGTGCGAATGAAGCAGCGGGTCAAGGAGTTCGTTCTCAACGACGACGGGAGCGTCAAGTGCCTGAAGATGGTCTCCGGCGAGGAGATCGTTGCGGACGAGTACGTCTCCGCGGTGCCCGTGGACATCATGAAACGGATGATGCCCAAGAAGTGGTCCACCATGCCCTTCTTCCACCAGATCCAGGAGCTCGAGGGCATCCCGGTGATCAACATCCACTTGTGGTTCGACCGCAAGCTCAAGAACGTGGACCACCTCTGCTTCTCGAGGTCCCCGCTCCTCTCCGTCTACGCCGACATGTCCACCACGTGCAAGGAGTACTACGACGAGGAGAAATCCATGATCGAGCTCGTCTTCGCGCCGTGCTCCCCGCTGGCGGGGGGCAACACCAACTGGATCGCCAAGTCCAACCAGGAGATCGTGGACGCCACGATGGTGGAGCTCGAGCGACTCTTCCCCTTGGAGATCGGCCCCAAGTCCCCCGACGGCGTCGGCGCCAAGCTCCTGAAGCACGCGGTGGTCAAGACGCCCAGGTCGGTGTACGCGGCGATTCCGGGACGGAACAAATACCGCCCGAGCCAGGCGACTCCGATTTCCAACTTTACCCTCGCGGGTGACTGGACGTCGCAGAAGTTCTTAGGGTCCATGGAGGGCGCCGTGCTGGCGGGTAAGCTCGCGGCGGAGGTGGTCACCGACAAGGCTGTGTACGGTGCGTCGACCAAGGGTCTCAAGAAGATCGTTCCGGATGTTATCGCGGAGGCGAGGGCGCTCGACGCCAAGGAACCCGAGGGTGTGTCCGGGGAGTCCAACGTTTCCTTCGGCGCCGGAGCCGTGTTTGAGGATTCGGACGAGAAGGAGCTCGCGGCGCTCGACCCGGAGCAGATGGTGAAGACACTCGAGGGCGCGCCCGCCCGCTAATTCACCCATACTATAACACCGCAACCTGTCTGATTAAGAGTTAGAGCGTTCGTAACATTTTTATATCACATTCTTTCGTCAAACGCGTGCGACTACTCCGCCGCTCAGTAGTACTGCTTGCGCGGGTTACCCAGCGGGTTGGGCCTGTACCTGTACCCCGTCGACATCCGCTTCTTGTACTGCTCGTAGATGTCGTCCTGGCTCGAAGGCGCGGTCGGATCCGACGCGCCCAAACCCTTGCGCTCCAACGGGTTATACCCCAACCCCCCCGCGCCGCCGCCGCCGCCGCCGTGCAGACGAGCCTCGATAGCCTGCTTCGCCTCGATGGCGGCGCGCGACGCCGGGTCACCCGCCGCGGCCATCATCCTCACGCGTTCATGCTCCGGGATGAACTGGTCCATGTGGTGGCCGCGTTGGCCCGTGAAGGCGTCGTACTTGGCGTCGATCTCCTTGTGGTCGATTGGCCTGTTCGCAACACCGAGCCGCCGCGCCTCATTCTCCGCCGGCGTGGACCGCTCCGTCGATGGATCGCTGAACCCTCTCTGCTCCAGCCTAGCGGCGTCCGCCTTGGCCTTCTCCGCGCGCTTATCCTCCCTCCACTTTTCCTCCCTCGCCGCGCGTTGGGCGAAAAACTCCATGGCCCGCAGCGGATCCTTCACCGCGGCGTCTTTATCAAACCCGACGACTGAACCCGACGCCCCCGACCCGCTCTCGTCCACTCCTGGCGTGACACGTGGATTGCCGCGATCTGAGACGAACCCCGACCTGGACGCGGCGGTGATGCCGCCCTCCTGCTTCGTGGCGTCGTGGTAGAACCGGTCGTGCCGCTTATCCTTACGTCCCGCCGCCGGGGACGGGGATCGCGACCTTCCCGGTTTATGTGTCGCAGCCGGACTCGGGTCCATCGATCGAGCCGGAGCCGGACTCGGCGGCACAGCTGTGTCGTCCCAGCCGGACCTTGGCGCGTCCCACTTGCTCTCCCGTTCGGAACCCGGCACCGGGGTTGCGGTCGTCTCGCCGGGCGTGGTGTCCCACCGGCTCTTCCTTCGCCGCGCGGGTGGTCGGGGCTCCTCCTCCGTCGTTGCGGAAGGGGGTAGATTCGTGGGGATGCCGGGCGGTGGTCGGGGCGGTGGCACGGCGTGGGTTTGGGCGACGAAAGACGCGGGTTGCGGTGGCATCGGGGCGGTGGACGCGCCCCCGCCCGACTCCGCCCTCGCCGCCCCTTCCTCCGCCTCCGCGATCTTCGATTCGTAGTACCTGTAGTCGTTGCACGTCGCGTCGTGGAGGAAGCGGAATGGGGTGTCGCCGCCGGGATTTTTGGCTCGCGCGCCGTCCTCGGCCGCGCGTCCCCTCGCGGCGACGAAGGCGGCGAGCTTGTCCGCGGCGCGCTTCACCGCCGGGTCCTCCGGTTCCCTGACCGCTGTTTCATGAACGACGCGAGGTATGCGGGGTCAGTGACGGTGATCGGGCGGGGGGGTTCGGTGGTGGTGGCGCGACGACGGATAGATCCGTCGAGCGCGTGTCACACTCGTGAATGATCATCAATTCAAGGCATACGTTCTGACTTGAGCCGCTTGAGCTCCTTCTCCTCCTCGTCCTCTTCGTCGTCCGCCAGCTGCGTGGCGAACTTCTGCCGCTTGGTCTTCATGCCGAACGAGAGTTTCATCATGGCGGCACCGGTTGAGGACGACACCGGCCCTGCGCCCTCTTGCTCTGCCGGGGCGAGATGTAAACTTCCCTCGGAAAAGTCTCAAGTCACGGTCGGTCTCTCTCACTGCTCACTGTGTCTCCTCCGTCTCCGTCGGCGGAAGGTGCTTCAGGGCTGGAGCCGGGGGCAGCTTCCCCTTGCTGAATTGAAGCTCCTCCGCCCTGAACTCCGCGTCCCTCGCCTTTATCCGCTTGTACTCCATCAACGTCTCGTGCGACGACGGCGGCGCGATCAGCTTGGGCACGTAGAACGGGTCGTTCCACTCGCGAGTCACCCCGGGCAGCCCGCGGGTGTGCCACACGCCGGAGATGCGCTCAACCTCCTCCGTCTGCGCTCGCATCTCCTTCAGCGCCTTAACCTGATCCGGGTCGTCCGGGTCGATCTTGCTCTCGAAGTACTTCAGCCTGTCGCGCAGCTCGTCCCGCCGATCGTCCACGACGCTGGCGCCGTATCGCTCCGGCCTGGTGCTGACCCCCGTCGTGTGATGGTGTGCCTTCGGACTTTCATGCGTCTCATCGCTGAACGACACGCGCTTGTCCTTGTCGCCTTTCCCGGCGTTACCCGGCATGGTATCGATGGGCGTCGAGTGAATGTGACGATACGAGATGCCTCGTTTGAGGGGGCGAAGGCGCGGGGGCGGGCTCTGGGCTTCACGCGTGTCGTTCGGTGCGAGCGTTTTCGCACCGCTCGCCTCCCCCGAAAGTCACTCACTGTCCGGCCAACTCGCGCAGATTTGATCTTGAACTTTGCTTTTTCGTCCAGGGGTTCCTCCAAGGGCGCCGACTGCCTCGCGCCCAGACAATATGAGCGCGGCTACGGTGGTGGGCACTCTCGCGGCCGCCCCCGCGGCGTCCTCGCTCGCGCGGCGGCGGGCGTCCGCGCGCGCGGCTTCATCCCGCAGATGCAGCGGCCCCGCGATGAAGCCGGGTCAGATCTGCCTCCAGGGTTCGTCCCAATCCGTGGTCACCGGCGTGTGCGATGGGGCCAGGTTCGGATCGTCGATGCCCGGCAGGAGGCTCGTGAGGGTCCGCGCGGGCAAGGATGATGACCTCGAGGCCGAGTCCGCATCCGCGATCGGCGACTTCGACCCGCTCAACCTCATCCGCGAGTCCGACGCCGACGCCGAGGTTGGCGAGGGATCTGAGAGTGAGAAAACCGGGGCGGGATCGGGAGACTCGAAGCAAGCATCCGACGCGGTGGATGAAGTCTCCGAGGATTCCTCCCCCGAGGATTCCGTCTCGAAGGGCTCGAAGGACTCGGCGGACGATGCGAACGCGTCACCGACCGCCAGCCCGTTCGCCAGACTGGTACCCAAAGGCGTGAGGGACTGGTTCGTCTCCATCCCCGCCAACGCGCAGGCTCGGCACCTCGACGGCCTCTACGAAGCCGCCGACGCGTCACCGGGCAACTTCGTCAAGCAGGACACATTAATGCGCGAGCTGTACACGTCCAAGCGGTACGACGACGTCATCAAGAGGTTCGAGGAACGTGACTTTGCGTCGGGCCCCGGGTCCGTCGTTGCGTACCTCAACAGCATGGCCAAGCTCGACAAGCTCGAGCAGTTCGACGTTCAGATGCCGCCCAAGTCGCAGATATCCATGATGTCGGTTGAGGTGATGAAGGACAAGAACCTGCGGCTGAGCGGTGACGAGGCGGTCGAGCGGGTCATGGAGAGCGTCGCGACGGTGCAAGCGGACAAGTCCGAACTTCCGGTTTTCCTCCGAGATTTGTCCAACAGGAGCAAAGGCCAGCCGGAGGTGGCGAAACTGCCGATGGGTCGATCCGCGGCGGCGCCGCTGCACGTGGTCATCTCCGACGGCGCGGGCGGAACGCTACGGGGTGGAGCAGGGGCGGGCAAAGGCGGCGACAACGGCCTCGTGAACTTTTTGTTTTACGTCACCCTCGGTCTCTGCGCGTGGGGAGGGATGGGAGCCGTGAAGCAGTACGCGGGCAAGGTGAGCGCCAGCAAGGGCGGGACAACCTCCGTGACGGCATCTAATCAGACCCCAAACAGAATGTTACCGGGCGATGCAAAGTCCCACTCGCTCCCGCAGGCGGCGAAGAAGGAGTCGTCCTTCGACCCGAAAGAGTACAACAAAGAAGCCCTCTCCGAGAAGTCGGTCAAGACGTTCAACGACGTCAAAGGGTGCGACGAGGCGAAGCAGGAGCTCCAGGAGATCGTCGCGTACCTCAAGAACCCCGACCTGTTCACCAGGCTGGGCGGTAAGCTACCCAAAGGTGTCTTACTCTCGGGGCCGCCGGGGACGGGCAAGACGCTGCTCGCTCGAGCCGTCGCGGGCGAAGCCGGGGTGCCGTTCTTCTACCGCGCGGGCAGCGAGTTCGAGGAGATGTTCGTGGGCGTGGGGAGCAAGCGAGTGAGGCAGCTCTTCAGCGCCGCCAAGAAGAAGACGCCGTGCATCGTCTTCATCGACGAGATTGACGCCGTCGGCACGTCGCGCAAGGCTTTCGAGACGCAGTCCAGAAAGACCTTGAACCAGTTGTTGACCGAGATGGACGGCTTCGAGCAGAACGAGGGGATCATCGTCATCGCCGCGACGAACATTCCCGAGCAACTGGATCCGGCGCTGACCCGCCCGGGCCGGTTCGACCGCCTGGTACACGTTCCCAACCCCGACATCGGGGGCCGGCGCGAGATCTTGACCCATTACCTCGCGGACAAGCCGGTGGAGCCGGACGTGGACGTGGAGTCTTTGGCGCGCGGGACCGCCGGGTTCAGCGGCGCCGAGCTGGCCAACCTCGTGAATATGGCGTGCGTGCAGGCGGCGGTGACGGGGGAGACCACGATCACGTCCGAGCTCATGGAATGGGCCAAAGATAGGGTGATCATGGGCGTCGAGCGAAAATCCGCGGTGCTCACCGAGGAGAGCAAGAGGCTCACCGCGTACCACGAGGCTGGCCACGCCATCGTCGCGCTGCGAACCCCGGGCGCGATGCCGGTCCACAAGGCCACAATCGTCCCGCGCGGCAGCGCCCTCGGCATGGTCACGCAGCTCCCCGACAAGGATGAGACGTCCATCACCCGCAAGCAGCTCCTGGCCAGGCTCGACGTCTGCATGGGCGGCCGCGTCGCCGAGGAGCTCATCTTCGGCCGCGACGAGGTGACCACCGGCGCGCTCTCCGACCTGCAGCAGGCGACGCGGCTGGCGACGTACATGGTCGGTGAGGTTGGGCTGTCCTCACTCGTCGGCCCGGTGCACGTGGACTCGATGTCCAAGGGTGGCCGGAGGGCCACGGAGGCGCTCGTGGACAAGGAGGTGGTCACGCTCCTACGCGATAGCCACGCGCGGGTGACCAAGTTACTGACCAAGCACACCGGCGACCTGCACACGTTATCCGAGGAGATGCTGCGGCGGGAGACGTTGACGGGGGATGAGATTCGGTCGGTGCTCGGGATGGAGCCCGTGGTGAAACCGACGCCGACGCCGAAGCCGACGCAAAAACCGAATACATCCGGGGGTGAGAAAGCCGAGTCGGAGAAGGCTGAGTCAGCTGACGGCGACGTGGAGAAGGACGCGGAGAAGGACGGTGACGAGGCGATCGATATGTTGCTCCCGGAGGTTGTCGAGCCGGTGGAGGCGGTCGGGGACAAGTCCGAGGCTAAGGAGAGCGAGGTGCCCACAGCCGCGTGAGTACGACGATGATACTACGATGAAGTCAGTTTCGCAAATGATGAGAATAACCGAGACTCGAGAGACTCTCACCTCGAGACTCTCACCGTTCCTCGTTCCGCGAGTCCAGGCCCGCCAGCTCCACCGCCACCAGCGCGCCCACCCTCGCGTTGTTCTTCACCAGCGCCACGTTGCTAACCAAGCTCTTACCCCCCGTGAGCTCCCGGATCCGTTTTAACAGAAACGGAGTGCACGCGTTTCCCGATATTCCCTTCTCGTTTGCCTCCGCCAGCGCCCGCTCGATCGCCCGCTCCGAGCTCGCGCCGTCCGCCTCGTGCTCCGACGGGATGGGAACCGCGAGGACCGTCCCGCCCAAACCCATCACCCGCCCAGCCTTGACCACCGCGGCCGCCTCGCGCGGCGTGTCCACCCGACACGGAGCCTGAACCCCGCTTTTCCTGGTAAAAAACGCTGGAAATTCATCCACGCCGAAGCCCGCCACGCAGACCCCTTGCGTCTCCAGGTACTCCAACGTTCGCGGTATGTCCAACACGCTCTTGGCTCCGGCGCACACCACGCACACGGGCGTCCGGCCGAGCTCCGTGAGGTCCGCGGAGACGTCCAACGTGTTATGGCCTTCGCGGTGTACTCCGCCGACACCGCCGGTGACAAAGATGGAGATGCCGGCTGCGTGCGCGAGGAGCATGGTGGCGCTCACCGTGGTGGCGCCCGTCGCGCCCTTCGCGATGCAGTGGGCGACGTCGCGCCGGGACACCTTGAGCGCGGACGGGCCCAGGGACGCGAGCTGTACGAGCTGGTCGTCGGTGAGACCGACGCGCGGTACGCCGTCGATGATGGCGATGGTCGCGGGCGTGGCGCCGTGTTCGCGGACGATGGCCTCCACCTCGCGCGCCATCGTGAGGTTATCGGGGTAGGGCATGCCGTGCGAGATGATCGTGGATTCGAGCGCCACCACCGGTAGCCCGCGTCGCAGCGCATCCGCGACGTCCGGCGCGAGCACGACCGATCCTTTGGGCGCATCGATGGCGTCGCGCTTGAACAGATCCCCGAACCCCGCGGTGGGATTGCGATGCACGTTCGCGCGGTCGCCGCACGCCAAGTGCGAGGCGAGCGTCGTCACGCGCCGGCTTGCACGTTCGTCCATCGTCGGAGGTGCCTCTGTGGTGGAGTGTCCCCCTCTCCGTGCGCTTCGACTTGTGGATCGACGATAACATATTTTCGATTGTCAACTCCGAGAATCTCACAACGAGGCGCCTCCTCACCCGGGCATGGCCTTCGGAATCCGCGGGGGCGTGCTCCTGGCGTTGCTGTGCGTATCGCTGCCGCTCGGTGTCAGCGCGACGCCCACGTTCACGACGGAACGAACCCTGGAGGAGATACCCCCGAGCTCGATGCCGGGCGGGGTGGGCTCCCCGGTAGAGGCCGCCCGGTTGCCGCTCTACCGTGCACACGCCCTCGCGGCGCTGGACGCGCTGAACGACGCGCGGGGGAACGGCGAGGAGGTGTACACGCTGGGAGACGTGCTGGAGGCCCGCACGCAGGTCGTCGCGGGTGAGTTGTCACCCACGATCGACCAACACCCGACGATACGCGAGAAAGCCCCGAGTAGAGTGCTGACCCGTCTTTCACAATTCCAAATCTCGCAGGAACGATGGTTCACGTCGAGTATCAGGCGATGAGAGGGGACGTCGCGTCGGTGTGCAGGGCGAAGGTATGGCAAAAGCTGGACGGCACGATCGAGGTCACGTCGAACAGCTGCGAAGAAGAGACGCGATGAAGAACGCTCTTGTCAATCCAAACGCGTTATCGTCACTCCTCGAGAACCTCCTCGGACTCGTAGTCGTCGTCCTCGTCGTGGTTGGGCTCGACGCCGTCGTCGTCGTCGTCACCCTCATCCCCACCCTCCCGCTCATCCCCAACCTCCTCCTCACCCTGCTCCAGTCCCTCCATCGCGATCGTCACCACGTCCCCGGCGAACAGGTACGTCACGATGGCGCCCGCCGCGATGGCCACGGACCATCGACTCCGCCGCCTGAACCTTCGCTCCTTCGCGGTGAGCGGCTTGACCTGCTCGGCACCCGGGTCGGTGGACTCGCGCCGGCCCCACCAGTTCCGTCGGCCCCTGGTATGCGCGCTCGGCGGCTCCCTCCACGACGACGAATCCAGCGAGCCCGGCGCGTCCCCCCCCTTGCCCCCGACGCCGTCCGCGTTCGGGAACAGAGATTGTTCCATCGCCTCGACGTACCCGACGAGTTTCGGGAACGCCTTCATGATTCCCCTGGCGACGTCCATGCACGGCGCCCTCGCGTGGTACGCGAGGTGCGCGAACGCGAGGGCGTCCAGGCTCGTGGGCTTGGAACCCAGGAGGTACGGCCCGCCGGTTTCGTCGAGTTTCCCGACTAGCGCCGCGTAGGCTTGTTTTAACCCATCGCGAACCCGATCTTCGTCGTGCGCCGCGAGCGTGGAAAGCTGTGTTCTGCGCCACATCCAGGGCAGGACGTGCGACAGCGGTGCGGGAAAGGCGGCGCCGTACGCGGGTCGCGTGTGCTTCGTGAACCGGTCCTTATCGATCCACTGATACCACGCGGTTGCGACGGAGAGCTTGTGCTCGCAGAGGGCGGTGTACGCGGCGAGCGTGGCGGCATCGCCGGGGCTGAGGTGCGCGTCAACGTCGCGGACCTTGCGCCGTAGGTGGTCGAGGATGCGGTGCCTGGCGAGCGCGCCGGTGGGATCCTTGTTGGTCTCGCCCGACCCCACGGATCCACCGACGACGTCCAGGTTCTGGTCCAGCGCGGGGAGCGCGCCCGACGGGGATGCGTAGTGCGTGCGGCAGTCCTCGGCGGCGAACCTGAGGCCCGCCAGGCGCAGGTACGACTCCACCGCGACGCACTCGGGGGAGAGCGAGGGGAGGGCCCATCGACCGGGCCAGCGGTGCAGGATGAGCTCGGGCGTGGTCTCCGGCACGCTCATCGTGGTCTATCGATCTCGTGAGGGTGCGTGCGACGGTCCCTATGATGTGCGATCGGCTCGTCGTTTGAACCAAACCTGCAGGGTGGGTGCCCACGGAAAGCTGCGAAGACCTCTCCGGGATTTCGAGAAAAAGAGAGTCGAGCTCTTCACACTGCTTCTGGACTCTTCCAGCCATGTCTAAATAACCATGGAGTAATGGAAATTGAATTGGACAAATCCAAATGGAATTGGAATTTCGGGCTGTAGGAACTTTCACCTCAGAGGATAACGCGATTTTCACCATGAAAAACCTGATCAAGTGAGCTTTATCCGTGCACTTTTTCTGAAATATCCTCCCCTGAAAACAACAACGCCGGGGAATGTGGGGTTCGGCGCACAGAGGGAGAGGCGCGGGTGCGGTCGCCGCGAGATCCTGTCGCTTCCGATCCGGCCCCACACAGGGACGGATCGATCCGGCCGCGTGCGTTTGTAAAAAACACGCGACGGGGACGTCGGGAGGCGCGATTCCGTTTCCCAACAACCGAACGTCAGCGTCTGCAGCTTTGGTAACATCTTCCCGCGCTGCAGAGTGACCTGGCGGGGGGCGGGGTTAGGGTTCCCGGGGTTCGCGCGAGATGAAATCCGACATGATGGTGGATGAGAACCCGATGGAGGACGTCGGCAAGACGATGCCCACGGACGAGTTCCACGACAGGTTCGATGAGGGCCGCGACCCGGGCCTGAGCTTCTACAGGCACCAGTCGACGCAGCAGTTCGACCTGGAGGAGGTGATCGCGCAGGCGCTCCCGCGCGACGGGAGTGCGATGGACCGGGACACCGAGCGCGAGGGCATGCCGCTAGAGACGGTTATTCCGTACGACTTCGATCCCATGCGCGATACCATCATCGTCGACATCCCGCGCGGGTACGGCGCCGCGTCGGGCAAGACGATGGAGATCAAATGCCACAGATTCAAGCCCGGCGCCGCGGTGGCTATTCCCGTTCCCAAGTTCACGTCGGACGCCGCTCGAGCGGGTGATTTGAACGCGGGGCCCTCGACCGTGAGCGGATCAGACTCGAGGGCGTCGTTGAGCGCGGCGGAACCCAAGCAGCACGCGCCCTCGACGAGCGGAGGGGAGAGCGGGGAAATCGGGGGGAGCTCGAGGGCCGACTCGACCGGCGCCGACGAGGATCTCGCGGCGAAGCTCGCGGCGCGCACTAAATCGGCGACCCGCACCACCACGGTATCGCAGATATACGCAAAGTCCTTCGCCGATCCGAAAGCGGAGGATTTCAAGGTGGAGGTGACCCTGACGGATGAAGCCGGGCATCTCGTCGCCGGCGGCGAGAGCGAAAACGACGACTCCGGGCACGGGGGCACGGTGAGCGGTGACGCGGCGGGCGGCGACGGGGCAACCTCCCCAAGGGCTAGGGGAGGCAAAGAAGGCGCGTGGGATCCGTCTGTGGAGGGCATCTGGTTCACCGACAAGAAGGTTGGCGCGGATCGATCGGGCGACCGAGGGCGGGGCGGCGAGACCCTCCCCGCCAAAAAGAAGTCGATGGACGAGATGCAGATGGGGGTTCCGCTCGACGACTTGGATGTGTGGACGGCCGACTCTCCGGCGAAGAAGGACAGGAAGAAGAAAAAGAAGAAGAGCCTGACGTGGTTCTTCGGCAACAGCTCCGGCTGGGGCCTATTCGGGTCTGGCGGGAACAAAAAGGACCTCATGGAAGCCGCGATGGAGAAGATGGAGCAATCCGGCCGCGTGGATGGACCGGCCTCAAGACGGGGCAGCTTCGACGGGCAGAGGCGGGGCAGCTTCGACGGGAACAGACGGCGAAGCGGCGAGTGGCAGCGACCCGACCCGCGGAGCCTGAGGGATCATGACTCCTCGGGGTCTTCCATGAAACAGAACAGCGGTAAGTCCATCCTCTCGCTCAGCTCCGGCGGTAGCATCGAGTCCCTGAAGGAAATGCTCGCCGCGCGGCAGAACTCCTTCGGTCTGGTGCAACGCGCGGATTCGATGACGGTGCCCAACGGAACGGGCGGGCGTGCGTTTAAGGTTGTCGCGTGCCAGGGCCTCACGGCGCAGGACGACATCTGGAACGCGCTTGAACACGAAGACCTTCTTCCAGAGACGCTCCCACGGCGCCCGGACTCGCCCGATCAGGTGCCCGGGCCCGCCCAGGTGGACTCAGGTGAAGTTCGACAAACTCGACGGAGCTCGCTGGACTCCTACTCTGGCGACGAGGCTTCGGCGGGTGCGAGGGAGCTCCGGGTGATGCCTCGGTCCGACTACGTCCGGCGCAATGACCGAAAGGACCGGAAGGACCGGGAGGAGACATCCGCGGGCGCTGACGGTGGATCCATGCGAGGCCGGCGACGCATGGCCCGCGCGGTGGACAAGGAGAACGTCCCGGGGGTGGTGTACCTCGACGACATGCCCTTCGCGGAGGGTGGATTCGCCAAGGTTTACCGGGGCGCGTTCAACAACGACGGGTTCTCAATCGCCGTCGCCATCAAGCAGATGACCTACTCGCTCCCCGAGGGCGAGACCCCGGACTCGCTCGAGTTCTCCCGCGACGACGTCACGAGCCACGACGAGCGCACACCCGAGGCACGCGCCAAGGATCGGCTGATGCTAAATAAATATTAATAAATATAATATATATTTATATATAAATATGACCCATATAAATATATTATATATACCTTCGACTTCGGTACAGGATATTTTTATACCGAAGGTACATATTTGTATAATTAATTACGTATGTATGATGTATGTATGTAT
>Ga0209425_10003197_pt1 | contig 17598 bp, 18 predicted proteins | sample COG_05_FD_184749 | JGI IMG/M metagenome (GOLD analysis project Ga0209425, IMG submission 184749) | Pelagic Microbial community sample from North Sea - COGITO 998_met_05 (SPAdes) (version 2) | ecosystem: Environmental > Aquatic > Marine > Neritic zone/Coastal water | place: Helgoland, sampling...
ATTCACCCCCCAAGCAACATATTGATTAATTCTATAATTCGGAAAAAATTCGATACCAGCGATCATCCCCGAATCATCAATATCTCCCACATTAAAATCTGTAACGGACAAAGGAATACGGACATCTAAATTGGGGTTATCACCAAGACCAAACCCAAGAGTTAGACCATAGATAGTATGTTCGATGTGATCATTTCTTGTAGCGACTGTGCTGTAAAAACCTTCATCAAACTCCTGATTGGCATAGTGAAAATCGACATATAGTGACTGTAAAAAACCATCTGACTTGGGAATATCGGATGGTCGACGCAATTCTCTCATCTCGTCTGCCAGGCTGGTGAAACCAAGGTAATAACCGCTTGTTACGCCCTTTCTGAAATTCGCTTTATAATCACTGGGTTCTACACCAAATGAGTAGTGAGTGGTGAGAAGAAAACATAAGACAATAGAGAGGGATAATTTTTTCATATTCTAGTAACTACTAAAATTAGGGAGATTTATCATTCGTCAACAAATAAAAATTATTGATTAAAAATAATTACTATAAATTACCACAAAAACTTTGGATTCGTTTCAATCCCTTTTCAATTATTTCGTCGGATGTTGCATAACTTAACCTAATGTATCCCTCTGCTCCAAAGGCATGTCCAGAGACGACTGCTACTTTTTCTTCTTCTAATAATCGGGCAGAGAACTCCTCCGAACTTAATCCATAGGAAGAAATGTTAGGAAAAAGATAAAACGCACCCTCTGACCGTTGACAAGTAATACCGTGAGTACCCTGTAAACCTTCTAACAACTTCAACCTGCGACGATCAAAATGAACAAGCATTTCATCTACCGCCTGCATCGACTTATCCCAATTTTCCATAGCAGCCAAGGCACCGAACTGCGCAAATGTAGTCGCATTTGAAGCAGTTTGACTTTGTAAATCAGCCACCGCTTTACTAATTTCAGGATTGGCAACCAAGGTGCCCAAGCGCCAGCCAGTCATAGAAAATGTCTTACTGAACCCAGAAACTGTGATAACACGGGCAGCTGCCTCCTCACTAAAAGAAGCAGGGCTAAAGTGTTCTGCTTCATCGTAAAGCAGGTATTCATAAATTTCATCCGACATGATCAAAAGATCGTGCTTACAAGCTAATTCAACAATCGCTTCCATTTCCTTCCGGTTATACAAACAACCGGTCGGGTTAGAGGGACTATTCAGAATAATCATTCGAGATGCGGGCGAAAGCACTTCCTCAATTTGTTCAGGGGAAACTTTAAAACCTTGTTCATCTCCTGCAAAAACTACTCGGGGAGTGGCTCCCGCTAATTTAACCATTTCTGGATAGCTGACCCAGTAGGGTGCTGGAATAATAACCTCATCTCCTGCCCCACATGTGGCAAGTATGGCAAGATAACAGGAATACTTACCCCCTGGACTAACAATGACTTGATTGGGAGATTTTTCGCTAAGAATACCTTTTTCAAAATATCGCTGGGCCAATGAATTTCGTAATGCAGGGATACCTGCCGCCGGTGCATATTTGGTTTTACCCTCAGCAAGCGCCTGTGCACAGGCATCTTTAATAAAGGAAGGAGTATCGAAGTCAGGCTCCCCTGCCCCGAATCCACAAACATCCTCTCCCGCCGCTTTAAGTGCTTTTGCCTTTGCATCCACTGCCAAAGTAGGAGAAGGAGAAACATTTTTTGCCCAAGTTGATAAGTATCCGTTTTTCATAAGTTATTTGCCGAGTAGTATTTGATAATTTAAAACGAGCAAGCTCATTAATTTAAATTCTTTAATTTGCCTATTTTGTAGAAACAAATGCTTCATTTGGAACCACGGGTTGGCTTTTCAATCCAGCTGCTGTCAAGAGCGTAGGGTCGAGGTCTAAATTCAAGGCAGCTGCAGTCACTTCAAATCGTGTATTGGAGCGGGTCTGCCTATCCTTATAATCAAGGGATTTGACGATCCAATGATCTGAGACTTTCTTGAGACTATTCAAAATAAAGGTACGTTCTGCTACATTAGATTGGCCAAATGTTTCAATTCGCAATGGGGCTTCATAGTTATCATCCAATGCCATTACTACCGTAGTTAAATCTGGTCTGATACTTTCGACCCATTGCGGAGATGTAAACGAATAGAGATGGGAGGGCCTTCCTGCCACTTTTCCAGATTTAAGATATTTGGCATTCCAAAATACAAAGGGCATTAACAAGTCAAACGGAGATTGATTCATACCGAAAATGAGTGGATTAAAAAGTTCTTCTTTTTCTAACAATCTAGTTTTTCGGGAGTGAGAGGAATAGACCCATACCCGTGGAGTCAGCCCATTTTGCAAAAGGAAATTCCTGGAATGTGGTTCCGTTTCTGTTGAATCTAGATCGATTCGCGATAATCCATGCCCTAATGCAAAGCCATACAGAGTACCAATACGGGAAAATTCATCTCCTCTTCTAGGCATGTGCCTAAGGCGGAAACGAAAGGCATAAGCTTGATGAAAATTTGTATTATTTAAATCCCGGCCAATAAAGGAACGATAACTGCCCAGGCGAATCGCCGCTTCATTTTCAGTCAGTATTTTGGCAAAACCACGTGCCGGGAAAGATTTTTTTCCACTCAATGAACTGAGTGAAATAAAACTTGCTAGGATGCAGAAAAAAAAGAAACGCGCAAAAAAGGGAAAAAACTCCCTACTGGCTGGTATTTGCTTCTGACACTGAATCACTGACAACGGATGTCTCCTTAACAGCGGGAACCACTGGCTCATCAACAACAACCGATGGTTCGGGAGGTTTTGCCTCTGCCGGAGTATTCTCAGAAACTGGAGGGATGAGATTCGGCTGTAGAACAGGAGTGCCTGTGCCTAACCTTTTGAGTTCATCAGATTCACCAGCCTCGCTCTGATAAAATGCGTAAAGTGCAAACGATAAGACAAAAAAGCCTAGGATTCCCCAAACTGTCATTTTAGTTAATTGTGCGGCTGAACCGGCACCTAAAACTTGGTCTGCCGCACCTCCACCAAGGGCAGAACCCATTCCTCCGGAGGTACGCTGTATCATGATGAGAAGCACCACGACGAGACACACTAAAATTAGAAAGGTAGTAAGAAAAACAATCATTTTTAAAACGAAAAAGAAGTTTATGACCTTTTAATAACAAAAAGGCAACCTTGTTTACTTAATCGAAACGCCAAGTGATTTCAGTAAATCAATCAAGTCTGTTTCATCCTCAAAAGAAAGGCTTAGTTTTCCTTTCCCTGATGGATCACAGTTGATCGCGACTTTTCTTTTTAATGAGTCTCGGGAAATTTTCGCAAAATTAGAAAATAGTTTTGTAGACTGAATACTTGATTGCCTAGAGATTGGTTGAGGATTTCGAATCTCTGCTACTGCCTTTTCGCATTGGCGAACTGTCCAGCCTTCTGAAGCAACCCGTTTTCCGAGTTGGTTTCTTATTTTTTCATCCTCCACTCCGAGGAGGACTTTTGCATGTCCCATGCTTAATTTTTGGGAGGAAAGTAAGGTCTTTAATTCCTCATCTAACTGTAATAATCGTAGAAAGTTTGTGATATGTGCCCTACTTTTCCCAACCCGTTCCGCAACTTGAGCTTGTGTAAGGTTAAATTCATTTACAAGCGAGTCATAGCCCATTGCCTCCTCAACAGGATTAAGTCCTTCTCGTTGGAGGTTTTCAATCAAAGATAAAGAAGCGGAGGAAATATCGGTTGCCTTGAGAACCCGTACAAGGATTGTACTTCGCCCCAAGGATTGATGCGCACGCCATCTTCTTTCTCCGGCTACCAATTCATAGGAATCACCGACTTTTCTTGCCGTTATGGGCTGTAAAAGTCCTTCCGACTCAATGCTGGAAGCCAATTCGCGAATAGCATCGGGATCAATTACTTTCCTAGGCTGATAGGGATTGGGAACAATCGAATCGATCGGTATGGAAAACAAGTTTTCTTCGTCTGAATCATTAGTTGAATCCCTATCTACCCTCTCAGGGGAATTTCTGATAGACTCTTTTTGTGTGGAAATGGGTGAAAGTGTTGGGTTAGAAGAAGAAACATCCTCCACTTTTGCTGCAGTTCCTCCTGCAATCAAACTACCTAACCCTCGACCTAACCTTGATGATGCTTTTGCCATAAATTTGACATTATTGGGGTATAAATAGTTCTTTTCCAATAAATACTTTTTTGGGATCTACAATCTGATTTGCATTAATAATCCATTTGGTTTTTGACTTGTATTTTTGGGCGATACTGGAAATTGTTTCTCCCTTTTCCACACTGTGTACAAACCCTGTTTGGGGGTAATCCTGATTAAATGTAGGAACTGGTGCTGGTTTAGCAGGAGAAGATTGAACCTGGTCAAAACCTTTATTCATTTGGGTAATGAGTTCAGTCATTTTCAAATCAATGCTTTTTTGCAAGGTAAGCTGGGATTTTTCGCTTTGAAGTAATTTGAATTCCAGTTGTTTCATACGCTCGCTCATCCTTTGAAGAACCTCGCTCGAAACCCCTGCATTGGAAGATTGTTTTCGAGTGGAATGCTCTAACTGTACTTTCAACTGAGCATTTTCTCTCCTTAGCAATTCCACTTCTGTACGAAGTCCCGCTAGTTCTCTCGTTACTAACTCCATGTCCTGCTTTAAATTCGCTACCCGAACCGTAATATCAGCGAATGAAATACTGGGTGCAAAAAGGAGAACCAAATATAAAATGATTACATGGAAACCCAATCGGGAATATTGAACGAAGAAATTATGAATTTTACCTACCACCAATATCAAAACTAAATATTTCCTAAATTGAAGCAAGAAATCTTTTAGAAAATCAGAAATCCAATTAACTAGTGGGTCAAATCCTTCATCTCAAGGGATTCAAGAATTTCTCCAAATGGAAAGTTGAAACCGCGAAGAAATTCAGAGACTTTTAACATTTTACCGCCCGGTTTTTGAATTTCCAAAATCCGAAGAACACCGTGCTTTGTACCAATTATAAAATTGCCCTCTTCATCTCTTTTTGTTTCTCCCTCCCGCAGAAAATCAGGATCACTTTTCGGTTCCGCTGATCCAATTCTAAATTTCTGCCCATCATGGAAAAAACTACATCCTGGCCATGCTTGAAATGCACGAATTCGATTTGATAATACTTGGGCCGTAGAGGAAAAATTTAGGTTTCCATCTTCTTTATTGAGTTTCCGGCAATAACTTGATTCCTCTTCCACTTGGGTAAACTCTTCCGCTTTTCCCTGAACAAGGCTGGCAATATTTCTTTTAATGAGCGGGACACACGATTGGGAAAGTTTGAGGCGCAAACTAGGTCCTGTATCTGTGCTCGAGATAGAAATCGATTCAGAATCAACAATCGGACCGGCATCCATACGAGGAATAATGCGCATCAGGGTAACGCCACTTCTATTCTCACCCATTGCAATGGCAGTCTCTATCGGGGAAGCACCACGATATTCGGGTAAAAGTGAGGCGTGTAGATTATAGCACCCTGCCGGGGCGACGTCCAAAAATTGATTTTTTAAAATGTGCCCGTATGCCATCACTAAAATGGAATCAATTCTTTCTTCTTGGAGCCAATTGCATTCCACACCTGTGGGTTTGTCCGGACTTCGACAGGGAACGGAACGAGCTTTCGCCCAACTCTTAATTGGATTCTCTGACATTTTCCTCCCCCTACCCGACCTGCGGTCAGGCTGAGTAAGCACAGCACTTAAGCGAACGAAATCACATTCGTTATGCAAATATTCTAAAAATGGTAAAGCAATCTCATCTGATCCAAAGAATGCAACCCTGTAAATTTGATTAGACATTTAAGACAACAGGAAAAGGTAAAATAATCTATCGGACAACTAAAATGGCACAAAAAAAGCCGTCTCGACGGCTTTTTTGGAGAATATTTTTAAAGGTTAGACTTTCTCTTCCTGATACCTTTGTTCTTTACCGGCTAAAGAAAATTTAAGGGGACATCCAGAAAGTCCAAATTTCTGCTGAATACCTTTTTCCAAATACCGACGATATTGATCGTTTAATCGTTCCTCACGATTGCAAAAAAGTTTGACTCGAAATGGACGATTCTCAACTTGAACCGCATAAAAGACTTTAAAGCGTTTTCCCTTAATTTTAGCAGGAGGTCGATGCTCCCACATTTCACCAATTACTTTATTCAATGCAGAAGTTGAAAGCGTTTTATCCATCCGTGCATCTAGGTCGCGGGCGACTTGTAAAAAGTCTTTAATCGAGTATCCGGTGAGTGCGGAAACAAAAGAAATTGGAGAATCGGGAAGAAAGAATAGTTCCTTACGAATTGATTTTAAATAACTCTTTCTAAAATCCTTTTCATCCTCATAACCAGGAAGTGGGTCCTTTCGAAACCCGTCTAATGCCAAGTCCCATTTATTTACTAGGATTGAAAGTGCTTTTCCCTCTTTTAATACATGGTCTGCCATGATTTTATCCTGCTTGGTCACGCCTTCTCTCGCATCCAGGACAAGGAAAACTACATCTACAGATTCAATCGCCTTTTTAGTCCGTACCGAAGAAAAGAAATCAAGTGAACTATCAATTCTTTTGTGCCGTTTTAAACCGGCAGTGTCGTATAATCTAAACTTCCAATCCTCTTCTGAATTTTCGCTTTTGAAGTCCAAGTCTAACTCAACAGTTTCTCGAGTAGTTCCCGGTACATCACTCACAATTAAGCGATCCATTTCAAGCAATCGATTGCACAGCGATGATTTCCCTACATTGGGTCGGCCGATAAAAGCAATACGAGTCCTATCATTATCCCCCTCAATCGGTAGAATATTGCTAATTGGAATCTTCGATTGAATCGTGGTAATCAACTCTTCAAATCCACCACCATGTTCCGCAGACACTCCCACCACCGTTTTAAAACCAAGACGATCAAATTCGGAAATCGAATAATTTTTTTCAGGTTCGTCTAATTTATTAACCACTAAAATCGGCTCTTTGCCCATTTTCCTGAATTTTCGGGCTAAAGTCTCATCGAGGGGAATTAAACCTTCCCTGCCATCCACTACAAATAATAATAAATCTGATGCATGAATTGCGAAATCAGCTTGGTATTCAGTCGCATCCTGAATTTCCACAGAAGTCATTTCTGGTTGCATTCCAATCCCACCGGTGTCCATTAATGTGTAGCCTTCCGGGCTATCCGCTACCACAACATCCCGAGTTACTCCCGGGCGATCGTGTACGATGGAGATGCGTCGACCTGCCAGTCGATTAAATAAACGGCTTTTACCCACATTAGGGCGACCAACAATTGCAACACTTTGTGTAAGGCTCATAATGAGAGCATTTTAAAAAATAAATGGAAGAGGATTAAATCGCTGCAGAGTGGGCGTTTTCAGAATCAAGGCAATCAACAAATGATTCCATCCGATTTGTCGCCTCCACTAATTTCTCGTAAGAAGTGGAAAAACTTGCCCTTACATGATTGATCCCATGATCCCCAAAGGCAGTACCGGGAACCACTGCCACTTCTTGTTCTCGAAGTAAACGATGGCAAAACTCAGTTTCATTTAGGCCAGTGATCGATATATCGGGAAAGGCATAAAATGAACCCCTTGGCAGATGACAACTTAATCCGATTTCATTAAATCGACGAATTACAAAATCTCGTCTTTTATGATATTGGTCACGCATTCTCATCACATCTTCCGAACCATTCACCAGGGCTTCAATCGCTGCTTCCTGACTTAAAATTGGAGCACACATCATACAATACTGATGGATTTTCATCATCGCATCAATGAGCCAATCTGGACCGCAACCAAAACCAACCCGAAATCCAGTCATAGCAAAACCCTTCGAGAACCCATGCAACAAGAGGGTTCGTTCTTTCATTCCGGGAAGTGATGCAATGCTTACATGTTCGCCCTCGTAAGTTAATTCCGCATATATTTCATCGCTGATCACGATTAAGTCTTTGTCTTTGGCAAATTTTGCTAAGCGTTCCAACTTTTCCCGATCCGCAGTACCACCAGTTGGGTTGGTAGGAAAATTAAGCATCAAAATTTTACATCCTGGTTGCCACGCTTTTTCGAAGGCTTCTGGATCGAGAGAGAATTCTTGCCCGGGAGTTGTTGCAACGGGGATCGCCTCGCCAAATGCAAGGGTAACACTTGGTGCATAGGAGACATAACATGGCTCGTGGTACAAAACTTTGTCGCCTGGATTGAGAATCGAACGCAGGGCAATATCGATAGCCTCGGAAACACCAACGGTTACTAAAATTTCCGAAACCGGATCATATTCAGGACCGAAAAAGGAGGCACAATACTTAGAAATTTCTTTCCGGAGCGAAAGGAGACCACGATTATCAGTGTATGATGTTTTTCCCTGCTCAAGAGCAAATATGGATGCCTCTCTAATTTTCCAGGGAGTTACAAAATCGGGTTCTCCAATTCCCAAAGAAATCGCTTGGGGCATTTCTGATACAATCGCAAAGAAATCTCGTATTCCAGAACGAGGTAAGCTTTTAATATGATCAGCAATGAAATTTTCCGGATTCATTCTGTTCTAGGGACTGACTGAAGGTTTTTCTTGATTCTCGGACTCTTCCTCGAAAATGTGACCATGATCCTTGTACGGGCGGAGGAGAAAGTGAGTGGCAGTAGAAAGCACTCCATCAATAGTGGCCAAGCGCTCCGAAATAAAAGAGGCAACGGATCTCAGGTTCTTTCCGGTAACAAATACGAGTAAATCATACCCACCTGACATTAAATAACAGGATTCAACTTCTTCAAACTTTGAAATTCTCATTGCCATTCGATCAAATCCGCCCTCCCGCTCTGGGCTTATTTTAACTTCGATTACAGCACGAACCTGTTCTAAATCGTGATGAGTTGGGTTCAACAAGGGCATCCAACCAAGCAAGGTTTTATTTTTGCGAAGTTCTTCCAATTCACTCTCCACATCCTCAGCAGTGCAACCCAAGATTTTTGCCAAACGCTCGGGTCGAGGATCAGCAGTTTCTTGAAGAATGGATAGTAAATCGCTCATAACACCTAATTTATAGTATTTTTTAATGCTATCGTAAAGAAGCAAAGCCCTCCAAAATACGGGTTATTGCGAGAGGATAATAAAGTGGGAGAATCATTTATTATATTTTAGGCAAAGTTGACTCAACCCAGTAAAACGCGTGGGACTTTCAAATTTGGTAACTTATAAATGGCAACTAACAAAGAGTTTTATTAGGCATCGGTTGACTGTAATTCTAGAAAAAGATGAAAAATGGCGTTTACTCCAATTGAATGAGTAATCTCACCCCGTTGTACTAATTCTTTCAGTTTATCGGTGTGATGTAACTCGGTGACGAGTTCTTCGTGGAGATCAAAGTTAAGGTCTTTGGTTTTTTCAACATCTTGTACAAGCACAAAAAAACAACGATTTGAAAGAATTGCCGCATTAGGGCGAGCCATTCCAATCAGTCTGGGATTTTTGCCGACATATCCAGTTTCTTCCTCTAGTTCACGAAGACCGGCCACAATTGGATCTTCTCCCTTTTCAATAACTCCTCCGGGCGGTTCTAAAGAAAATTCTTCCGTTCCGTACCGAAATTGCCGAACGAGAACTAGCTCTTTTGCAGGTGTCAGTGCAAGCACATTGACCCAGTCATTGGTATCAAGAACAAAAAAATCGCCCTCTACTCCATCCGACCTTCTTTTGAATCGACGTTTCCAAACTTCAAAAATCCTGCAATCTGAATGCAATTCATTTTCTTGGAGATCCCAGCGACTGGGCAATTTAGGACTCATATTTCAACTAACTGTTGCTTTACAAATTCGAGTACATCAGGAAATACTTGCACTTTATTTGCCTTTGCCAGTTCCTCAAGTTCAGAATCCACCAATTTTCCAGTTCGTACAAGGCCCCCCCTCATTCCTGCGTCGAGTCCAGTTTGTGGATCAATCCATTTATCTCCGATCATCCAGCAGTTCGAGGGTTCTAATTTAAATTTCACAATCATTTCTTGTTGGAAAAGAATAGAGGGCTTGCGGTATTGTATTACTTGATCAGGAGATTCGGGAGCAATACAGACATCATCAAAGAAATCTGCCGATAAACCAAATTCTTGAAGCATTCTTTCATTGCATGAATGAACATCTGACCAGTCATAATAACCCCTTGCTATCCCTGATTGGTTGGTATGCAGAAAAATGAAGTAACCCATTCGTTTAATAATTCTAAGAGCTTCTCCCACTCCATTAATAATTTTAACATCGTTTGGATCTTTAAGATAGTGAACATCTTTGATTAATGTACCGTCTCGGTCTAAAAAAACTGCTCGAGACATAAAATACCTTATAAAACCGACATCATTTCTTCAGTCGTTACCGTTGCTGTTCCCACCTTTGCCACAACAATACCGGCAGCTAAATTGGCAAGCTTTGCAGATTCCTTAAAATCTCCTCCCGCCACAAGTGCCATCGCTAAAACTGCAATTACCGTATCCCCTGCACCCGATACATCAAACACTTCACGTGCGGCAGTCGGGATAGTGTTTTGAACTTTTCCGCCCTCGGCTAAAAGCATTCCTTCTGAGCCTAGAGTTATCGCTAATTTTTGAGGACAAAACCTATCGAAAATTTCTTTGGTTATTTGCTCTTCAGGAAATTTATCTTTCATCATCCTCGATCTCCCTGCCAGTTCCAAGGCCTCAAGGCGGTTGGGGGTTAACAGGTCGGGCTTACAGTAATCAAGTAATCGACTTGGTTTTGGATCCACTGCAAGAAATGAGGAATGCATTCGAAGAAGTGAGAGTAATTCATTAGAAATAAACCCTTTTCCATAATCCGAAATTATAACGACATCAGATCGGTTTGCTTTTTCAATAAAAGCATCACCCAATAGAGATAAATTCGGTTGATAATGTGAGGGTGGATCTTCACGGTCGACTCTACAAATTTGCTGATTGCCGGATGTGACCCGTGTCTTGCTTATTGTTGGGAAAGTGGGAAAACAAAATGACTCATCGACCCGAATATTTTTAGCATATAACAACTTTTTTAATTGAGTGCCTTGAATATCAGTACCAAACCAACCACATACTTCGACATCAGCTCCCAAGGAAGATGCATTTAACGCCACATTGGCCGCGCCGCCTGCAACCACTTTTTCACTTCCCACTGTCAATACAGGGACGGGAGCTTCTGGAGAAATCCGATGAACTTCACCAGATACATAACGGTCAAGCATAACATCCCCCACAACAAGCACACGAAGTCTCTTGATTTGATTAAGAAGTTCTTTCATCAATGTTAAGTATGAATAAAACTATAAAAATTCTCAAATATCATTTTTTTCTGTTCTGTTCTCTCGCTGTAATTTCATGCGGTGGAAAACCTAAGCAAGAAGATAACAACAAAATGGAGAAAACTAAATTTTATACTCTTCATGTAGGAGACAATAAAATCAAAGCGGAACTTGCTGTATTGCCAAAAGAGAGACAACGGGGTCTGATGTTTAGAGAAAAAATGGATCCAGGAACCGGAATGCTGTTTATTTTTGAAGAAGCTACTGCACAAAAATTTTGGATGAAAAATACGAGAATACCTTTAGATATTGCTTATTTTTCAGCAAACGGAAAATTATTGGAGATTCATTCCGCCAAGCCTTTTGATTTAGCCGGTGTACCATCGAGATCACAAGATATTCAATTTGTATTGGAATTGAATTTGCATGATTTTCGAAAACAAAAGATTAAGATCGGTGATCGCTTAAATCTTCATGAAATTAGAAATGCCTTGATCGCTGAAGGCTTGAATCCCAATAGGTACAATATCGCATTCTAATTTTCTGAACGCCGATACCCCATCGGATTTTTTTTCTGCCAATTCCATGCGTCCGAAAGCATTTCATTAAGTCCAAGTTTTGCCTTCCATCCAAGTAGTTCTTCCGCATATGAAGGATTAGCCCATGCTTCAGTTATATCACCAGCACGACGATCCGCCAATTCGTAAGGAATCGTGACTCCAGTCACCTCCTCAAAAGCATTAATTACCTCTAAAACAGAGTACCCATTTCCGGTGCCAAGATTGCAAATTTTAATCCCGGGACTTTTTTGCAATAGTTCCAACGCTCGTAGGTGAGCACCCGCAAGGTCAGAGACATGGATATAGTCTCTCACAGCAGTTCCATCGTTGGTTGGATAGTCTGAACCGAAAACCTTTAGCTTTTTTAGGCGACCGGTTGCAACTTGGGTTACAAAAGGAACAAGGTTGTCAGGAATTCCATTGGGGTCCTCTCCAATATCTCCACTCTTATCGGCTCCAACAGGATTAAAATAACGAAGAATTGCCACATTCCATGAAGGGTTAGCCTTGCAATGATCTTGAATAATTCCCTCCATCATGTACTTACTTCGACCATAGGGACTCGACACATTTCCAGTTGGATGATTTTCGTCTAATGGAACTTTTTCCGGCTCCCCATAAACTGTGCAGGATGAGCTAAAAACTAGATTATGAACGCCAACTCTTGTCATTTCTTCAAGTAAACATAACGAACCTCCCACATTATTTTGATAGTACTGTAGAGGATGCTGAGTTGATTCTCCAACCGCTTTTAATGCAGCAAAATGGATTACCCCAGCGATGTTAGAGTGTTCTCGAAAAACAGATTGGAGAAACGAACGATCGCAAAGATCACCTTCTACAATTGTTACTTTTTTTCCCGACAACGCCTGAACTCGATCTAGAGAGTCCGGATAGGAATTACTAAAATTATCCAATACTACCACCTCGTATCCATCGCCCAATAAACCTAAGGTAGTGTGACTGCCTATATAACCTGCTCCTCCAGTAACTAATACCTTCATCTACTACCTTTCGCTATTGATCTAAGAGTGGACAAAATAATTTGAATATCAAAAGTAATTGATGCATGCTTTATGTAGTATAAATCATATGCTAATTTTTCTTCCGATGATTTCAAGTCCGAAGCATATTCAAATTGAATCTGAGCCCAACCAGTCAATCCGGGCTTAACCAAGTGCCTGCAATTCCAATGTGGAACATCTTTTTTGAGTTGTTCTTGAAATTCTGGTCTTTCTGGTCTTGGACCGACAATCGACATATCTCCAATAATAATATTCCAAAACTGAGGTATCTCATCAATCCTCCACTTTCTAAGAAATTTCCCGACATGAGTAATACGTGAATCTTTTTTATTCGCCCATACAGCACCGTCATTTTCAGCATCTTTCTTCATCGTCCGTAATTTATACAATACATATTCACGACCTAAAAAACCGGTGCGAGTTTGTGAAAAGAAAACTGGAAAACCAGAATTGAGAGCAATTACCAAAAGTGAGGGAATTAAAATTGGCAAAGAAAATAAAAGACCAAAAGAACCAACTGTAATATCCATAATTCTTTTAATTTTATGCAACAGAGGATCACGCATCCTTAGGTCAAGCCCCAATAACCAAGAGCGATTCACGAAAGCAGGAGGAATCTTTTCTAAATTTTTCTCCGAAAAATCTTTCAGATTCATGATTCTGATTCCTGCTTCCAATAATGGTACCACATCAAGATGACCAGATCCGTTTTGGCTTTCTAAAACGAGTAAATCTACATTATTTTTTGCACAAAACTCATTGATAGAAAGTTTGCTATTCTTTTCTTCCCACTCAAGCAATACATAACTACTCTCAATTCGCTTTAATTCATATTGAATGATTTTTTTTGAATTTCTTGAAAGACAAAGTAAGCAGTTTACTTTATTTTTTCGAGAATACCAATTTTGCAAAGAAAAAAACAAAAAACAAAGCACACCAGTCCCGCTGGCAATCTTAAGTATAGCTAATCGACCAACAAAGTCGTATTCTAAAATCCAAACAATAATAATAAGGGATAACCCAGCTAGAAAAGAAGCCAGTAAAAAAATGAATAAAGACCGAACGGTAAAGCGGTTTGATTTTCTTGCATAAATTCCAACCATTTCCCCGAAAATGAGAAAAGAAATTCCATACCAAAATGTGTATAGAATTTGCTTGCCTGAATTTACCAGAGCCAGTGTTTCAGAAAAATGCGAAAAATGATTTGGCACGATCCAAGTCACTAGACAGGCAACGCTAAGATAAACTATGCTTTGCCGAAACTTTGAATATGATAAAATCATTTAAATCTAGAAAAAAAAAGTAACCAAAAATTTAGTTTGCTTCGAAATGATGCAACATATGATCGTCGATAGTGCTAAATCTTTGACAAGACTTTCTAATAAAAGATTCCTTAAAAAGTCTTAAACTGTGATGCACTATCCATCTTGCACAACATAAACTTGAGTGGAACATACCAAAACCAGCTGCCCTGTAAGCTTGATAAGAGTAAATCAGTGAATGAAATTTATTCTTGTTTCTATTATCCAAGTGCTCTCCATAGTAAGTAAGAAAGTTATTTAAGTTTCGGATTCCTTGTCCTTCAATTCGTTTTGAAACATCAATCCAAAAGCAATAATCTTCTAAAAAAGTCGCGGTAAACCCTCTACCGACTAACGATTTATCAAGCATGCTACATGATAGCGGAATTGGGTTATGGCTAAGAAAGTCTTGGCTAGAAACACAAGAAGGAAAAATTCTCTCCGCATTAATAATTCTGCTTGAATGATCAAAAGTAAAATAATTTGAATAGGTTACAGCAATTTCCTTGTTTTGATGCATGGCAACCTGAAATTCAAGTTTTTGAGGATGCCAAAGATCGTCAACATCAAGAAATGCAATTAAATTTGCTTGTGCATTTTTCAAACCAAAATTACGGGCAAACCAAGGACCAATCCTACTCAATTTATTTCTTTCTTTTGGAGAACGAAGGGGTTTAATTCTTTTATCTAATGAAGCGGCAAGTTCTACTTTTAAATGTCCCCCGTCTGATGAATCATCATCAATTAAAAGAAGTTCCCAGTTAGAAAATGTTTGTAATTTTATATTTTCAATTAGTTTTAAAATAAAGGCTTCCGCATTTAGATAAGGAGTTATAATTGATACAGCGGGTTTCAACAGAAAAAAGAAATAAATTTAGATCTGGTAAACATTATATACGGATAAATAAATTTCAACCGATTAGGAATTAAAAACTTTAAACACTCGCCCACTTTGCTAATTAGAGAGCGATCAGGTTCATTAACTCTTTCTTTTAGGCCTTTCCAATTGGGAAGCTGACTCGAATATCCAGATAAGTAAAATTCAGAAATTATTTTTTCAGAGAATGCTTTCTCTTTTAAACTAGTAAAAGCTTTATTCATTACAGTCCTATCTGCAATAAGGATATTATCTAAATCATAAGGATTTTCGTACGCCCAACTAGCATCAAAGAGAACAGATTGATGGTTCGGGTTAAAATACTGCAACCATTGTTTCAAATTACGCACTCTTTGATCAGGCATAATCCAAGACAATGAATCCGAAGCAATAATTTTAGATCTTCCAAAAACGGCAGGAAAGACCATATCAAATTTCTTTTGCATTTTTCTTTTATGAAAAAACAAATTCCCTAGAGAACTTTTATCAATAAAACAATCACCAGAATTAAGAAAAATTAGCTCTGTTGTTTTAGGAAATTTAGTTTTTAAGATATTTAATGCCTCGTTCATCGACTGAAAAATTCCTGGCGGTGGCCAAATACGATGAATATTTAAATCAAATCGTTTTTTTGTAAACCTTGGTAAAAAAAAATCTGTCGTATCATTAATTGAATAATTTTCATTCCAGCTTTCAACAACATGAATAACCAAATTTTCTCGAAAGTCTTGAAAAAGAATTGATTGTAATGTTCTAGATAGTTCAGATGGATTATCTTTTGTTAAGACAATACAAGCAACTGAACTGATTTTATTAATAGGAAAAAATTTAAAATCGAATCTTTCGCACTAAAAAAAATTGGCAACCAAGATTTGTTGCTAAAGAATGCAAACTCCTATTTTCGATGACCTAATTTTCTTTTCGTACCTTTGCCGCAAATACCGAAAGTCCATCGTGAATTCGTTCTAAGAGAACTTCTTCATTCACTTCAAGTTTATCTCGATTATCAATAAAGCGGTAAAGTATTTTTCCATAATTATACTTTCTTCCGCTTATCGGGAACTCTGCAACAAATTCATTTTTCCTGGAATAATATCCGGAATGTTCAGGGTCTTTCCAAGAAACCGTTTCACCGGTCTCATTATTCCCCGAACTAATTCTACTCCCTAATTTTCCATCCTCTTTATAAAAAGTGATAATCGCTTCATGAAATTGCATACCCTCAGCAGCCTTTTCTAAAATAGCAGGCAAATCATCTAAACTGTGAACTCCTTGGAGCATTGACTCTGCATCTTTGATCGATTGCTCAGCAGTCCTTATATTTTTACGATCTTCAATCAGGGTTGATAAACTTTGACCAAAAAATTCGAAGCGAAAATAACCTAGGTATCGGAGTAAGATAAAACCTCCCATTCCAAAGAAAACAAAAATTGCGAATAACTGGTCACCTTTTCCAAAAGCGGCCGCAATGGCAACCAATGAACAACTAAACGCCATCGCCCACATGGCTAACACAGCCTTTCCATGAGTCAATCCCTTCGCCATCAACCGATGGTGGAAATGTTCCATATCGGGAGAAAACGGAGATCGTCCACGAAGTAATCTTCTGCAAATTGCAAATACACAATCAGTAATAGGCAGTGCAAAAGCAAGAAATGGGAATATTCCATCAATTACTCCCTCATTCCGGGAGCTAGCGAGTAGCGACAAACAACCCGCTAAATACCCTAAGGTTAGACTGCCACAATCCCCAAGAAAAATAGATGCGGGCCGGCTGTTAAAAACAAGAAAACCTAACAAGCAACCGATGAGAAGTGTCGCAAACCAAGTAACGCCCGGAATCCCAGCAAGATATCCTACAACAGTCACTGCCAATAATCCCGTTAAAGTTATTCCGGAAGCCAATCCATCTAATCCATCAATAAGATTAATCGCATTTGCCATCCCAACAATCCAAAGGCAAGACAAGGCAAACCCTAACCATTCTGGAAATGAAATTGTTCCCAACCCAAGAAATTGAACCTCAGTAAATGAGAACCTTGCTCCCCAGACGACTATAGCAGCAACCAAAAATTCCCCTACAAGTTTTGTTTTTGGAGACAATCGACTTAGGTCATCCAAAATACCAATCACAAATATCGCAACTGCACCAATTAAGATGTATCCTCCAAAAGGGTTTTCGCCCCATAGGATCTCTCTGAGTTGAGGAATGAATACACCACCCACTAACACAACCCCAAGATAAGAAACAAGAATCGCAGCACCTCCAAGTCTAGGCGTAGCTTGCTCGTGTACTTTCCTCGCACGCTGGGGGCAATCCACGAAACCTTTTTGTAAGGCAAAATACCTAATTAAAGGAGTAAGGATGCAAGTCAAAACTGCCCCTAAAACAAATAAGCTATAGATGGATGGTGTCACAGTATTAAATATTTAAATGACAGAAAATTGCAAAGTCGTCAATTTCTGAAAAAGGCTTTTATTCCCCATAGCTTCATCAAATAAATATTTAATTAGAAGGATTGATCAGTTCTAGGTTTGGGAAATAATT
>Ga0209425_10003199_pt1 | contig 17583 bp, 21 predicted proteins | sample COG_05_FD_184749 | JGI IMG/M metagenome (GOLD analysis project Ga0209425, IMG submission 184749) | Pelagic Microbial community sample from North Sea - COGITO 998_met_05 (SPAdes) (version 2) | ecosystem: Environmental > Aquatic > Marine > Neritic zone/Coastal water | place: Helgoland, sampling...
CCTAAAGTAAATACCTCTTCTCCAACGTCAGTTTTATTTGATTTAATTATTGGTATTGAATTTTTAACTGGAGTATCAACTTTAATTATCGCTATATCATTTGCCTTATCTTGAGAGATTACTTCTGCATCTATTTCTTTGCCTTCAATTGAAACCTTCACGGATTTAGCATTTCTTATAACGTGATAGTTTGTAATCATATGCCCGTCATTTGAAATAAAAAATCCAGTTCCTGTGCTGTAACCTTTTTTCTTTCTAACTTTCTCCGGCTCATAAATTGGAAGTTTTGGTTTACTTTTTGATTGCTCCATTAATTTTGCAATTTCAACTTTTGCTTCCTCTTCTTTAAGTCCGAATGTGAAAGCAAACATCCTACCCTTTTTATCATAACCAGTTCCATAACCTTTGGTGCAGGAAGTTGCTGTAAATGTTCCTTCAACTCTTCCTGTTAACGAACACATTAAAGTAGCTACACCTTTCTGACCTGCGCAGTATCCTGGAATAAAATAATTTGAGGCAGGTATAAATGTAATTCTAGAATTACCATTACATTTCATTTTTGAGGGAACGGTCTCGACTTCTATAACGGCAGTACCAGTCATTAAATCACTATTAACAGTGCCGATGAATACTTCGTTGAATTCCTCGTACTTACCAACCACATTATATTTAACAGTACAGTTTGTGAGTAACAAACCTAAAACTACTATTTTTAAAAGTTTTTTCATTAGTATTTGGATGTACTACAATAAGCTCCTGTAAGCTTAGCTCCTCTTGCAGCATTCATGCATGAATTATAACTTGAGTAAGGCCCTGCAGTTTTACCTTGATACTTTATATAATAATAAGTTTTGAATGGATCGGGTTGTTTGGATTTATGACAATGCTGAGTACCTCTTGAGTAATCCATATGACATCCAGATGGTCCTGTCATTCCAGAATGTGAGTATGCATTCTGACTGAACAATAATCCAAGAATTGTGATTACTAAAAACTTTGTCATATCAACAACCTCTTACTGAACAATCAATTACTGCACCTAATGCTTCTTTTGTTCTTTCTCGAAACTCATCATCAGCTATTTTCTTTTTTCTTGCTTGTTCTCTATATGGGTTACAATTGTAACCTTTTCTTTTTATCGCCTCATATCTGCTTTCTTGATGTATGTTTCCAGCTGAAGTCAAATAGTTCATACATAATTTATATTCCGACTGATGCATATAATCTTCATAGGTTGATGCGCATCCACCTAAAAATAAACCCAGAACTATGATCGCTAAAAGTTTTTTCATATGCAAATATCATACTACATTTTGATCACAATTTGATCACACTCAGACTCGAAATAGGGGTTTAGCTTAAAAAAGTTTTGTTGTATAACAACGTTAAGGAGAGGGCAGAGGTTAGAGCGCAGGACTCATAAGCCTGAGGTCAGTGGTTCGATCCCACTTCCCGCTACCATAAATAAGTTATATTGATGAAAAATTTACAAATATTTTGTTTAAGTTTAAACCCCCAACATAAAAAAATTATACAAAATTTAGGTTATACTCCCGTAGGTCTTGGCGATAAAATTTTTTCTGACGATTGGTTAACTGACAAAACTAACAATAATATAGCTTCAAAAAACAAGTATTATGGTGAATATACATTTCACTATTGGCTATGGAAAAATCATAAAATAGATTTTGATGGGTGGATTGGATTTTGTCAATATAGAAAGTTTTGGAAAAAAAATTCCGATGATAATCCTTATAATAATTTTGAATATTTTGAAAGTATACTTCTAAAAAAAATACCTGAAGATTATAATAATTATGAGTCTATTATAGGTGAAAATTTCTTTGTAAATCAGTTTAGATTATCAAAGTTTATAAAACATAATTTAAAAACTATGATTCTAAAGCCTGACCTATTTTTTAATAAAAAAAAAAGAACAATAAAATTTCATTTTGATATGATGCATGGTCACGGAAATTTAGATAAAGCTATTAAAGTCCTTAACAATAAGGATAAAAAAGATTTTGATGATTTTGTTAGTTCTGAAGTTTCATTTAATCCTCACAATATGTTTATTTGCAAAAATAAAGAAATACTCTACTCATATTATGAAACTCTATTTCCGTGGCTAATAAATTGTGAAAAAATATTTGGTTTTAAAGATTTAAAAGGATTTGGTTTACAAAGAATTTATGGCTTTTTAGCAGAGCGTTTTATGTCTTATTGGTTTAAGAAATATACAAAATACAAAGTTCTACCAATTGCATTTAAAGATATCAGTGATTTTTTATAGATATTTAAATTTTTTTTTAAAATCTCCTAAAGAATATAATTTTTTATCTTTTTTAGAAATTAAAAAAATTTTTCCTGGCCATTTTATTTTAACCATTTCATCTAAAGCATTAATACCATCTTCATACTTAGGTCGGTAATAATTACTTAACTTGTAATAAATTATGTTTTCATTCTCATAGCTATAGTATGCATGAGCAAAACCTTCAGGAATATAAAGAGCTAAATTATTTTTATCTGACAGGATTATCTTAAAAGATTTACCAAAAGTTTTTGAATTTTTTCTTAAATCAAGGACACAATCTAAAATTTTCCCTTTGATTACACTTACATATTTTGCCTGAGTATATTTATGTTGAAAATGAAAACCTCTTAATGAATTTTTTTTAGAATTTGTACAATATTCAAATATAAATTTTTTATTAACTAATTTTTGATTGTGCGTAACTCTTAAAAATCCTCTTTTATCTTTAAAACTTTTTTGTTGGATTATTTTAAGTCCTTTAAATTTTGTATTAATTATTTTCATTTTATAGCTTTACTTAGTTTATTTAAATTCATATTTTGTTTTAATGGAAACTCCCCTTTTGAGTAAATTTTTTTTACTGCTATATTGTTTTTTTTTGCAAACATATAAATAGACTGAGATTTACCACCAATATTATATGTTCCTTTTTTATTTAAAATTTTTAAAAAAATTTTAGCTAAATCTTCATGGAAAATAAAATTACTTTTAACATTTGCATATGCTTTTTTGTGAAGGAACGGTTTTTGTGTCATACAAGCTCTCAAAATTAGAGAGTTTTTGTACATTTGAACTACACATTCTCCGCCAAGCTTTGACCACCCATAATTATTCCAAGGCAATACAGGATCTTTTTCTCTATAATTACCTTTCAGTCCGGGATAAATATAGCTTGTAGAGAAATAAATAATCTTAATTTTAAATTTAGAACACGCATTAACTATGTTTGCAGTCCCAACTATATTTAAGTTTATACTTTTATTAATATTTTTTTCATGAATATCCATTGGCCTAGAAAGACCGGCTAAGTGAAGAATAATATTTGGTTTAAATTTTTTTATTGTCTTAATAATAGAATTATAATTACATATATTTAATTTTTTTTTATTCAAAAATATAAACTTATATTTTGTCTTAATTTTTTTTAATTCATTAGCGAATCTTCCATCACCACCAGTAACTAAAATTTTTTTCATTTATCTATCTATCTATTATTGAATTTAAATATTTTGAATATTCACAGTTTCCGTAAAAACTTATTGCTTCTTTAATTTGTTTTTTATCTATCCACTTGTTGCTTAAAGCAACTTCCTCAATGCAACCAATTTTAAAACCCTGTCTATTTTCAATAGTTGCAACAAAATTTGAAGTGCTATTAAAATCTTTTATTGAACCAGTATCTAGCCAAGCGCCCCCCCTCCCGATTATTTCTGCATTTAGTTGCTTTTTATTTTTGTATTTTTTTAATAAATCAACAATTTCAACTTCATTTCTTTTTGATGGTTTTAAAGACTGACTTAACTTGACTACTTTGTTATCAAAAAAATAAAGACCTGTTACAGCTAAGTTTGATTTAGTCTTTTTTGGTTTCTCAACAATTTTAATAATTTTATTTTGTTTATTTACAGTTGCCACTCCATACAAAGAGGGATTTTTAACTGGATGCAGAAACACTTTTGCACCTTTTGAGAGATTTGTGCATTGTATAAGTTTTTTAGTTAGGCTTTGACCAAAGAAAAAATTGTCTCCTAAAATTAAAGCTACAGAGTTATTGCCTATAAATTTTTGACCAATGATAAAAGCATCTGGCAACCCTTTGGGCTTTTCTTGTTCAGCGTATGTTATTTTAATTCCAAGATTATTTCCATTTGGCATCACTTTTTTGAATTGATTAACTTGTCCCTTATTTACAATTATAAGTATGTCTTTAATTTTTGCCAACATAAGGACAGACAGAGGATAATAGAAAAGTGGCTTATCATACAGTGGCAAAAGTTGTTTATTCACTGCTTTAGTAATTGGACTCATTCTTGAACCAGTGCCACCTGCAAGAATTATTCCTTTTTTAATCATACTTTGGTTCCAAATCTTTTGTGGTAATTATTTTTTGATATAGATTTAAAATATTTAATATTATCAATGTACCAATCAATTGTTTTAGAAAGTCCATTGTTTAAATTATAAATTGGTTTCCATTTTAGTTCTTTTTGAATTTTGTTTGAATTGATTGCATACCTAAAATCATGACCAGGTCTATCTTTAACATAAACAATTTTAACTTTTTTTCCTAAATGTGTAATTTTTTTCTTTATTTTTTTTAGTATAAGCTTTGTTAATTTAATATTCGTTAAATTAATATTAGATCCAATATTATAGCTCTCTCCATTTTTTCCTTTAGTTGCTAAAATTTCCAAAGCTCTACAATGATCCTCAACATATATCCATTCTCTAGAATTTAAACCCTTAGCATAGATTGGAATTGGTTTATTGTTAAGTATATTAAATATAATTTTCGGTATTAATTTTTCAGGAAATTGATTGGGACCATAATTATTTGAACAATTAGAAATGATCGCAGGAAAATTATACGTTCTTACGTATGATTTGATTAAATGATCGGCACTTGCTTTAGAAGCCGCATAAGGAGAACTTGGCTTATAGGAAAATTTTTCACTCGCTCTTTTGTTGTTTTGTTCTAAATCGCCGTAAACTTCATCAGTTGAAACATGAACTAATTTAATTTTATTATACGTTTGTTTTTTATAAATCCGGATGGACTCCAGAATATTGAAAACACCATAAATATTATTTTTAACAAATGGTTCTGGGTTATCTATAGATCTGTCAACATGTGTTTCGGCAGCCAAATTAAAAACTACTGAAGGTTTATGCTTTTTCAAAATTTTTAAAAGTGAAGTCTTATTATTTATATCGCTTTTATAGAAAATATAATTATTAGTTTTTAAATCCTTAAGATTATACAAATTTGCAGAGTAAGAAAGCTTATCTATATTGATTACAAAGTAGTTTTTTCCTAATAAATATTTTACAAGATTACTTCCTATAAAACCATATCCACCAGTAATAATAACTTTCTTTATATTTTTCATGAATTATCGAGAAATAAATTATATTTTTAAAAGAATTAATATATAAAATCAAATATTGTTCTAAAAATGACATTTAATCAAATAACTATAGTAATTACATCCTATAAAAGTGATGAAAAAATTGTAAAATGTTTAAATTCAATAAACAACCAATGTAAAATAATAGTAGTAGAAAATTCAAATAATACATCTTTTAAAGAAAAAATTGAAAAAAACTTTTCAAACGTAGAGTGTCTAATTGCTGGTGAAAATTTAGGTTATGCGAAAGGTAACAATCTTGGCTTGTCGAGGGTAATAACTAAGTATGCATTAATTTTGAATCCAGATGCAGAATTAGAAAAAAATACATTAAATAATTTCTTTAACACTGCCAAAAAGATCAAAAATTTTTCAATTATTGGCCCATCTACTCTCAATAAAAAAAATAACATGAAAGAAATAACAGAAGTTAATTCTGTCAAAGGCTTTGCAATGTTTTTAAATTTAGAGCAGTTTAATGAAATAGGCTTTTTTGACAATAAATTTTTCATCTATCTTGAAGAAATTGATTTATGTAAAAGATTAAGAGAAAAAGGAAAAAAAATTTTTATTGATCCAAATATTTTAATTTTTCACAGAGGGGGAAGTTCTCACGAAGAAAAATATAATTTTGAAATGGAGCTATCTAGAAATTGGCATTGGATGTGGTCAACTTTTTACTTTAAGAAAAAACATAGTGGATATTTTAATGCTTTATTTAGCGTTTTTGGGAAATTAATTTCTGGATTAATAAAGTATATTTTTTATTTATTTACTTTTCAAAAATCTAAAAAACTTATTTACAAACAAAGAATATCTGGATTATTGAACTCTATTATTGGCAAACCGTCATGGTACAGACCATTTAAAAATAACTAATTGACATTCTATTAATAAAAAACAATACAGTTCAATAATGAAAAATAAATACAAAATACTAGTTACGGGTGCAGCCGGTTTTTTGGGATCGCACCTAGCTGAAAAGCTTGCTAATTTAGGTCACGAAGTAGTTGGATTAGACAGCATGATCGGAGGTTACGAAGATAATATCCCAAAAAATATAAAATTTCACAAAATGGACTGCTGTGATTTTCAGAGAGTTAAAACTGTTATGTCAAATGTTGATATTGTCTACCATTGTGCTGCTACAGCTCATGAAGGTCTTTCAGTTTTTTCTCCGTATGAAATTACAAAAAATAATTATTTAGCCTCGGTTTCTATTTTTTCAGCTGCTATCAGCCACAAAGTAAAAAGAATTATTTTTTGTTCATCTATGGCTAGATACGGGGAACAATCAGCTCCATTTTTAGAAACAATGAAACCCCTACCAGTTGACCCATATGCAATATCCAAAGTAGCTTCAGAAGATGTATTAATTAATCTTTGTGAATTAAATAATATTGAATGGGTTATAGCTGTTCCTCATAACATTATTGGCCCAAGACAAAAATACGATGATCCTTTTAGAAATGTAGTTTCAATTATGATTAACAGAATGTTGCAAGGAAAGGCACCAATAATTTATGGAGACGGTCAACAGAAAAGATGTTTTTCATATATAGATGATTGTATGAGTTGTCTTATACCAATGCTTGATCAGAAGAATTTAAATAAACAGGTAATTAATATTGGTCCAGATGAAGAGTATGTTGAGATTAATAAAATTGCAGAAATATGTTCAAATATAACTGGAACAAATCTTCCCCCTATTTACAAAAATAGTAGGCCTAGGGAGGTTAAGTATGCCACCTGTTCAGCCGATAAAGCCAGGGAGTTGTTAAACTATAAAACATCAATTTCCTTAAAAGAAGGAATAGAAAAAACTTTTGAGTATATAAAAAATAGAGGAACAAGACCTTTTGACTATAATATTGAAATTGAAATAAACAACGAACTTACTCCCAAGACATGGACGCAAAAAGAAATTTAGTGACCAGGAAAGTTTATTAAACTCTCAGTAAAATAGGATTTTTTTTTAAGTAAATTGTTTCCAGGCAAATCAAATAAGTTAATAATAAAAATAAATCCCGCAACACTTCCACCTGATATTTCAATTAATTTAGCTGCCGCTTCTGCTGTACCACCTGTAGCTATTAGATCATCAATTATTAATACCTTATCATTTTTATTTATAGAGTCCTTATGAACTTCAATTGTTGCATCACCATATTCTAGTTGAAAATCTATTGAGTGTCTCTCAGCTGGTAATTTATTTTTTTTTCTTAACAAGATTAAAGGTTTATTGGTTAAATAAGAAACTACAGAAGCGAATATAAAACCCCTAGACTCTATCGCTGAGATTTTATTAAATTCAATTTTTTTGGAAATTTCAACAATTTTGTCTATAGCAAAATTAAAAGCATTAGGATCTTTAATCAAAGTGGTTATGTCTCTAAAAAGAATACCTTTTTTTGGATAATCTTGAATTGATCTTACAAATTTTTTTAGATCCATATTAGAAAATTGTTATTAATATTGATTTATATATTTATTATTACTAATTTGTTACAAATAAAATTAAATGAACAAATTAAAAATTTATTGTACATCTGTCGTTTATAGAAAAATTCTTGATAAATTACCAGAATATTTAACACCACTTGGAGTTGGGGAAGGTCAATTTCCCAAACATTGGTTGGACGAAAAGAATGGTGAAAATATTGTAGAGCGTAATACATTTTATGGTGAACATTCTGGCATATATTGGGTTTGGAAAAATCAGCTTAAGGAATTCGATGCGGATGATTGGATTGGGTTCTGTCATTATAGAAAATTTTGGTTGAATGAAGAATTTACAAAAAAACAAAAATTTAGTTTTGATAATTTGTATGCAAATCTTTTAAAAAATGAGAATAACATTTTTTTAAACAACGATGCTATATTAGTTCAACCAATAATTTACTCTAATAAAAATTTGTTTCAAGACTTTCAAGATACTCACAAATCAAATATTTTAGAAAAAAGTTTAAATTTTTTAGAAATAAATCAAAAAAAAAAATTTCAAGCTCATTTAAATGCAAATAAGTTATATGGATTAAATATGTTTATTACAAAAGTTAAACACTTCGAACATTATTGTGAAAATGTATTTCCTTGGCTAGATGAGTGCTATAATTATTGTGAAAAAAATAATTTATTAAAAGATTACAATATAAGACTTCCGTCTTTTTTATCTGAGCGATTTGTTTCATACTGGTTTTCACAATTTGATAAAAAAGTTACTCTATCATATGTAAGATTAGGAAACTTTTTTCTTTCTGACAGGGTTAATTCTATTATAAATCCTCTTAAACTCCCTTTTTCAATGCATATGTATCCAACACTACATAAATATTAAAATGAACAATAGAAAACTAGGCATAATTGGAGGTAGTGGACTTTATAAAATGGATGGTTTTGAAAAAACAAAGTGGAAAAAAATAAAAACAGTATGGGGTGATCCATCAGATCAAGTTTTAAGTGCAAGAATTAGAGATGAAGAAATTTATTTCATTCCACGCCATGCTAGAGGTCACAAAATAAATCCAAGCAATATCAATTTTAGAGCAAATATTGATGCTTTAAAACAATTGGGCGTGACAGATATTGTTTCAGTGTCAGCTGTCGGATCTTTAAAAGAAAGTTTAGAACCCGGCATGTTTGTTATCGTTGACCAGTTTATTGATCGAACTTTTGCAAGAATTAAAACCTTTTTTAATGAAGAAATAGTTGCCCATGTATCTATGGCGAAACCTACTAGTCCAAGTTTATCTAACTGTTGTGAAGCAGCATTAAATAAACTGAACATCAAAAATCAAAGAGGAGGGACTTATGTAGTTATGGAAGGTCCTCAATTTTCAACTTTAGCAGAGTCTAATCTTTACAGATCCTGGAATGCAGATGTTATTGGAATGACTAATATGCCCGAAGCTAAATTAGCCAGAGAAGCTGAAATTAGATATTGTACAGTTGCAATGGTTACAGATTATGATTGTTGGCACCCAGACCATGATGAAGTAGATGTAGCCATGGTTATTAAAACACTCACTCAGAACGCATCTAATGCTCAAAATATGATTAAAGAAATTATTAAAACTTTTCAAGATTTTTCAGCAGACAATGATCCTGCTAATAATTGTTTGAATACTGCAATTATTACAGATCCAAAAATCAGAACTAAAAAGACAATTAAAAAACTTCAATATGTTGCTGGTAGAGTATTAAATAAAAAATAATGCAAATTAACGATAAACTTTACAGAACAATATGGTTTGAAAACAATCTCGTAAAAATTATTGATCAAACAAAACTGCCACACAAATTTATAATTAAAAATCTTAAAACAGTGCAAGACTCAATTAACGCTATTAAGACAATGGAAGTAAGAGGCGCACCATTAATTGGTGCAACAGCTGCCTACGGAATAGTTTTATCTATTATTGAAAAAAATGATCAATCTTTTTTAATAAATTCTAGTAAAAATTTAATCGCATCAAGACCTACAGCTATTAATTTAAAATGGGCGGTAGATAGAATGATGAAAAAACTATCTGGTGCTAACAATAATGAAATTTTGAAGATCGCAATAGATGAAGCAAGTGCGATTGTTGAAGAAGATGTAAATTTTTGTAAAAATATTGGACTTAATGGTCTCAAAATTATTGAAGAAATTGCCAAAAAGAAAAAAGATACAGTAAATATCTTAACTCATTGTAACGCAGGCTGGCTCGCAACAATAGATTGGGGTACTGCAACATCGCCAATTTATCACGCTCACAAAAAAGGTATTAAAGTTCATATTTGGGCTGATGAAACAAGACCAAGAAATCAAGGAGCAAATTTAACCTCTTATGAATTAAACGAAGAAGGTGTTCCAAACACAATCATTGCTGATAATACAGGTGGGATTTTAATGCAAAGAGGTAAGGTAGATATGTGTATCGTTGGAACAGATAGAACATTATCAAATGGCGATGTTTGTAATAAAATTGGAACTTACTTAAAAGCACTTGCTGCAAAAGATAATAATGTTCCTTTTTATGTAGCGTTGCCAAGCTCAACAATTGATTGGAATATTAAAGATCATAAAGAAATTCCTATTGAAGAGAGAAATTCAGAAGAACTTTCACACGTTGAAGGTTTAGATGAAGATAATAAACTCAAAAAAGTTTTAATTTATCCACAAAAAAGTAAAGCAATGAACCTAGCATTCGATGTAACACCTGCTAAGTATGTAACAGGTTTAATTACAGAAAAAGGCATATGTGAAGCATCTGAAATAGGATTGAAAAAATTATTTAAATGAAAAAACTATTATTAATTTTATTTGCAATTTTTATTACTACAAATGCATTTGCGCATTCTACTAAAGGCATAACACCTAACATGGACTCAAAACAGGAATGTAGGAAGAAGAAGTCAGCACTCAATTATATTTCAAAGCACCCGAAAATGAATGGTGGTGAATTAATTAAATTTAATTCATATACTGGATTTGACCAAAGAACTGTACTTACAGATGGCATTAAAAATAATCCAATTGACATAACCGGATATCTTATGTTGCCGGAAGGAACAGAAAAGGTCCCAATTGTAATTTTTACTCATAGTAGTGGTGGACCGTTTATGTATATTTGGAATGATTGGTTTTATCATAGCCATAAAAATCTTTTAGCTGCAGGTATAGGTGTAATGATAATTGATAATTTTTGCGCAAGAGGAGCAAGAGAAACTTGGAGAGACCAATCTAGAGTTCCACTTATTAACGGAGCAATTGACGCTATGATGGCTTTAAAATTATTAAAATCACACCCTAGATCAAATGGAAAATTTGGAACAACTGGACACTCACGAGGTGGCACTAATTCATTTTATTTAGCAGATGTTAAACTAACATCTAAATTTTTGGGAGGCACCAAAGGTTTTGATGCAATTCTTCCCGAAGCAGCGGAATGCAGGATGGCAGGTTTTTTTGAAAAACCTGAATTAACATCAAATACAAAATTACTTGTAGTGCACGGTGGAGCAGATGACTACACAGTAGCAAAGCATTGTGAAGAATATGCTAAAAAGATCAAAGCTAAACCGGGCCAAGTTAAAATTGATGTTAAAGAAGGTTGGTTTCATGAGTGGCATTCAGGAGATAAACCTAAAAGAGTTAAAATGGCAATGACACTCCATGAGTGTCCAGCTATTCAAGTTGATAATGAAGGAAATACTACCGGCCCAATGGCAGATCTTGTAGTAAATAAGTATAAAATTTTTCCTTCAATGGAAGCAGCAATGCAAGCAGCTCAAGATGAACCAAGAAAAACATTTAAAAAAATGTTTGGAATTTTTAAAAAAGAAAAGTGCCTCGAAAGGGGAGTCACAATAGGTGGTACGCATATGAACGAGTATATGCCTCAATTTATAAACTTCTTTAAAGAAAACTTATTATAGTGAGTCAACTTAAGGCCGAAGTAATTAAATACTCAAAAAAATTAAACACAACGAATTTATCAACGTTAAGATCAGGAAATATTTCAACTAGAGCAAAAGAGAAGGGTGTAGATGGTTTTTATATCACTCCATCTGGCATGAAGTATTCCACATTAAAAATTAAAGATATTGTTTTTGTTTCTTTAAAGGGTCGATTCGATAAAAAAAAAGGAATCCCTTCATCAGAGTGGAGATTTCATCAAGATATATATGTGAATAAAAAAAATGCTAAAGCAATTGTTCACGCACATTCTACTTGCGCAACAGCAGTCTCATCTCATAAAAAAAATATTCCTGCTTTTCATTATATGGTTGGAGTAGCTGGCGGAGAAGATATAAAATGCAGTAAATACGCAACTTTTGGAACAAGAAAATTGTCAAAAAATATTTTATCAGCATTAAAAAATAGATTTGCCTGTCTAATTGGAAATCACGGACAGATTGCATTTGGAGAAAATTTAGAAAAGACTTTCGAGCTTGCCCAAGAAATCGAAAATATTTGCCATCAATATATAAATGCCCTAAGAATTGGAATACCTAAATTACTTTCAAAAAAAGAAATGAAAATAGTTTTAGGAAAAATGAAAAATTATAAGAAAGGTTAGTTTTTTATGATTAAAGTAGGTGAACACATCACTCTGGACTTTCTAGGTGTAAAAAAAGAATATTCTAAATCTTTTTACGAAAAAATTATATATAAAATTGCAAAAGCCGCTAAAGTAGAAATTTTAAACGTAAGTAGTCATGAATTTCAACCACAAGGATTTACTTTAGTCGCCCTATTATCTGAAAGTCATTTTAGCTTTCATACTTTTCCTGAAAGAAGTGTTATAAGTTTTGATTTTTTTACTTGTGGAAAAGTCCATCCAAAAGTTGCTTTAAAGATACTCAAAAAAGAAATTCAACATGAAAGAGTGGTTGTAAACGCTTTTGATAGAAGTAGCGTCAGTTTGTATGATGATATTTATTCAACACCAGGTCAAAAAAAATATTATGTAGTTAATAATGTTTTGGAAACTTTTACATCCAAAGTTGGTCAATATGTAGAGATTATGAACCTTGAGGAATTTGGTAATGCTTTATTTATCGATCATGAAATTCAGGTAGCGGAAAAAGATGAAAAAATTTATAGTTCAACTTTTTTTAAATCAAGCTACGACCTCAGCAAAAAAAGTAATAATGTGGCTATCATTGGCGGTGGGGACGGTGGAGTAGCAAGAGAATGTCTTGAGAATAACACAAATTACATAGACTGGTACGAGCTTGATCCTGAAATTGTCGAATCTTGTTATAGGCACCTACCTAAAGTTTGTTCAAAAGTTAAAAAAAGCAACAGCGTAAATACTTTTTGGGGTGATGCGTTTGAAAGTATTAAGTCTATAGAAGACTCTAAGTATGATAAAATTTTTGTTGATTTAAACGATGACCAGTATTGCATAGATTTAGCTAGAAAAAACATGAAAGGCCTAAAGAGAATTTTAAAGCCCGGCGGTATAATTACCGCTCAAGTTGGCAGCAAAGATAAAAAACCTAAACAAGTTGATAATTGGTGTAAAGTTTTAGAAAAAAGTTTTGGTAACGTAAAAATTTCAGGAAATTACATACCTAGTTTTGATTGTAATTGGAACTTTGCATCTTCTATAATGAAATAAATATTTAGTATTTATTTTATGTTTAAAGTTTCTTGTATTCAAATCTGCTCCGGTAAAGACATTAGAAAAAATTTAAATTATTCAAAAAAATTAATCTTAAAAGCTATAAAACAAAAATCTGATCTTATTATCACTCCTGAGACTTCTTCAATATTTGGACTAAATAAAACACAATTACTTAAGATCGCAACTTCAATGGATAAAGATATTTATTTAAATGAAATAAGGAAAATATCAAAAAAATATAAAAAATGGATTTTAACTTGCATTATTGTAAAAGAAGGAAATAAAATAAAAAACCGATCAGTATTAATCAACTATCAAGGTTTAATTCATGCTTATTATGATAAAATAAATATGTTTGATGTTACATTAAGTAAAAAAGAAAAATATTTTGAGTCCAAAACATTTACAGCAGGCAAATCTTTGAAAACAATTAATCTGCCTTGGGGCAAATTAGGAATGTCTATTTGTTATGACTTAAGGTTTCCAAATATGTATAGAAAATTAGCACAAAAAGGTTCTATATTTATTTCTGCCCCATCAGCTTTTACTGAAACTACAGGAAAAAAACATTGGCACAGTTTATTAAGAGCAAGAGCTATAGAAAATTTTTGTTATATTTTCGCTCCAGCTCAGTACGGCAAGCATTGGAATAAAAGAAAAACTTACGGACACTCTTTAATTATTTCACCAGATGGAAAAATTTTAAAAGAATTAAAAAAAGGAGCTGGAGTTATCTCAGCTACTATTGACCCAAAACTTTCTAGAGATTTAAGAAAAAAAATACCAAGCTTAAAAAATTAGAAATGAGATTTAATTTCTTTAATATTTGAACCTAAAATATTGTTAATCTCTAATTTAATTCTAGCTCTTTCATCATTTCTTTTATAAACATTTCTAGCTAATTCAATAAATTTTTCACCGAAATCATTTTTTTTTTCAGCTAATCTTTTCCCACTTTCTATATCCCAGAGCTTTAAATTAATTAATTTCAAATTCTTGATAAGTGATTCAATTTTAGATGAGTCGGGAATAAATTCTTTAAAGGTGGAGTTAAGTGAAATTAGCTCCTTTTCAATTTCAATTAGTTTATTATTATCGCTAATTTTAGTTTTCTTTATTTCTAATATTGTAATTTTATCTACTAATTCACCTGCTGATATTTCGGCCAATATTTTGTCTAATTTGTTACTCATAGTGAATTTTTTGAATATACTATAAAAATAAATTTATACAGATAAAAAAATGTCGAATATATTAATTATTAAACATGGTTCTCTTGGCGATTTAATCCAAGCTAATGGTGCCATTGAAGATATAAAAAGATCTAACAATAAATCAAATATTGTCCTTTTAACCTCTCATCAATATTTCGATCTTATGACAAAATGTCCTTATGTCGATGAAGTAATTATAGATAAAAGATTACCCAGATGGAATTTAATTTATTTATTTAGATTAAAAAAAATATTATCACCTTATAATTTTACTCATGTGTTTGATCTACAAAATTCTAGTAGATCTAAATTTTATAGTAAATATATTTTAAATTCAATAAAATGGTCTTCAACTGAAACTGCTTTAGAACCAGGACAGCTTAAGACTGATTTTGATAAAGAACCAGTTTTAGAGAGAATGGAAATTCAACTTAAAAAAAGCGGTATTAAAACTGAGAATGTAAAAAAATCAAATTTAAATTGGGCCGTTTCAAATATACGACACATCACTAAAAATTATATAAATAAAAAATATATTTTAATTTTTCCTTTCTGCTCAACAAAGCTGATTGAAAAAAAATGGCCATTTTATTCTATCTTGATTTCTCAACTTAAAGCTAAATACAACAATAAGTACGATATAGTCATAGCACCAGGACCAAAGGAAATTCAAGAATCCAAATCATATAACGCTCAAGTTATTTTAAATAAAGGAAAGGCTTTGAAAATAAACGAACTTATAAGTCTTATCAAAGATGCAAGCTTTATAGTTGCCAACGATACTGGGCCTGCACATATTTGTAGCCACATGAACAAACCTGGATTAGTTTTATTCGGCAGTCATACTTCAGCACATAAAGTCAGCATAGAGTCAGAAAAATTTAAACCTATTTCAGTAAAAGATTTAAGTTTACTTAAAACAGATACTGTAATGGAAGAAATTAAAAAGGTGTTAAATTAAGTTCAAATATTTTTTAACAATATTTTCCCATTTAAATTTTTTGGAAAACTCTTTAGCTTGAAGACCTAATAATTTATATTGATCATTTTGAAAAAATTTCAAAATTGTTTCGTAAATTGAATTTAAATCATTTCCATCACATAAATAACCTGTTTTACCGTCTTCAATTGCATCACCCTGACCTCCATCTCTTCCTCCAATTGAGCCCTTTCCATAACTACCTGCTTCAATAAAAGAAATACCGAATCCTTCAACAGATTTTTTGTGGATTACTGAAGGCATTAAAAATAAGTCACATTCATTAAGTAAAGCTATTTTTAAGTTCTCATCTGCTCTGGGTAAAAAAACTATTTGTTTTTCTATTCCTAATTGTTTGCTCAATGAATCTAGATTATTTTTCTCATCTCCGTCCCCAATACAAACATATTTAATATCAGGATAAGTAGGTATCAGATTCTTAATTGTCATAAGTATGTTTTGATGACTTTTTCTTTTATCTAACCTAGCAATAGTAATAATTTTTGGAAAAGTAGAACCAAAAATATCTTTTGCTTGTATTTCAAATTTTTGATCCACTACAACTGGATAATTTGTACCTGGATGGATAACATGAATTTTTTCTTTTTCTAGCCCCATATTTATACCTAATTTTTTAGTAAATTTAGAATTTGCAATAATAAATTTTGCTTTTTTAAAAGTTTTATTCATTCGAACACTTAAAGAACTTCCAAGAGGATGATTGATTTCTTTAGAATGAATCAAGCAGAAATTAGGACAGTTATTTAAGTGTTGAATATTGATATGCTCTAAACTCTTCCAATGATCAAAAAAAATAGCTCTAACTTTATTATTCTTTAAATATTCGTTAGCGACATATGCTTTTCTAAATTTTCTAAAAATTTTAAATCCAGCAACTCTTTGTATTTTTAAATTTGATTTTTCATCATAACTTCTATCATTTGGATATTCGTCAGCAAAAACTTTTACTGGCCCATAATTTGTTAGACCATTTGATAGGCCCTCCATTAAATTTTGCATACCTCCAATATCAGGCGGGAAATTTCTAGTAATTATTACAAACATTAGTTAAACCATTTTATGCTACAACCCATACTAGGCGACTGTTCACTTGGACCTTTTTGAGTTTTTGCAACTATTTTCATAGCTAGCCTTAAGTCACTATCCTTATTATCAACAAGTTTTAAATTTTTTAATTCTTTGAATCTTCCTCTGTATTGTAGTTCAAGTTCTTTATTATATCCAAAAAAATCAGGCGTACAAACTGCACCAAATTTTTTTGCAACTTCTTGAGTTTCATCTATTAAATAATTTAATTCTCCAAAATTATTTGTCTTTGCAAATGTGATCATATTTTCAAAAGAATCTTCCGGGTAATTTTCAGTATCATTTGACATTATTGCAACTGAGTTGATTCCTTCTTTTCTTAAATCATAACAGTCCTTTACCAAATCTTTGATGATTGCTTTAACATAAGGGCAGTGATTACAAATAAATGATATTAATGTACCTCGCTCTCCCTTAATGTCATTTAATGAGATTAATTCGTTATTAATTGATTTTAGTTTGAAATTCTCAGCTTTTTTTCTAAAATCACAAACTGGTGTTTTTAATAAGGGCATAATATATTATAATTGTTATAATTTTATATTACAGCAATTTTATGATTTATGATTTTGAAAACAATACACCGACTCTTGACAAAGATTCTTGGGTAGCTAGTAACGCAGTTTTAATTGGAAAAGTTATCTTAAAAAAAGATGCTAATGTTTGGTTTAATGTTGTTTTAAGAGGAGACATTGAACCTATAACAATAGGTGAAGGGTCT
>Ga0209425_10003206_pt1 | contig 17568 bp, 12 predicted proteins | sample COG_05_FD_184749 | JGI IMG/M metagenome (GOLD analysis project Ga0209425, IMG submission 184749) | Pelagic Microbial community sample from North Sea - COGITO 998_met_05 (SPAdes) (version 2) | ecosystem: Environmental > Aquatic > Marine > Neritic zone/Coastal water | place: Helgoland, sampling...
AGCGAAATAATAAAAGAAGCTGATATCCTTGTTTTTGTTTCCCGTTCAACCTCTCAATTCAGTCAAATTACCAAGGCTGTTGGTCGTGTTGATCCTGATTTGCCTGAGAAACCTCAAGTTGCTATTTTTGGTGCTACGCAATTCGGAAATAAATTAGCTAAACATTATCTGAAATTTGGTTCAGAAGTAGTTGTAATTGAACCAAATTTAGACTATGCCAATGAATTAGTAGGTTCCAAAGTTGGTATGAATAAAAGATTAGATGTAATTCATGGTGATCCTCAAGATGAGGATTTACTAAGAGAATTAGGTATTGATCAGCAAGATATAACTATAGCTGCATTAAATGATGATAATTTAAATATTGCAATCTCAATGAGGGCCAAAGACAAAGGCGTGGCTAGAACTGGACTATTACTGAAAGATAGGGCATTAGTAGAAGCAGTGCAAAGAATAGGGCTCACTCGGCCAATTAGCAGGCGATTAGTAACTGTGACTTCGATATTGAAATCAATTCATATGAATATCCCTGGCACCTACCAGTCAATCCCTACTCTCCCCGAAATTATTTCAATGTCCGCTACATTAAGCGTCGAAAATAATTTAGTTGGGAGGACTATATCAGATGCTGAAAATAAAATTGGTTCCAGAATAGTCATGATAGAAAAAGAAGACGAGAACGGCGTTCTAAATGTCCTAACTCCCAATCAGGTAGATACCCTTGAAATGGCTGATAAAATTTATCTTTTCTTAGAAAAGACCGATCTAAAAAGAGTTGAGAAGTCTTTGGAGAACTAATAATGCGTTGGGATGTAATAGGCTTAGTACTTGGGTGGACAATTAGAGTTGTTTGCGTCCCTCTTTCAGTAGTAGGAATATTCAGTTTTTATACAGAAGGCGATGAATTTGCGATTAAAACATATTTAATTCCTTTAATCACAGCTGCCTTAGTAAGTCAATGGTTTATCAACAAATCTAAGAAAAATACTAGCAATAAGAGAGTCAGGGATAGAGAAGCCTTTGCTTCTGTTGCCTTAGGTTGGATTCCTGTAATTGCTCTAGGCGCTATGCCTTTCTGGTTAGGTGGAACATTTTATGGTCCATATGATTTGATTAGTAATGATGCTAGTTTTGTAGAAGTTCTTCGCGGTTTACTCTATTCTTGGTTTGAATCTATGTCTGGTTTTACTACAACTGGTGCTACATTAATTGATACTACAATTAGTCCTATTTGTATGAATGCCACCCAAGATATAGATTGTATTGCCTCTCAACCAAAGAGTATTTTACTTTGGCGTTCTTTAACTCAATGGCTTGGAGGAATAGGAGTTATTATGCTTGGATTATTGATATTCTCCAGTGTCCTTGGTGGTGGCATGAATTTAGCAAGGGCAGAATTAACAGGGCCTTCTCTATCACGTTTGGGTCCTAATCTACAGTATACTGCTAGAAGGCTATGGATAATCTATACATTTCTAACAATCTGTGAAATCAGTCTACTATACTTCCTAGGCGATATGTCAATATTCAATTCGATAAATTATTCTCTAACTACTCTTGCATCAGGTGGCTTTGCTACATCCGATGCAGGTATAATGGCATTTGACTCTGCTTTAATTGAATCCATAATCATGGTATTCATGCTTCTGACTTGTATAAATTATAGTCTCTATCATTTGATAATTGCAGGCCGTTCTAAAGAGGCATTGAAAGATGAAGAACTTAGAGGTTATCTATTAATCATACTAGTTGCATGGTTAGCAATGGGTTTCAATCTTCTACGTTCTGGAACAGGTGATGATGGTTTCCTAGAAACTATGAGGCATGCAGCATTTCAAGCAATTTCAATATCAAGTACTGGTTATTCATCAGCTGATTTCTCTAAATGGCCAGTATTCAGTCAATTTGTTCTTCTATTATTGATGATAGTAGGTGCGTCTGCTGGTTCAACAGGAGGCGGGTTAAAAGTTCTCAGGATTCGTATTGCATTCGAGTTAGCAAAGAGAGAGGTTCTTCGAATTATACAACCTAAGAAAGTAATAGCGATGAGAGTAAATGAGGAAGCCATTGATGAAGATCAAGTTTTTATTGTATTGGGTATGATTAGTTCTTGGCTAGTTCTTGCTATGTCTTCTATGTTGTTTATTTCATTTATGGAACCAAGTTGGAGCTTAGATGATGTACTTTCTGTAGTTGTATCTTCACTGGGCAATACAGGTCCTGCATTAGGTCAATTCGGACCGACTTCCACATGGTCAAGTATGAGCGATGTGACCTTATTTTGGACTTCTATACTTATGTGGTTCGGACGTCTTGAATTACTAACAGTTTTGGTACTATTACACCCAAGGACATGGACTGACTTGAATTAATTAGAATGAATCTAATCTAAATTGTGTCCCTGTATCTTCTTTCTTTTCTTCTTCTTGTTTCACTTCTTGAATTTCAGTAATAATTTCATATTCTTCTTCTTCATTTAATTCATTGAAGGCTTTAAGAATTTTAATTCCCATTGGTTTAGATTTAGCAATACCATATAGTGAAAGGTGTTCTTCTGCAGTAAATCCCATTTTGATAGATAATGAAAGGTCCATAGGGTCTCCCCCAATATCTTGGTCATGAATCGCTAATAGATTAGGCCATAATTCCTCTCTAACTGATGCTTTACTAGTATCAAGTTGTTTACTTAAATTTTCTATCACTGAACTTGAGATTCCGTTTCTTCCTCTTCTCAAAAAGTTAGGATATGTAATGAAAGGTTCTCTTGCTGAATCCATTGGTCGCATTGCCACTGCCGCCTGAGCAGAAAGTACGGAACCCCAATACCATGATCTATACGCTCTATTTTTGTATTTTGTAGCGAGTGCTCTATCTGCGCTAACCATTGCTGAACTTAATTCCTCTAATGTTCTATTATCAAACATGCTTTGATTATTCCATGTGAACCATGAAATCATTTGGTCTGGGTCCTTATCAGAGTTAAGTAAAATCCTCCCTGCATCTTTTCCAGACTTACTCTTGTATACTTGTTTTAAGGCTTTGAATACGTCTATTTGTGAATCTCTTATTGCTACCGATGCAAGGTCTTCAACTGCTGCTAAATCTATATGTTCTCCAGATATCACTGAAACTGCCTGTAAGTCCCTAATAAGTGCTCTAAGATCACCAGGATTACCTCCTATTAATTCTTCTAATGCTTCTGGGTCAATTGAATAACCTTCTGCATCTAAAACTCTTCGAGATATTTTTCTCATATGAATTTTCTCAACTCTTTTGAAAATAATCTGTTCTGCAAGTCTAAGTAATCTATTCTGATTTGTTTTCCAATTTCTTCCACTGCCCCAAAGTCTCATTGGGTCATTACAAGTCATGATAATTGGCTGTTGCGTCTTTGTTAAGAGATTCATAAGCTCTGCTTTTCCACCTGAATCACCTTTCAGATTAACTTCATCCCCAGCAATTTTCTTCTCAATAGTATTATCTTTTAATTTTGCAAAACTTCCACTAAGGTGATCCACTTCATCTAATAATATCAGAGTCTTACCATTTTCAGTTGCATTCTCTGAAAATTGGTCTAATGAAATATGTTGTGAACCTCTAGTTGCCGCTTTTCTTATGGCTGCTGCATTTCTTTCTTCAGAGGCATTTAATTCTATGACAGTCCATCCTTTTTCATTGCCTATGGCTTTAGCCAATGTAGTCTTTCCAACACCTGGTGGTCCAGATAGTAAAATCCCCCTTTTCGCAGGAGGATTTGGCGAATCCCATTGTTCTAGCCAAATCTTTATTCTTCTCAATTGAGACTCATTACCTTCCATTCTTTCTATTGATGCTGGTCTATATCGCTCAGTCCAATCTTCGACCAAGTGTTCGTCCACGGTCGTTGCTTAAGTTGGCACTTATTGAAGATTCTTAGAATATAGATGAAACATTACCTGAATTAATCTGATTTAATAATTCTTTTATATCAATTCTTACTTGCTTTTGGTCATCTCTTCTCCTAACAGTGACTGTTCCATCTTCTAGTGTTGTATGGTCTACTGTTATTGCCCATGGAATCCCTATTTCGTCTGCCCTTGCATATCTTCTACCTATTGATTTACTTGAATCTATTAATGATGTGACACCTTTCAATGAATTAATCTGTAAATTTAATTCTCTTGCAGAATCTCCCATTCCATCTTTTTCGAATAATGGTAAAACAATCAAATCAGCGGGTGCGACCGATTCTGTTAACCTTAGAAGATTATATTTTTCTCCTTCTTTTTCGGTTTCCTCATATGCATGATCTAGTATGTGCCAGATTATCCTGTCAATGCCAAAAGCAGGTTCAATTACGTGAGGAGTGAACCATTCTCCTGCAATATTTTTTCGAACAGTCTTTCTCTCTACCATTTCTGCAGTAATCTCAACTTTTGTGCCATCTTTAATTAATAGATCAAATGGTAGTTGATTTGGTAATTCACTTAATTCACTTAGAGCCTCTAATACAAGCCCCGCTTTTGCTCTAAACATTGGGCCTAATATTGAAGTTTTAGGGGCCAATACTTCTTTTGATTCGATTTTTGGCTCTACAAATTCTCTCCACGCTCTCAAAGAATTAGAGTTAGAATATTTTTCATGTGACTGTAAATCATGACATGTTCTATTAGCAATACCCACACATTCAATCCAACCATGCTCACCTAATATTTCACAATCCCAACAATCTTCAGCATAATGTGCCATTTCTGTTCCTTCATGCTGTCTAAATCTTATTTTTGAGGGTTTAATGCCCACGCTGATTAAGAAATCCCATGTTCTTGATAAGAAATATGCAACAGTCTGATCTTTCAAGATACCTTGACTAATTGCATCAGGAAATGAAATACTAACCACTTCATGTTCATCTCCTTTTGGGTCGGGAATTAAAGAAATTTTTTCTTTCTTCATTGAAATATCCGTAATTGGTGGATTTTCTGGATCTATAAAATATTCTAATTCAGCCATATTGAATTCTCTTAATCTAATCATTCCTTGCCTAGGGCTAATTTCATTCCTATACCCTTTACCCGTTTGAATCGCTCCAAATGGTAGTTTTTGTCTGAAGTGACGGTATAAGGAAGGGTATAGCATGAACATTCCTTGAGCAGTTTCAGGCCTCATGTATGCTTGTCTACTAGTTTTCATCGCTCCAATTTTAGTCCCAAACATTAGATTCATAGGCCTAGCAGGGGTCCATACTTTTTCACCACAATTAGGGCATTCGATTTCATTAGAATCTAGAATATGGTCAATTTCTTCTGCCCCTAATACATCCGGATTTGGATGGTAATTTTCTGCTAATTGATCGGCTCTGAATGCACTAGAACATTTCCCACATTGTGTCATTAAATCATTAAATTCACCTACATGACCACTTGCAATCAATACAGGTTCGGGAGTAATTGTTGGTGAATCTATTTCGACTATATCTCCGTTAATAGTCCAGTGCTCTATCCAGTTCTGAATAACTTTTCTTTTAATTGATGCTCCAACGGGTCCATAATCGATTAATCCAGATACACCGCCATATATTTCGAATGCAGGGAGGATAATTCCTCTGCGTTTCAGCATTGCTGAGAGCCTCTCAATACGCTTCTCATCTGTCATATTATGAACCTTTGAGCCGGCGTTTACCTTTCAAGCCATCCTTAGATGAATGCTTCATGAACTGATTATTAGATGATTTTTTTATTATACAATGAATAATTAGGTTGACTTATAGAGTATTTATTTAATCCAATACTATAAGTACTCAATCGATACGCTTCGGTTCGCGGTGTAAATAAAATGCCTGAAATTGAATATATAACAGAGGTTATGGAGACTGAGGAACTCCTAGAGAAGTTATGCCCTCCTGTTAGAAATTGGTTTAAGGATAAGTTTCCTGATTTCACACATCCTCAGAAAGTAGCAATACCTAGTATAATGAAAGGTGAGCATCTTTTATTATGTTCTCCAACAGGTTCTGGAAAGACACTAACCGCTTTTCTTACTGTGATTAATGATTTAGTCAGTAGGTCATTAGACGGTACATTAGATAATTCGGTTCAATGCATGTATATCTCGCCTATCAAAGCACTTGCGAATGATATTCAAAAGAATTTAATTGGACCATTGACTGAAATTAAAGATAGTTACTTGCCATCCCGTGCAAAGGATATCACAGTCGGTTTACGAACAGGTGATACTCCGCAGAAAGATAGAGAAAGAATGCTTAGAAAGCCTCCTCATATTTTAATTACAACTCCTGAATCGCTTGGTCTCGCACTAGCTAGTAAAAGATTCAGGCCTATTCTTAATGATATGAAATGGATGATTATAGATGAGATGCACTCATTAGTGCCAACTAAGAGAGGTACACATTTATCTCTGAGCCTTGCATTAATGGATACAGTTATTGATTCAAATGTTCAAAGAATTGGAATTAGTGCAACTATGGAACCATTGGATGCTGTTGCTGAATATCTTGTGGCATCGGATAGTCGTGACAGCGAGGTAAATCCTCAAAAAGTAACAATAGCTAAGATTTCGGGTTCTCGTGAACTTGATCTTGATATTATTTTACCAACTCCTAGATTTGCATCTACCCCCATTAAAGAGATTTTAGATCATAATGTTGATCGAATTAAAGAATTAGTAGAAGCCCACACAACTACCTTGGTTTTCGTTAATACAAGAAATATGACTGAGACGGTTGTTCAGAAGTTGAAAATCGCAGGACTCCTAGGTGTTGAAGGGCATCATGGTTCTATGGACAAAGCAATACGTCTTGACGTAGAACAGCGTTTGAAAAATGGTTATCTTAGATGTGTGGTCTCATCTAGCAGCCTTGAAATGGGTATTGATATAGGTTCAGTTGATTTGGTAATTCAAGTAGGTTCGCCAGGAAGTATTGCTACTGCATTACAACGGATCGGCCGTGCGGGACACCAAGTTGACGGTTTACCTCGTGCAAGATTTCTTCCAATATCTCCTCATGACCTTCTAGAAATTGTTGCACTTCAAACTGGTATCCTTAGAGGTTCAATGGATATACTAAAATTCCCTGAAAATTGTCTTGATGTTCTGGCACAATTCTTAATCGGTTTATCTATAATTAAAGAATGGGATATTGATGATGCTTACCAATTAGCTACAGCTTCTTGGCCATATAGGAATCTTCCTTATGATGATTATATCGAAGTTCTTGACTTGTTAGAAGATGAAAGAAGAATTTGGATTGATTGGGAAGATAATAAATTTGGTAAGCGCGGTTTTGCACAAATGATTTACTATACAAATATAGGAACCATAGCTCCTAATAATAATTTTCTGGTTTTCACTTCTGATGGGACGATGGTTGGTCAACTTTCATCAAGTTTCGTTTCTAGCTTGAGAAATGGGGATGTATTCCTTTTAGGTGGTTCTACGTACAGAGTGAGCAATATTAGAGGGACTAGGGTTAATGTTACTCCGGCTACCGGTTACAGGCCTACAATTCCTTCATGGACGGGTGAAGCCAATAGTAGAACTCATGAGTTAAGCCAAGAAGTATTGGAGTTATTAGAAGAAGTTGCAACTTATACACGTTTAGAAAAAGATCCAATGACTATCTTTACAGATATTTTGGGTCTTAATAGACCAGTGGCTCATGCTATCTCAGGATTTTTCCAAGAACACGTTGCGACTACATTCCAAGTACCTGGTAATGATTTAATTTTAGTTGAACAAGTCGAAGCTCCACTTCCAACTTATATTGTCACTACTTGCCGAGGTAGAGCATTTAATCTAGCATTGGGTCATCTTTTTGCAGGTATTGCAACTAATGATAACATAATAGTCCACGAGCTTTCATTTGATGAGAATGGTTTCATGATTAAGTTAAGTCATGAAGTTGAAATTGCTTTAATACCTGAAATTTTCAAGCAGGGAAATAGTAAAGATGTTCTACAAAAACATATGATGGAATCTCAACTTTTCGCTAAGAGATTCCGTGAAATTTCTAGTAGAAGTATGCTTAATCCACGCCGAATAGGGGCGGAAGAAGTAAGCCCTAAACAATTCCAACAGAGAGCAGAACAAATAATGCAAAAGCACAGGCAAATGGAAGATTCAGTGTTAATTCGTGAAACGATGAATGAGATTCTCCATACTGATCTTGATATGAAACAGCTTGAAATTTTCATTAATCGTATGGATAGTGAAAATGTACGTATTGTTCATCGAAGAGTGAAAATGCCGTCTCCATTAGGGATGACATTATTCATGTCTTCATTTGAAGATCTATTGTCTCTAAGGACTCGAGCCTACTTAATCAAGGACGTTGATCCAGAGATTTTGCGACGCTTATTGGGTGCCCGTTCATTAGCCACCGATCTCGATAAATCACGAATGGCTGATTATTATCGTTCTAAGATATCTGAGCCAATCAATGCGAACGGACTCCTAAGATTAATGGATATGGGTGGCGGTCTAAACAAAGAATTATCCAACCCATTGTATGAGCATAAATTAAAAGATATAGATATTGAAGTAATTAGAGAATGGGTCCATGAATTAGTTGAACGTAAATTGATAACTAAAGTCCAAGGAACAGGACATGAACAAATCGATAATAAATGGTTTTCAATGAGGATGGCTGATGTTCATGGAACTCTAGGTTGTCTTTCAGTTGCCGGTGGTTCTGAACTTGAAGATATCAGAGAGCTCTACACCGGTGGACTAACTTACCAAGTAGGCAATGATTATTCTGTTGGTAGTGATGGAAAATTAGTAATAAATGAATGGAAAACAAAGAACCTTTCTGATCCACAAGATTGCTTGAGAATGAAATTACTCGATATGCTTGGTTCCGAGGGACCTCAAGTATCTGATAGCTTATGTGGACGTCTACCATTCCCTAAAGCCCAAGTTGAGGCAGTTTTACAAGAATTAGAAATGAAAAATTTAGTATCAATTGGATTCTTCACTCAAACTGATGAAGGAGAATATATTCTTCGAGTAGATGAATATAGAATTACTGGTGGCAGTGTTGAAGTCGTAGATTATAGGACACTTCAAAATCATCTTCTCACAAAATCATTCAAAGAATATGATGAACCTTCTGATGCTATTAGAAATTTAACTCTTGTACAGCGTAGAGATGAGTTGCTTCATAGAGTTAAGAATTATAGATTCAGAGATTGGAAGGATATTAAGCACGATTCATCTATATTCAATGGAAGATTATTACACAATCGCGTAGGATATACAATGAAAGACCAAATCCCAATGTTTTTGGGTCTTCGGGGCGAACCTTGGATTGGTAACCTTGAGCAAGAATTACTAGATAAAATTCCACCTGAAGGTTTATCGAGAACAGAGTTATTCGATGGTTATCCTAAAGGTAAAGAAAATGCACACATTCAAAGAAGTCTCAAGAGTGCTTTGAATAATTTAGAGCGTCAACTAATTGTAGCGAAACAATACGTGGTATTACCGAACAGGAAACGATCATTGGCTATTTTCCATAAAATACACGAAGTTGTTGAACCATTAGATTTTGCTAGTGCAGTCAAGCAATTAATTGAAGCAATAGGTCCGGTAAGATTACACACATTACGCTTCTTTGTTAGCAGGCCAGTTGAAGAATTGGCCGAAGTTCTTAGAGACTTAGATGAGTCAAAGAAAATTAGAAGAATTGTTGCCTTGCAACCTGACCCAACTGATTACTATGCATCACAAGAAGATGCAGAATTACTACTTCAACCATTAGTCGAAGATAGAGGTATGAGGATTCTATCTCAGTCCGACCCATTCTGTAGTCGATTTATTCAAGAAGTTCGTTTAATCTTGAAACAGGGTTGGTACCATCCAGTATTCAAGGGAGTAGATCCAATCGGTCGTATACTGATGTTTGTAGTTAATGATTATCTAGAAATTAAAGATATAAATATCCCTCATTCTTACTTGGATGAGTTCAAAGATACATTTAATGAATTATTAGATAATTATAGAGATCGTTTAGTAGATGTATCTGTTTTACATGCATTCAATTCTATTCCTGTACATGACTGTGATGAAAATATACAGAAGATATTAGCCGAACTGGGCTTCACATCAATGGGAGATGGTGAACGATATATTCGTGGTGGAGTAGTAGAACCCAGGACAAGACAGGAAGTCAATAGAATGCTTTTCTATCATCATCAACTGCACCAAAACTCAAGGCATGAGAATGAAACATTAGCTTTAGAAAAGATGGATGAGTTAAGAGATGATTTCGCACTCAGAGGTCGTTGTGAGATGTTCAGAGTAAATCTAAAGGCAATGGCAGCTGCTCATCAATTAGCTCAAGGGACAAATTTACGTGGCCATTTAGTCTGGGGTAGAAAAACTCATTTCGAGAAATTATTAACTATACGTAATTTACAGGCAAATGAAGAAGACGAAGATATTCTTCAATTTTTCAGAGAGCATCATGATCCAATTATCTTTATGGAAAGGCATGCAATGAAAAGAGCTGAATTTAGGAAATTAATATCCCCCTTAGTAAGAAGCGGTCATCTAATACAAGATTACAGAGGAGGTTTCAAGACAATTAGTCCGAATAATGATTCAGATTTATGGGATGTTAAATCAGAATATATCAGGGGATTAGTTAGTGAATATCCAGTAATTTCTCTGAAACAAGTGGAGAGACTCGCCGGTTCTGCATTCTCTGCAGAAGAAATTAGTGATGTTATGCACGATTTCGAGTCAGATGGGACATTAATCAAAGGTTTCCTTGTAGATGATTTACAAGATATTTGTTGGGGAAGACAGGATATTCTTGAAGGGCTCAAGGGAATTAGAAAAACTAGAGATCTTGTTATCCCTCCTTCTGATCCATTGATACATTATTTTGGCAGCCTTCTTAGAGAAAGATTTGGTTTTGGTTCTGCATATATGGTATTCCATAAAGAAGAGCCTATTGCAGCGTTCAAAGCCAATACAAAAGATGGTGTCATCGAAGTTACCGATTTCGTCGGGGATTCTGATTTAGAAAAGGAAGCCCTCAGAGTAATGAAGGAATTTGCCTGGGAACACGATATGCCTTTGACTGGAAAATTGTATGAACAACTACGTTCAAGATGATTTAGTAGTCCCTCTGATTTTATCTACAGCATCAAATATTGGGTCTAAGATTTTCATAATATGTTTATGTAATTCTGGTAGTAAATCAAACAATGCAATAGCCATTAAGAACATTGCAAATAATGAAATTGCTTTGGCAGCGTAACTATGTGTGAAATCGAACATTCCTATGCCCATCAAGGACCATTCAGGATAAGTTTCAGTCAACCAAACTATCCCTGCATTTCTGAACATATTCAGAACATGAATTGTAGGTAATGCAATCAAAAGACCTCTCGCTCTTCTCTTCAAAGAAACAGAACTTAGTGCTCCAATAGCTCCTACAAATATGATCATTGATTGTAGACCCGAGCAAGCCATAATGAATTGAACAATTACTATTCCATCAGCATTGAAGAACTGAACATAGAATCCTTCCTCTGCTAATGATTCAGTTAGTATCCATTTATTGCCATCCCATTCTGAAACTGGAATATCTCTTCCATCATCTAGAGCCACCATCATTTCTCCGATATGATAATTCCCTAGTCCTGCAAATTCTAACATTATTTCAGTACTTTCTGCTGTAAATTGTATCAAAGCCATATTTAGATATGGTACGCTAAATATCACGAAATATGGGATGATTGCCCATGTAAAACAACCTCTTAACCATTGTAATGCATCTGGTGTTTCTTTGGTTTTTATTTCCCAAACTGCTAATGCGATACCTCCTGGTAAAGCACTGGCTGTCATTAGAATTAAAACAGGATCTGAAATTTCAACATAATGATCAGATTGTAAATAGAAGTAAATCCCAACTAAAACCCAACCTATTGCAGCGTAATAACTTGAAATTTTGTTTTTCGAAAGATAGAAACTAAGGCCTAAAAAGAGTCCACCAATCATTATAATTGCTAATTCTAGAGCCATCTTATTCACTCCAATAGCATCTCCGATATTAGAGACGATAAGTCCGATAGGCTCCTCCATTGGTACTCCTACTACGCTCAACTCGTAAATAGGATGCCCTCATCCGTACACTCAGGGTTTGTCCATGGGATTCGATTTTTCTGACTTTGCTGGCTCATATATTGGCGATTTAAAGCAGGCTCTTGACGACATATCCATGATTTCCCTAGAAGCATTTTGGGAGTTAGTTGAATTAACACGTAAAGAAGGTGGAAGTGTGCATTTCATAGGTAATGGAGGTAGTGCTGCTACACCATCTCATAGTGCAGGTGATTGGTCTAAAGAATTGAATCTAAGGACTATTGCTCATACAGATAATATTTCTTCATTTACTGCTTGGGCTAATGATAGTGAGTATTCTAACGTATTTGTGGGCCAACTCTCTACATTCATTAGAAGCGGAGACTTAGTTGTAGCTTACACTGGCTCAGGAAACTCATCTAATGTGATTAATGGTATTAACTACGCTAAAGAAAATGGTTGTAGAACTGCTGCAATCACTGGTAATTACAAAGGTATGTCTGGAGGGAAAATAGTTGCTTTAGTTGATGTTGCGGTAGTTGCACCAACAGAATCAATGGAAAGAATCGAAGATATCCAGTTGATAATTAATCATATCGTTAAGGAGGCAATTAAGTCTCATCATGGCTTGTGATTGTATGCTTCTTCCACATAGAGATGGTAATGACTTAGACTCACCATTAGAATTACACCCTCTACCAAACGGTGTGTGGGATGGTAAGATAGCTTATCTTGATAGAGATGGTGTATTGAATAAAGGTTCTGAAAATTATATTAATTCCATTGATGAACTAGTAATATTACCTGGAGTGCCAAATTCAGTTGCCGCACTTAGGGAAGCAGGGTTCAGAATTTGTGTAGTAACCAACCAATCACCAATCGGTAGAGGTATTTGGACCTCTAAAAATTTAAATTCTATTCATATTAGGATGAGAGAATTACTGCTTGAAGAAAATTCCAATGCTCATTTAGATCTAATTTTGTACAGCCCATATGCTCCTTGGGATGGTGCTTGGGCTCGTAAACCAAATCCAGGTATGCTTGAAGCAGGTAGGCAAATTATTTCTGCTTCTGAGAATAATATTATCCCGAATCTTAAATTTGATATTGATTGGGAAAATAGACCAGATGAATCTACTTCAGTAATGGTAGGGGACAGAAATGTCGATATGGCTGCAGCATCAAATTTTGGTGTACGTGGTTTTCGATGTGATCCTGACGTCGGACTTCCTGATGTTCTCGCTAAGATTTTAGGTGATTAGATTTGGTCGGGCACGCCGATTCATGTCGTGTTTGGATTGGACTAGATGACACTGATAATCCTGATTCTGGGTGTACTACAGCTACATTTGATGACTTATTAGGGGAGATATCTCAACTTGATAATTTTGAAATTATTGAACGTCGTCTCGTCAGATTATGGCCTTTCGCTGAACGAAGAACCCGAGGTAATGGTGCTTTGGCATGTATATTAAAATGTCCAAAATCATCTATTAATATTCTTGAAGAGTTGTTATCAAACTTTTTTTCTCAACTTGTGATTGAATTAAAAATAGAAGAAAACAGCCTCACATCTCCTGCATTAATCTATACACTCAAAGAACTGAATGAAGATTTTTATTGGGAAGCAGTACGCCATAAAGTAGATCTCTATAAACGTAGAAATAGTCTTGATGGCGTTAACATACTAAGTCTTGAAAATTCAGATTGGGGGATAATAGGGGCGTCTTCTGCTATGGCTTGGAATCCTTCTGATGATTCTACTTGGGAGTTGATTTCTTGGAGATTCCCTGAACAAATCGGCACTCAAAGAAAGGTTACTTCATCTAGGGTCAAAGAAATGGAATTACTTCATCCTGAAACTTTTGTCAATCGAGATCCAACTGCTGACAAAGGCCTAATTGCTCCAAGAACTCCATGCCCTGTTCTTTATGGAATTCGAGGGTCAAATTCTCAAGCAGTTCTATCGGCACATCTGTGGCTTCAGTCACAATCAGATGTTGAAAAGTGTGAAAGATATGCTATTCACAGAACAAATCAGCTGAGTGATGATCATATCCTTGGTTTTTCTACTGCAACTGTTTTAACTAAACCTGTAGAAACTAAAGGTGCACATTCTGCTTTAGAGGTTTTTTCTAATGGTCGTAATATCACGCTTGTTGCCTTTAAAGAGGGTGGTGATGTGAATCGTCTTCTAAGAAAATTAATACCTGGTGATCGAATTAATTGGTTAGGTTTAGAATCACCTGATGGAAGTATACATCTAGAGAGATTGAGTATTGAATCATCTTTACCAAGAATAACTGGAAGGCCTACTTGTTGTAATGGTAAAACTATGAGGAGTGCGGGTTCCAAGCAACCATTAAGATGCCTGAATTGCTCAAAAGTCAGTAAAAAGTATTGGTTATATGATGAAATTGATCTCTCTGGGATTGAACTCATTAATAATTGGGTAGAACCATCGGCATCTCAACGTAGACATCTTTCGAAACCATTGATATTAGGTGTTCCTACCAGTTCAGGAAAAAATTAGAGTGATATTATGGAAACAAGTGATGTCGTAAATATATTTCTTTTGTTATTCGCCGCTACTATGTTCACCTATCTAATTTCTTTAAAAATTAAAAATAATAATTTAGAGAAATATGTTGAAGATGAGTATAGTGGTGCTGCTAAAAACCCAGATAAGTTAGCCGATCCTAGTGATGATGCATTGAATGAGTTAGAAAAATTATTAGAGAAATATTAATTTAATTCACAAAACCTTTCTTTGTTAGATTAACTATCTTTTGTGTATCTCCATCTGTAATCATTACTTTTTGAAATTGTTCTTGTATTTTTGTTAACCATACAGTTCTATATATATCTCCCAATGATTTTTCACCCCTTGCCATCCAACCCTCGAAACCTCTATTTTGTCCCGATGCATCTTCATAAGAATTCGAGGTGATTACAGAGTTCATATTATTATTTAATTCCACGAATTCTTTCATTAGTTTGCTATCTTTATTCTTAGCTCTACCATAACTTTCGCACCATTCTTCCACAATAAGTAAATCCCCATGTCTTAAGGATGGGATGATTTTCTTAATTTGCTCTGCTTTATCTGAAACATTGTCTCCAAATTCTATAATCATCATTCTGTTCATTTCTTTTTCGGTATGGTGACCAAGGATATCTGATAATTTATCTCTATGTGGTAACTTTCTTGTCATCCATATTACTTTACCATTTTTTCGTAAAGTCATTGAAATGATAGTCATACACAAAGAATTAGGGTTTGTACTAGGGCCAGAAGAGATATGAACAGGCCCTTTGGATAAATCAATCACAATATATCCTACACTCGGGAGTGCATGAGCATTGCCTAAACCGATTATTCAGTTAATTGATGAGGATATAATAAATTACTTGTACATCTAGGGGTCATTATGTCGGATGACTCTGGATCCAATGAAAGAATCCAGAGGAGAGATGCACCTTATTTCGAAGAATCAGATTCCGGTATGATTTCCAGCATACTTGAAGATGGTTTTTTGAATGTGGCTTTGGATGATACTAATCAGTATGGACCGCATGCAATGATTATTCTTTTAGGAATTGTAGCCACAGCAACAGGCCTGTTATTAGGAATTGCAATGATAGTAGTTTAATCAAATTCTTTCTCTTGCCATACTCACAGCTTGGTCGACAATTTCTCCACTGAATCCTAAGTGACTTTCTGGTTTGAATAAATCAGATAACTCTTGCCTGGTAAATATTTTTGATATAGAATCCGACTTGGCACAGATATCTTCCAAGTCGTTACCCGAATTAATCGCCTCCATTGAAGCACTTCTGAGTACTTCATGAGCTTCATCTCTTGGCATTCCATTATCTACTAAGGCAATCATTAATTTTTCAGCCATAACTAATCCTTTTTGTGCCTTAATATTGTACATCATTCTTTCTGAATCTACACCTAATTTAGATAAAACTCTATCGCATTTAATTATGATGTCATCTAATAAAATCATTGAATGTGATAAAGTGAATCTTTCTGCTGATGAATTTGCAAGGTCTCTTTCGTGCCACAGTAATGCATTTTCATATGATGGGATAATCATTGATCGAACAATTCTAGCCAAACCACAAGCGTTCTCAGCAGTTATTGGATTCTTTTTATGTGCCATTGTTGAGGACCCTACTTGTTTCTCTGCATCAAAATATTCTCCAACTTCTGCAATTTCACTCCTTTGAAGATTTCTTACTTCTTGTAATGCTTTTTCTATACTGGTTGATACGTTAGCCATCCATGCAACCCATTCAATATAGCGATCTCTTCCAACAACTTGAGTCGTTGCTATTGGTGTTTGTAGACCTAGATTTCCCATGATTAAATTCTGTAATTCGAATGCATTTTCTCCCTGAGCAGCTCCTGTGCCAACTGCTCCTAAGAATTTGCCTGTAGTGACTCTTGGAGTTAACTCATCTAATCGGTCAAGATGTCTTCTAAATTCATCAACCCAGACTGCAATCTTTAGTCCGAATGTGATTGGTACTGCAGCTTGTCCATGGGTACGTCCTAGCATCACAGTATCTCTTTCTCTTTCAGCTAAGTCGCACATGGTGGCTAATAATTTCTTGATTGTTAATTGTTGTAGGATAATACTATCTCTTATTTGTAATGCAACAGCAGAATCTACAATATCGTTACTTGTTGCACCAAGATGTATACACCATCCAGCATCTCCTGCTGCCTCTGCCATTGCTTTTGTTAGAGCCATAATGTCATGTCTTGTTTCTCTCTCAATTTCATCAACACGGTCTGCAGTGACAATTTCAGGAATAGCTATCTCTGCAACTTTGTCATAATCCTCTGGACTAACTCGTCCAAGTTGACAATGAGCCCAGATTAGTGCCCTTTCTACATCGAGTTGTCTTTCATGTCGGCCTTCTCTTGACCAAATAGATTTTGCCTCTTCTCTTCCATATCTATAGTCTAATGGTGATACTGTCACGATGTTCCCCGATTATTCGGACAGGTCTACCCTGTTTGATTATAACCCTATGTTGATAGATGAATTTTAGTGATATTCCAAGTTCCTCTTACGCCGTCCCATGATATTTCACCCTCGCAATGAATTGATTTTTTGAAATGTGGGGCATCGAGAGTAATAGTTTCAAATTCTCCTCCCTCTCCATCTAAATTGAATCTATATTTTCGAGATAGTTGAATTAATTCATCCAGACTTTCTCTAGTAATTTTCCTACCTAGCCAATTTTCATCGAGACCTTCTGAAGATACTGAAATAATTCTTACATCAAACCCGTGATTAACTAGAGAATTCATATGTAGTTCAGGATCATGATGCCACATAGGACAAAATGAAATAATTCCTAGTTTCTCACACATTCTTTCAATTCTTGTTTTTTGATAGTCGGATCTTAATGCTCCGACTACCAATGCATCTATTTCATTTCCAATGGAATTACGTA
>Ga0209425_10003207_pt1 | contig 17566 bp, 10 predicted proteins | sample COG_05_FD_184749 | JGI IMG/M metagenome (GOLD analysis project Ga0209425, IMG submission 184749) | Pelagic Microbial community sample from North Sea - COGITO 998_met_05 (SPAdes) (version 2) | ecosystem: Environmental > Aquatic > Marine > Neritic zone/Coastal water | place: Helgoland, sampling...
CCCTAAAAACCTATACCCCGGAGTGGCCATCTTTTTTATTTTCCCGGGGCGACCACCCGAGCCCCGCATCCCGGTGAAGCCCCCTTTCGATCCACACGCGTGACGTGACGCCGACCGTGACCCATGACGCTGACCGTGACCCATGACGCTGACCGTGCCGCCCTACCCACGTTTGTTCCACAGACCCGCCGCCGCAGGTACTTCGAGAACGTCCAGGACATCAAGAAGCGCAAGCAGTCCACGCCGCGCAAGAAGAAGGGGGGCAAGCCGCGCACCGCCGCGCAGGCCCTCGCCGACAAGGAGCAGGCTGCCATGAACCAGGGCCAGGGCCGCCGCGGTGGCTCCTTCCGCAGGAACGACTAGGACCCTTGAGCGCAACGATGTGCATTTAGCTCGCGCGCTTATTGGGTTTGGTGGGTGTCGAGTGAGCGTATTTCATTCGCTTTGGTCGCGAGTCGGACGCCGGTCCAGTTGATCATATATTAGGAGGGACCGGAGCCGACGGGACGTGGCGATGTCAAACGTGTGTTTAGCTCGAAACGCGGTGTCGAATACTCCGCCGCGGCATTTTGTAAAGACAACATAGCATGCATTTGCCAACAACTTTCGTCTCTCGTTGCCACTTACCTTCGAAGGTACTAGCTAGCTACCGCTAATCATGCTCGCTACTTCGAGCTCCTTCTTCAGCCCTTTCTCCGCCTCGCCGATGAGCTCGAGGCTATTCACCTCCTTCGCCAGGTTCAGACACTTCTTGTACGCCTCAGCCGCGTCGCCGTCGTTGCTGCCGTCCACCGAGGCGAGCGTGTGCGAGTTGCCGCACTGGAGCCATACCCGCGCCTCCTCCTCCTTGCCGAGCTCCTTGGCGAGACTGAGCGCGTGTTGCAGGTGCATCTCCGCCGCGGGTCTCGTTCCCATGAGCAAATGTGCCATGAAAATGTTTCCGTGCGCCTTGCACCTGCGTCCGCGCGTGTCGCCGAGCGGCGGCATCTCTTGCTTTTTCTTCACCCCCTCCTTCGGCTCCTCCTTCTCGGCATCCTTCTCATCTTCCTTGACCTTCATCGCCGCCATGGCCTCCTCCGCGCTCGCCTGTTCGAGCGCCTTGAGTTCGTCCATCCAGGCCTCAACCGCCGGCTTGCACTGTCGCATCCTCAGCAGCGCGGCGCCCGCGCGGTTTCTGGCGCCGGCTCTCATGCCGTGGTTCCCGAGCTTCTCACCCGCCGTCGCCGCGCTCGAGAGCAGCGGCACCGCGGCGTTTAGGTCCCCGACGTCTTGGAGCAGACATCCCGCGAGGAGTAGCGCCGCGCCCTGCTCGTGCTCGTCGTTGCTCTCCGCCGCCGCTTCCATGAGCGCCTTCAGCTCGACCCGCATCTGGTCGATGTTGCCCTTCGCCTTGTTTATTTCTGCGGCGATGGAGTGGGGTCTCATCGCCTCCGGCCCTCCCTCCCTCCTGGCGTGCATCAAAGCGGGGTTGAGGGCCTCCAGCGCCTGCTTGTGCTTGTCCTGAATCAGGAAACACTTCGAGAGAGTGCACGACAGCTCGTTCAGCAGCTCCCTCTCATCGTACTGGGACGCGATGGCAACGCCGTCCTCGAGGTGCTCCTCGGCGTCGGCGAACTCGCGCGCCGACATGAGCCTCGCCACCTCGGGCAGGATGTCGTGCCTGATGCGCAGCAGCTGATCAGCCTTAATCTGCTCGGGGCTCTTCTGCACGGGGGGATCCCCGGGCTTGGGGACAGCGGCGGTCGCTTGCGGGGCGGCCGCCGGTTTCGCCGCTGCCGCCGCCGACTGCTGCTTCGGCGGAGGCTGAGCGGGCTCGCCTGCGACGGGCACGCACACCTTGACGTGCTCCTTCCATACCTCCTTCTGACACGTCGCGTTGCAAAAGTACACCTGCTTGCATCGAGGGCAACGCTTCAGGCCGGCGTAGCTCGCGTCGCAGTTCAGGCACCGCTTCGTCGGGTCGTGCAAGTGCTGCATCGTGCGCGCCTTCTAAGTGGCATCTGGAAATATCGGCACACATTGTTTGGTGACACGCCTTGGAGGACCGAACCTGGGGGTCCTCCTGCATCGCCATGGGGTTCAATACGTCGTTCGCTTTAGGCGCGTACTTCATCTTCGCCGCGCTCTTCCTCTTCGTGATCCTGTTCGGTGAGAGCGATCTCTTCGAAGGGACGATCGTCGCGAAGATTAACTACTGGTTGACGGAAGGGTGGTGCGTGGGGCTGGGTTGGTGCCTTCGGAAGACGCTGGGGAAGGACAAGGGAACGAGAGTGTTCGGGGTCATAAACCATTGGGTGTGCGAGCGTGCAAACCCTGTGATGCAGCTGGTGTACCTGTCCCTGGTCATCGGAGGCTACTACGTGTTCGTCGCGTACGGGTGGGATCTGATCGGGCTCTACGTGCATCCCGCGCACGCGTTCGTCCTGCCCACGGTGATGACCCTGTGCCTGATGCAGTGGCTGCGGACGTGCTGGTCCGACCCCGGGGTGATCAACGAGTCCAACCTCGAGGCTCACTACCGCGCGCATCCCTTCGACGGCGTCCTGTACAGGCCGAAGGAGTGCCCAACCATGGGCATCACCGTCCCGGCGAGGAGCAAGTTCTGCAACACGACGAAACGACGGGTGGCAAAGTTCGATCACTACTGCGGATGGTTCAACAACGTGATCGGGGAGAACAACCTGCGTCACTTCATCGTTTTCCTCGCGGTGCACGTCGCGTTGTGCGCGTACGTGGCGTACCTGTCCACCGCGGTGGTGTACGGCGAGATCGCTCGACGCGGGCTGCTGGCGGCGGAGTTCAACACCCGGCGGGGCCCCAGGCGGTTAACAGAGGACTGGGTCCTCATGGCCAAGTTCTTGCTGTTTCACTACTCGCCCCTGGTCGTGCTCGACATCTTCCTGATCATCCTGGTCATCGCGCTGGGATCTTTCTTGGTGTACCACCTGCGTCTCGTCAACGCGGGCATGACCACCAACGAAACGTTCAAGTGGAAGTACGTGAAAAGATACATGCAGAAACAGGCGGAGGAGGCTGCTGCGGCGGCGGCATCGCAGAGCACCGCCGGTGAGATTCAGGCGCGACGTATCGAGGGACTGGACGTCCTCGATGAGGCGGATGTCGGCTGTGTCGGTCCTACGGGCGGAGAGGCGGCGGCGATGGCGAAAACAGTCGAAACACCCCAATCGTTTTGGGGCAGGCTGACGGGCCGACGCAAGCCCAAGGTGAGAGCCGAGGAGGTGAAGAACATATACAACAAGGGTTTCCGTAAGAACCTGTGGGAAGTATTCCACCCACCGTCCCAGGCTGTGGCGCGAGAGATGAGATTGACGACGGACGCAAACGGAAGGGGAGGAAAAACTTCGAAGCGTAAGAAGAAGAACTGAACCGATTCGACTAGCTAGCTAACCAACTATCATGATGCAGACACCAACGCACATCACAGCGCTGCGGCTGTCCCTCCAGCCTTATATCTAGCCTTGGCCGACAGCTGCTCCTGGAGGAAGGCTCTCACGCTCTCGAGGTTGTCGCCGGCTAGCCTCGGTATGACGTGCCCGCGCTCGTGTCGCATCACTGTTCTTCGTTCCTCGACGAACATCTTCGACGCACGATCGGACATCGCGGGGGGGATCGCCCTATCGGCCTCACCCACGATGTGCAGCGTCGGGATGTCCATGCCCTTCTCGCCACTCGCCGCGTCGTAGAGCCTAACGGCGTCATCCGTTCTGGCTCTCATCCCAGAGATTAAGATGGCGAACGCGCCCGGCTCCCCGGTCTCTCCGGGCGCGAACGGCCCCCGTCCTTCCACCTTCCCCATCGCTGCGAGTAATCCCGTGAACGTCGCGCCCTGCGAGAAACTCACGATACCGTCGAACGGCCCATTGGTTCGCCAGACGTCTTCCACAAACTCCGTCGATCGCTCCAAACCTTCGTACTGGAGAACCTTCCCCTCCTTGCCTTCTACCCCGAAGGACGTGGCGTTCCACCACTCAAAGTAAGGCCCAGCGAAGAAAGACGCGACATCCTTGGGCACCTCACCACTGGCCGGGTGAGGCGCATCCACGTAAACGAACTCGCAGAGGTCTCCGATAGCGTTCGGCCAGTTTCCCAGTGCCTCGAGTTGATCCGAGAAGATCGACCCAGAGGTGCGAAACGAGTGGAGTGCAAGGACACGGAGCTTCATCGTCTCGGGTGCCTGCGCCTCGGTGGCGCGTAGAGGGTTCCCTCGCTTCACACGAGCGCCACGGTGGGGGAACCTGACCGGGACCCTCGCTACCGACGCGAGTGCTCCGCACATTTATGATTAAAAGGGCGTTGTTGTGGTCGAGTGAAAAACAGACTTGAGACTCGACGACTCTATGCGCGGCGGCGGAGCTGGGACTCAGAAGAGACTCTCAGTTGACGTAAAAGCGTACGTTTCTTTACTTACAATCGTGTATTCGATACTCATGACTTCATTCCCGGTCGACGCATGCCCCGCATGCGCGTCCCCTCGGCGGTGAGGGTGAGGGTACGCGCGGGTCAAGGTGCAGTGGGAGGAGTTAAGGGCACACACAGAGTCGCGTGCCCATTCAGTGGTTACGTGAGGGCGTCATTAGGCGCCCGACCCGGTGGATGTGGTTCCGCCCGTGTAATTCCACAGGCGGCTTCCGGTCCAAGTTTCATCCGAGGCGACCGGAGTCTCCACGGTTGAGGACTGCCACGTGGACGGGTGGAAAGTAACGTCGGATGCCTGATCGGCGGACGCGTTGGGTGACTCGAGCGACGAGCGCTCGGAGCGCTCAGAGCCGCTGCTGCCGCCCCACATGCGGTTCCCAGAGCCGCCCCACATGCCACCATTTCTGGCGGCGTTGAGCTGGTTCTGATAGGACATGTATTGCGCCGAAGCAGCCGGGCCGTTGCCCAGCTTTGCTCTCGTCGAAGAATCATCCGGACCGATGTTGAAGAAGCCCTCGCCAAAGAGGGCCGTCTCGTCGAATCCGAGAGAGTCGAGCGCGACATCCGAAGCGGATCGATGGCTTATGTTTGAGCTCAATCCAAACCCGAGGCTTGCCATGTCGTTCATCGCCAACGCCTGGGAGTTGGCGGCACTGTTTGACACGGTCGCGAGCCTCGCGAGGCCCGCGGCGGAGGCGAGCACGGGAAGCCCACTCTCGGGGTGGGGGAAGTAGTAATCGCCGACCGCGTGGGGCACATCGGCGGCGACGGCGGCTGCGGGCGCGTCGCCACTACCGGTATCCTCATCGCGCTCGCGCCAGGGCTTGACGCGAATCTCGGCGCCGCGGAGGGCGTGCGACGGTCGCTCCAGAACCCGGGCGACGGCTTCGGCGCCGCCCGGGTTGGAGAACCCGAGGAAGGCGTAGCCGGCGCCGGAGAGGCTCGGAGTGCGCCTGGGCGCGTGGGAGTTGCGTAGCGGCCGCGGGTTGCAGAAGGCGAGCTGGCCGAACCGGCTGAAGTAGCTCCACAGGTCCTCGACCCGTAAGGGGATGGCCTTGGAGGGAACCCGCCACGTGACGTAGATGCGATTCTCCGCCGGGATCTCACTCGCCGCCGGGCTCAACAGGGCGGCTCCTCGAAGGGCACCCACCGCCGCGGCGGCGAGGGCGTCGGAACCGGCGCCGGGGCGAGACATGGCGAGCAGGCTGGCGTTGACATCAGCTCCGAACGAGTCGAGACCCGGGAGGTTGGCGCCGTCCACGTTGTATCCGGCACCCTTGAGAAGGGAGGGAAGAGCGGCACCCTGCGCGGACATCAGAACTTCTCTGACCTGCTGCGACCCCATCAGGGGTCCGTTCACGTCAAAGGGCAGAGGAGAGTCGTAAGCGGGGATGCCGCCGGGCGCTCCCACGGTTGCCTGGCTCAGTGCGTTCCTGAGCTGCCTGAGGTGCTGCTGCTGTTGCAGCTGCTGTTGCTGCTGCTGCTTGAGGATGAGAGCGCGGATATGCTCCTCGGGGGTCTCCTGGTGGGCCCACGTTTGCTGCTGTAAACCAGCCCGAAACGCGCCGTACTGGTCATTTGCGACCTGTTGCACGCCGGTAACGTTCGTGTGCATGCCTGCGTTGTTGTGCATGCCGGCGCCGTTCGTGTTGGGAGCTCCCGTGGCGACGATCTCGTGTTGCCCGTGCGGCCGCTGACGAACCTCGATGATGTCGGTGAGGTGCTCGCGGAGAAACGCGCCGAGCGTCGACTTCCTCGCGCGGCCGCTCGGCTTGCCACTCCTCGCGCTCTCAGGGGTGTACTGGGAGTCCAGCATCTTGAGGGCCTGCGTCAGGGGCTTGCGGTAGCACTTGAGGTACTCCTCGGGGAGCTGCGCGATGGACAGCGAGCCGCGAGACAGGAGAAGCTGGCGGATCTCGTGCTTGACGAACCGCAGCGGGTCCATCGGGTGGGGCTTCCAGCTATCCGGGATGGGATTCGCCTGCAAGTTCGGGGTGGGGTTGACGGTCGCCGCCGTCGCCGCGGGAAACGACCCAGCGGGAGCGGGGATGGAGGACGCGCCGACGACGAGCTTGTTGGTGTTGGCCTGCGCAAGCGCGGCGGTGAGCTGCGCGGGAGCGGGCATCGTGACCGCGCCCGCCTGGTCCTCGTCCCACAGCGTGTTTGGGAACGCGTCCAAGCCCATGTTGATGTTGTTTTCGGGAGTTCTCTCGGTCGTTTCTTCGAGCCGACGTTTGATGAGGACTCCTGCTTGCTAATGTATGTGTCTTCTATGGCACTCTAGGGCAAAAAAGCTGTTTTTGCTCTTGACCTTTGGTGTGCTGCTTCGGCGAGGTTTAAGCTTTGGCGTGAACGGGTTTGTTCACGACTTCTCTCAGAGACGCGAGTGTAATGTCAGCGGCGCACGATTTCGAGCGCTGCTGGCCTCGGTGTTTTTCTCGCGTCTCCACCTCGCAGCAGGAGTGTGGGGTGCTTCTTCCGGATTCTCGTTTGCCGGTCAGCAATTTGTGAGTTGGCTCTGGTCGTGCGCTACTGGGAAGCGACGTAAAGCGACCTGCGGCGGGGACGGGAGACGAGGCAAGGTCAATGTTGGAATTCGACGTCGCGTTGAGGGGCACTCCGTCGCGATACGCGCGCGGCGCGCACGTCAGATCGGCGCCTCGAGGGTGAAAAAAACTTAAACCCACCTGAAGCGGGTGATCGTCCCCTCGGAGTTGGACCGGGCGGCCATATCGTGCGCGCGTTTGGGCGGGTTCTCGGGTTGTCAAAAAAACACCTGGCGGGCGAACAGTCGTCGTCGCTAGCGAGGGGTTTCCCCGCTGGACTACGGTGGTGCTCCTGCCGCTCGCGCGAGGTGTGGGCGGGGAAACAAACCGCAAAGCCGCCAACCAAAGCGCGTAAGTTAGACTCTCGGCGAGATTTTACGAGGGAGGCAAAAAGTCGTGCGCGAGCAGAGCCTGTTTTTGGTTTTGGTTGCTCCCGGACCGTTCACGACAATCGACGATTACGGTCTAAAAATAGAAGGTTGGTGAAAAGCGTTCGGGAATTGGCATTTCAGCTATCCCAAAAACTTGCGACTCCCCCGATTCTTGAAACCTCATCAGCAAGAAGGCGTTTGTTTCTCCCGCTCCAACAAAACACGTTTTTCCGTCGTTCAATCCAAGACGGGTGAGTCATCACCAGTGGGCAAAATGGCCCAAACATCGAGGAACTTTCCTCTGGGAAAACTGATCTGGTCATGGCCGGCAGGACACCAGACCGGCTCTTGAAGAAGCAAGTATAGAACACAGCCAACCGCACGACGCGGCGACGGACACATGACAACGACCGCCCTACGAGGAGCGCTCGACTCTTGGTCTTTGCGCGCGTCTTCTTCGCGCCGTGCCGCCGCTCGCGTCCGCTCACGTACCCCGACTCGTGCTCCCGGGAGGCGCGTCGCCGTGATGTCGTCGTCCCTCAAATCGAGCGGCGGAGAGGACGCGAGGAGCGTCCCGATCCTGTTCCTCGACATCGACGGAGTGCTGAACCGAACTGCAACAGCGCCGCAGATCAACCTCGAGCAGGACAAGGTGGATAGGCTGAAGGGCGTGCTGGGCACCTCCGGCGCGGACATCGTCCTCACCACTTACTGGAGGTGCTTCGAGGGGTACATCGGGTACGTGCTAGGGAGGATGGGCGCACAGGGAGACAGGGTGGTGGGAAGGACCCCGGGGGAGCCGCACTTGATGAACAGCGTCAAGCATGACGCTAACGTCAAGTACGCGCGCATCGTGGAGATAGAGACCTACCTCACGAACAGGTTCGGCGAGGACAGGAGCGGGTGGCCAAAGTTTGCAGTCGTGGACGATAAGCAGGTGGTGCCCGCGGGTCACGAGTGGAGCGACAGGTTCGTCAAGACCGAGCCGGAGGTTGGCCTGACGGACGAGCGCGCCGGGGCGTTGGCGACGGCTTTGGATCTAGAACACGCAGAGGTGGTGGCGGCGTGAGGTGTGGGTGTTGTATAATATAGTTAGTCTACATCACGCGTTGAATGCGTTGAGCTAGTGTTCAGTTTTGACGCGGGTTCTCGTTACCAACCCTGCGAAGGCCGCGCGGGCGGAGTGCTTCCCCCCAGTGGCCTTCTCTGCAGCGTCCTGGTCCCAATGCCCGCGGCACCTCCGGCTGCACCTCCGTACTGCCCCCCGTAGCCTCGCGACGGCGGCAGATCCGATTCCGCCATGTCCGCGACACCCCCGGGGGATACCCTGGAAGCCGGGCGCGACGCGCCGCCCATCGTCTTGGCCACCTGCTCCGCCATTCTCGTCTGTGCCTGCTCCAGATGGCCCAGGATGGTCCTCTGCGACCGTTCCTGGAACGTACGCTGTGCATCAGACATCTGCGAGAGCGTGCGAGTGATGGATCCGACCTGATCGGCGAGAGACTGCACGAGCACGGCCAGCTGCTGAGTTTCCTCGCCGCCGCCCAGAGCAACTTGCTCGCCGCCGCCGCCGCCGCCGCCGCCCGAGACTTTGATCTTGTCGAGCTTGTCCAGCAGATCGCGACGCAGCTTGTCCACCTCGCTCTTGACAGTTTCCGCGACGGCGCCTCCGCCGATTCCCTTCGTCGCCGCCACGGGTGGCAGCGAGGAACCTCCCGCGGGCTTCATGGCCGACCTAGCCAGGCTCGACGTCCCGACAACCTTTTTCCCGGACCCGTCCAGCGGCGTGCTGAACACCTCACCATGCGACCTATCTTTGGGGTCACGCTCCAGATCCTTCCTCGGCTCGGTTCCATTCAGAAGCGCGTCGAGTTTGAGGTGCAGCGTGTGCAGCGACTGCCCCGCGCGGTGGTGAAACACGTCCAGAGCCCGCGCCGTGTACATGGTCGGATCCATGCTCCTGACGCTGGGCGGCATAACCCCGCTCGTGTTGTGTTCCGTGGATTTAACCTTGCTCAGCACCCGACCCCTGTACCCGCGGTACACCTTCTGCACCTTAAGCGCCGCCCGATCCTTCATCAGCTGCTCGCTGGCGCCGTCGTATTGCATGCCAAAGCCGTCGTCACCGTAAATCAGGCGAAGCTTTCTGAGGTAATAATCCGGTCGCTCGTCCATCTTGTCCCAGACGTCGGCATCCAGACCGTCCTGCTCAAGAGCCCTGTACGCCTTGGAGTAAGCGATGACCTCTGAACGGAACACGATCTTGATTGACAGCTTCTGGAAGTGAGTCTTCACCTCAGGGAAGTACTGGAGCGCGCCCACGAGCATGTTGCGGTCAAACGAAAACAGATCCACGAAAGTCACCGCGTGCGCAGAGTAGGAAACCTTGCCCTCCTTGTACAGGCACTCCACGCAGAAAACCTGCCCTGTGGTCACGATCTTCTTTCGGCAGATCGCCACACCCTTGCGCACCATGAACATCTTGTCACACCAGTCGCCGGGAACCAAGATCTTCTCCTGCGGGGGAAAGGTTGACTGCTTCATGTTCATCGTGAGCTGGATGACGAGCGCCTCGGGGCACTTGCGGAAAAAGTCAACCTTGGTGATCCAAGTGTTCATCCCCAGCGTGATTTCCGCCCTGAGCGCGGGAGACATCTGCTGCAGCAGGGCAGTGTGCGCATCCACATGCGAGGACGCCAGGCGGTACTTGAAGTACTCGCGCAGTCGCATGCACAGGTCGTGGTCCCACCTGCCCTCCTTGAGAAACGAGTTCAGCTCGCCCATGAGCTTGTAAAAGTCGTTCTTCTTCGCATTCTTGGTCGAAATCACGTTCGACACGGCGCCGATGATGTAACCGTAGACGAACGCTCCTACCAACATGGCGAATGAGACGAAGATCCTCTCGACCAGCGTGCTCGGCACGATGTCACCGTAACCGATGGTGGTCATCGTCATGCTCGACCAGTAGAACGCGGCGATGTAGATATCCGTCGTGCTCACAACCCCGACTGGATCCTGGCCAATCTCCAGCTTGCCGGTCTCGTGGAACGTGTTGAAGGCGGTGTATTTCAACCAGTTGTAGTCGCTGTCCTCCAGGTCCGCGACGAGTCCCCACGCACACGCCATCCAGTGGCTCGTTACCAGCGCGAGCACCCCGAACTTCGCGAGCTCGAGCGCGGAGTAGTCGATGTTGTACTGCGTCTCCAACCTGGCGAAGATGCGCGCCGCACGCAGGATGCGCAGAAGCTTTACGAGCCTCAACAGACGCAGAATACGCAGCACTTTCATCTTGCCCACGCTGCTGGTGTTCAGCATGAACGAAATCAGGTCAAACGGGAAAACGGAGATGACGTCGATGGGAAACCAGCCTTTGAGGTAGCTCCTGACCACCGTCGGGTGGTGGAAAACCAGCTGACCGTCTTCTGGGTCGTAGATGGCGACGAAGAAGTTCAGAACGATGTCCTTGACGAACAGGGCGTCCACGGAACGGTTGATCCAGAACAGGGTGTCGATCTTTGTCTCCATGAACGAAACCTCCACCGGGGTAACGACGGCTGTGTACAGCAGCAGCATGAGCGTCACCATGTCCCATCGCCGCATGTAACGGGACCTCGGCGAGATGACCCAAGGGGACGGTTCCGCGAATATTTTGTGCTTCTGCATCTCCTGGACACCCGCGGCGACCATGCCGATATCCATCTTCGCCTTGGACTTCTCCCTGAACTCCTTCTGGATGTCGCCCATGGCCTCCTCGTCGCTGCGGTCTTTATCCCCCATGGCAACCTGCCCGGGGAGGCCGCCATCCTCGTCCTTGATGCCGCCCACGTACATGTTCTTCGCGTGCTCGCCTTCCTTACGTGTTTCTTCTTCATCGGGGAGGCCGAGGAGTTGAGCACCCTGCGTGTTCGAAGAGCGGAAAGAGAGGGCTCGGCTCGTCAGAATTATTGCGCTGAAGACGTGGAGGGGAATCGGAGAATGCGGGGCGAGATGGGACCCCGGGCGCGCGAGGATGGGCGACGTACCGCCATGCTTCGAGCAGCATACTTCTCTGATCCCCTGATTTGAACCATGGCGCTCCGCCTGCCACTCGCGATAGGACGCCCGGTCACCTGCCCTCGGGCGGTTTAGCGGTCGCCGGCGAAAATTGGGGGGTAAGAATTGGCAACGAGGGCAACCCCGCTCCAAGCTACCGCAAGCGACGGTCGGATCGACTCCGCGACTGAGCGAGCGGCTCTGAAGAACCTCACAAACTCTTGTCTGCCCTCTCTCGGTGCGCCCTCGCTGTCTGCACCTGCGGGGATAGCGCAGCCTTCAATGCTCCTGCGCTGACGTAGCAACGACGCATTTTACCGATACAGCTGGCGAAATTCGCGACACCTGACGCTTGACGGAGAGAAAAACACCACTTCCGCCGACGCGACCTAGTAGCTAGCATGACGGGAGTCGGCGCCTTCCTCAATGGCAAGTGGGAGGTGAGCTCGCCGTCCCGACGTATCCCGACCGAAGCCTCCTTCCCGCGATAGACCCAGATCCTCGACTGAACCCTCCCTCCCTTCCGTGCGCGCAGCCCAACGCGGTGGTCACCGTGGAGAAGGGCGCTCACGTGCCTTTCCATCCAACCCTCGCGGACGTGAGCGACCAGACGAAGCGGGCGTTCTCGGCGGTGGCGGCTGAGCGGGTAGCCGCCAAACTGGAGGCGAAGGCCAAGCCGATGGAGTTCCAGGCCAAGCTTGAGGCGGCGGCGCAGTTCGCCCTGGACGCCGAGGCGCACGAGGCCCGGCGGAAGCTGGCGAAGAAGAAGCGCCATAGGGACAAAGGGAAAAAAAAGAAGAAGCGGAGGCGGGATTCGTCGTCGAGCGACAGCGACAGCGACTCGTCGTCGTCGTCCTCGGAGGAGGAGGAGGAGAGGAAGAAGAGCAAGAAGCGTAAGAAGGACAGCAAGCGATCGAAAAGGCGGTCGAAGAAGTCCAGGCGGTCGTCGTCTTCCTCATCCTCCTCGTCCTCCTCGCGGTAGCAGTAGCGAAATAACAACAAACAAAGTCACCAACGCGCCCATACCGTCACGGCACCCCGGTCGAATCACCCTGTCCACTCGCTCGAGCCGAGGCAGAGTGCGATGGGCAACAAGAAGAAGAAAGGTGTCGCGCCCTCCCCAGGTCAGGGAACGCCGGGCGGCGCCAGCGCGGTCGCATCGCTGCCCCCGGTCGTCGAGGAGGAGCTCACGGCGCTGCAAGCCATCTACGAGGAGGAGTTCTCCTTCGATGAGCGCGAGCACCGACAGTTTCGCATCCGGGTTTCGCCTCCCAGCGTTGACGACGATGCGGATGACCAGATTCCGCCCGTCGTCGCGGTGTTAGTGGTCCAATACGTCGCCGGATACCCAAAGAAGCCGCCGGGCGTCACGCTCGACCGTGAGGAATCTCGAGGGGTCAACCCCGAAGTGCTCGAGCGTCTGGAGGCACAGCTGAGGCGTCAGGCCGCGGATCTGGCTGCGACTGAAGGTGATGTGATGGTGTTCAATCTCGCAGAGGCGCTCAGAGAAAACCTGGCGAACCCGGACCTGGTTCCCACGAGCGAAAGGGACGAATCGCTGTGGGACAAGATGAACAGGAGGGAGAACGACGGAGACCCGAACGCGGATGGTGAGTCAGTCAAGGATAGTCCTTCCGTCGTCGATGCAAAGGATTCGATGGATCTTGAAGGAGACGAGGACGAGGACGGAGCGTACGGGGACTACGCCCTCCACGAAGATGACGACTGGGAGGAGGTTGCCGTCGCGGCTGCCGCCGCCGCTGTCGCCGCGGGCGCCGCTGGGGCGGATCTCGCACCTCGCGGGTTGCCGACGCTCGCGCAGCCAAGGAAACAGAGTTCGCGGAGCGCGACTCTTCAGTTGCGACTGAAGAGCGACAAGGTGGAGAAGGGCTCGGTTGTCACCGAGAAATTGTCAGACCAAACAGCGGGGGGCATCGCGGAGGATGCCGGGTCCGACGAGTCCGAAAGCGAGAGTGACGACTCGGAGTCTTCATCTTCCGACTCGGAAGAGGATTCCCAAGACCAGAGGGACTGGCTCCGGATGGGTGAGATCAGCAGCAGGGGTGGCAAATCGTCCATCGGCGGCAAATCGTCCATGTCGCACTCGTCCCTCGATCTGGTCGACTCGCTCATGCGCGGACTTTCCTTCATCGGATCGGCGGTTCACTCCACCGGGCACGTACCGGAGGACGAGGACGACGAGGACGACGTGGATGATTTCGATCGAATGTTCCCCCACGTGGACGAAGGCGACGGTTCCAACGTGTCTCGGAGGAGGCACGAGCAAATGCTTCACCTTCTGGTCGGTCACCTGCTTGGTTTACTCTGCGAGGCGGGCGGTCCTCTTCCCCACGCGCTGCCGGCTCTCACCTCTCAACTCAGGGCGTGCGGGGTGATGCCGCGGTGGCTCCGTGAGGTTTTACTCCATCGACCCGCGCACTTCCACCGGGCTTTCAAGCGAGCATTTGATGCGGAGGGTCGCGCCGCATCGGCGAGCGTCAACGGTGATCCGGCGACTCAGTGGGCGATTCAAAAGTTCTGGGGTGGAGTCTCGGACGACGGAGACAACGCTCGCAAACATCCAGGCGCGGCGGCGGCAAACGAGGTTGGATCTTCACGGGGCAGGAGCAGGCTCGCAAACTCAGAGTCGGTCCTCGATGCCGCGCAGCGTGTGGTTCCCCCGAAACCCGCGCTCCCTCCGTCGAGGTACGCGACAGACTTCCAGGAGATCCGCATGCTCGGCCGCGGCGCGTTTGGACGCGTTGTATTAGCCGTGAATAGATTGGACGGTCGCGAGTACGCCATCAAGAAGGTTCGAATGGCGACCAGGTCTGGCGGTCCCGTGTCTCCCGCGGCCGCGGCGAGGGTGCTCCGCGAGGTGGCCACCCTCTCGCGCCTGGAACATAACGCGGTGGTTCGATACAATCAGGCTTGGGTCGAGGAGGCTGTGGAGGAGAGACGAGGACACAACGGTGGCAGGATGAGCCTGGTTGACGGTACTTCGGATGGTGGCACCTCGGACGAGGCGGCCGCATGGGGTCACGGTGGCGGCACCACGACGGAAGTAACGGACACGTCCGGCGCGACGGTGACAGGCACGACCGTCACAACCTCGTTCGCGGCTCAGCGACTCAACGAACCCGTCACCGTCGCGTGGCTTCACATTCAGATGGAATACTGCCGCACCAACCTGCGGGATGTCCTCGACCGTGATGCACATCTTGGAACGGAGATTGACGAGGAGCGAGCGTGGGCGTGGGGCAGGCAGATCCTCGAGGGTCTCGCACACATCCACGCCCAAGGGATCGTCCACAGAGACCTGAAGCCCGGCAACATCTTCGTCGACGCCAGGGGTCAACTCAAAATTGGAGACTTTGGCCTCGCCAAGTTTGGCGGCGCGGACGATGGAAGCTCAGCCGCAGCGGAGGCTGCCGCTGTAGCCGCGGGCGCTGCGGTTGCTGCGCGTGGACAGGCCAGCGACGATGATCTCGAACTCGACACTGACAACCCTGACATGGACGTCGAGTCTACCGGCGCCGTGGGAACGTACCTGTACACCGCTCCAGAGGTTGAAGCCGGGTGGCTGAACCAGTCGAGCAAGGTTGACCTCTACTCGGCTGGGATTGTGTTCTTCGAGATGCTCAGGAGGTTCTCCACGGGGATGGAACGAGCTGTTGAGCTCAACCAGCTTCGATCCGCACGTCCGCCCGCCGGCCAGAGCGGAAGCGAGCGTCTACCGCCGGACTTTCGATCAAAGTATCCGCAGCAGACGACGCTCATCGCGGCGCTCCTGGCCCCGGACCCCGCGGAACGACCGTCAGCGGCTGAGGTTTTGTCGAGTGGTTTCTTGCCCCCGAAAGGTGGCGACGAAGCGCTGGAGGAGGTCCTTCGGGCGGTGGAAACTGGCGGCGCAGAGCACGACAGAGTTGTCGAGCGGCTCACATCGGATGGCAGCGCGGGCGCGAGGCTGAGTGAGCGAGCGGCGGCGACAGAGCGAGGCGCTCCCTCGGCTGTCGATGCCGCCGCCGCGGAGCGAATGTTAACGACGCTTCGTGCCACGTTCAGGCGACACGGAGCGAGTCCACTGTCATCACGCGCCGTGACTTGGGCGAAAGAAGGGGACGCGATTCTCTCGCAGGCTGGAGGCGAGGGGCACAGGTTACTGTCGCGATCCGGCGCGCTCGTTGTGTTGCGTCGAGACCTTCGCTCGTCGCTGGTGCGTCAGGCGGCTGCCGAGGAGGCGACGACGCTTCGAGCATCCTGCGTGGGTATCACGTTTCGATCCTCGGCACCAGGCCCCAAGGATGGCGGCACTGTCGGAGCTAAGAGCGGCGGCGGCGGAGGGGGTCTTCCTCGTGAACACGTCCAGGCTGACTTTGACATAATAGCCCCGAAGGAGTCAACCGAGGCTTCCATCGCGGACGCCGAGGCGATCAAGTGCGCATGGGACGCGTTGGTCGAGCGAGGCTTGTCGCCGCGGGTATCTCTGAACCATCGCAGAATACTCGCCGCGGCATGGATCCGCGCGGGTGTTTCCTCGGAGTTCAGGCCTCGCACCGCGGCGATGTTGCGAAGGGATGCGCCGCTCACCGCCCTTCGATTACCGCCTGAAGTTGTCGAGCGCACCGCCTCGCTACACTCGCTTCGCGCCGAGGATCCATCTGCAGCGACGGCACAACTCATGCATCAGCTTGTGGTGGCCAACGGCTCCTCGCAGAAGACTGGTTCGACGAGTCTGCTATCTGCGCTCGATCATGTCCGCGCGGTGAGCGCACACCTCGAATGCATGGGAGTGCCGGCTTCGAGGATCTCGGTGTCTCCCTTGCTCCCGCCGCCAGAGCCTTACCACTGCGCGGGATTCTTCGAGCTGACGGTCCACACGTCTAAATCGCCATCCACTAGGGCAGCGGCGAACGGAGTGTGTGTCGCGGCAGGCGGCAGGTACGATTCATGGCTCTCTTCCGTGTGGCCGAATCACGCCGCGCACCCGCCGCCGGGAGGAGTGGGCGTCAGCGTAGCCGTTCGCAAGGCTGCGACGCTCGCCGCCGCCGCCGCTCAACGAACAACGTCAACGCATGCAGTCGCAGCCGCAGCCGCAACAGATGTCATCGTATGTGCGAGAGGTGGAGGTGGATTGATTCAGGAGCGACTCGCGCTGGCCGCTGAGCTTTGGGCGAGTGGCATACGCGCCGAGGTTGTTCCGTCGACTGCTCCGAGCGCCACGGAACAGTATCAGTACGCGGGACAGAGAGGCGCCCGCTTGATGGTCACGATCGACGGCGCTCTCCTGAGTGCGGGCGAGCGCGTACGGGTAAAGGGCCTCGGAAGGGGCGGTTCGGAAAGCGATGTGCCGAGGCAAGACGTCGTGGGCGTACTACGAGGAATGTTGAGCGGCGGGGGATGGTGAGAGCGTAAAGCTCCGGCCCTTCGGCGGATCAGCGACTGTGATCAGAATAAAGTGATGTTACTATCTTCTTCCAGGAAGCCTCTTTTGCCTGAGCTTCTCCAGCTCCGTCACTAGGCCGTCTGCCCTGTGTCTCGCCTCCTCCAGCTGCGTCGTGCAGTCCGCCGCCTGCCCTCTGAGCTCTCCGCCACCCCGGCTCGCGTCCTTGACGTACGTTCCAACAATCTCGATTCGTTCTTCGGGCATCACGAAAATGCCTTCCCTTTTCGTGCGCACCTGCTGCATGGCCTGCAGCGCTGCCTCACCACGGGTGATCCTTCCAAATATCGCGTACTGACCGTCAAGGTGAGGAGCGTCGCCGAGAAGGATCGAGAACGACGACGTCGCAGAGTTTGGATCATCATACCGTCCCATCGATAACGTCCCAAATCTGTGTTTCACCTCGTCGCTGAACTCGCCGGGCAGCTTCTTCGACGCAACCTCTTGCTGGTACGCGTCCATGGGGATCCTCCTACCTCCCACGACATCCGCTACCTGAGCCACGAAACCCTTATCTACCCTAAAGAAATGGTTCGTTTGGTATAACCCGCGCCTGCAAAGATCGATGATGTGCGCGACTGTGACGGGGGCGACGTCGGGGAAGAAAGCCAACTCGATGTCGCCTTTCGTCGTCTGGAACACCACGCGTTCGTCGCTGAGCCTCTGTGCATCGCACGGATGCCACAGCAGGGTCAGTCCCAAGACGAGTAGGAGATGATAGACGATGCGCATGTCGG